>Ga0105097_10000695_pt1 | contig 15542 bp, 18 predicted proteins | sample PPLLak12cMay2015_FD_87035 | JGI IMG/M metagenome (GOLD analysis project Ga0105097, IMG submission 87035) | Freshwater sediment microbial communities from Prairie Pothole Lake near Jamestown, North Dakota, USA - PPLs Lake P7 Core (1) Depth... | ecosystem: Environmental > Aquatic > Freshwater >... | reverse complement strand
TTTCATACATAATCTATACAAGCGCGAGGGTAGCCAAGCCAGGTCAACGGCGTCAGGTTCAGGGCCTGATCTCGCAGGAGTTCTTGGGTTCGAATCCCATCCCTCGCATTTTTCTCTCATTATTATTAAATCTCACCATAATTACATTGAAGAGATTTTTGAGATTTAATTAAAAAGGGAATAATTTCATCTGGAAATCCTTATTTACTATGAATTATTATACTATTGATTTATGAAAGGAATTATCGTCCGTGTTGCCTGTTGTATTTCCATAATCCTGATTGTGATGGCGTCAGGATGTGTTGCGCCGCCAAAAGAAAACGCTACGGCAACCAAAAACGGGAACATATATAATCCCAATCAGCCAGGTTCCCAGAATACCCAGACTACCCAAACCCCAAATTATGTTACTGAGGTGACACCCTTTGCAACGGTTTCTCCGGCAAGCGGATCCCGCACAATCGCCCCCACCCCTGTCCCCGGGGATCTCTTCTGTCGCATTTATTCGACGGTAAATACTGATAATACAACAGCTGTTGTATTTAATCTCCAGAATCCTCCGATGTATATTAATTATACCGTCAAACCATCGAATGTGACAACCAAGAGAGTCACAACCGAATGGGAAGGCGAAGGGCTGTCCATGCACGAAGTCGAAAAAGTACTGACTATCGATACATACAGCCCGATTTCTACGTTTGTTGTCAAGGTCCTGAGCAAATCAACCGGTGAGATCTATCTTCAGGATGGATTCGGAACTCAGAAATATACCACGTACCTGAACCGTACACTCAAAATTCTGAACCGGGATAATGTGCAGATTGAATTCAGTGGTAGAAATATTACAGCAAAGGCAATGGTATGGGTCAAACCGGAAGGAAATTTCGATGATCCAACGCAATTTAATACCACAACAGACTGTGCCTATTTCGGACCAAGGCCCAGGGATGACCTCCCGTTTGTCACAGCAACGCCTACCCCGACGTGGAATGGATAACTACGCAGGAAGGCAGACAACACCACTATATTTTCTTATTATTTTTTACCTGTATTGTATCGACTGAATCGATGCGATTTTTCATGTACAGATAAACGGTGAGGTATTTATGCGATGAAGGCAATTTTAGTAAGGCAGAAAAGCCATTAGTTTTTGTCCCGGTGGGGTAGTGGACATCCTAGAAGATTGCGGATCTTTTGACCCGGGTTCAAGTCCCGGCCGGGGCGTAACTCATTCCACGTCAAAACCTTATACCAGATAACATAATTCGAAAAAGGGATTATTTCTTTCCGGTCAATTCGTGATTCTTTCGGAAGAACCTATGGAAAAATTTTTGGTTATGCGTATGTATATCTGACATTCCAATTTCATCTGCAAGTTCCCAGAATTCTTCTCTTTCATATCTCTCACGCGGGCTGATCATGGAATAAATACTCCCATTACAAATATATATTTCCATATAATAATCTTTTAATTTATATAATTATTTATTCAAATTGAAATTTAGTTTGTTAATTTTTCAGAAAAATAACGTGAATTAGAGACTTAATAACAAAAAACCTCCTTGGTATTGATGCAACTACTCCAAAACGGTCTTTCCGATGTTTCAAAACTTATAGATCAAGATAGAAAAAACTGGCTTTGTAGAAACCCTGAGTTTTCAACAAATGGTAAAGAACCTGTTTTCGGAGGGGACAGTGCCTGTCCCCCGAGCCGCCCCTTCACTGAGCGATTGTGTCGTATTACCCTTCTTTGGAGTTATCGCTCCGAGGAGTGCCACACCGGCGGGGACGGAGCCATTATACGTATGCAAAAAAAGAGCGTTAAGAAAAATATTTTGAGGATTCCCATAAAAATAAATTAAACAGATGTGAGTAATGGAATGTTTATTCTTCATAATTATTTGCGATGAACCCCGCCGCCCCCGACGGGGCGCCCCCGCGGCGGATCAGTTTCTAAAATATATAGCTGTAAACACCGCACTGCCCCGCCGTGCCTCGGAGAGGCCCTGAGGCGGGAAGCCCTCATAAAAATTACAAGGTGTAATGATTTTCATGGTTCGGGTGCGAACTCCCATTCATACACGTTTCTATAGAAAATCCCACAATTCCAGTATTTCGGGAAGTGGCAAACCAGCTATTGCGATGACCTGCGCCGATCTCGAAGGGACACCCCCCCGCGGCGCTTCAATTACCTGAAAACTCGACCCGGCCTGTCGAGAGGCCCTTTTGCGGATGGCAGTCGTACCTTTACATTTTCATGGTTCGGGTGCGAACTCCGTTCATTCACGTTTTTACTGAACCAAAAAAAATTTGTCAAAATAGAGGTGCATGGAATAAATACCGGGATTGAAGATCCCATTCTTCCCATGGATACCCTGGTTTCTGCAATATACCAGGCAGGTACAGGTAATCCTTATTTTTTTACCGGTTCGCAACTCTCTTCTCTTTTACTCGTCACCGCAAGTGCAATTTTCTGGACGTATTCATTCTCATCACAGGTCGCTGTCTTGAGGAGATCCAGGCTCTTTTCAGTGCGTATTGCTGACAGTGCAAGGGCAGCACCCATGCGGACCCGCCAGTCGGCATCCTTCAATAAATCACCGAGACGGTCAGCTGAGGCGGGATCAGCAATTCTCGTAAGTGCGGCAATCACGTGCCTTCTGACATCGCTTTTTTCATCTCTTAATGCGAGAATAAGCGCATCCGTTGCCTTATGTGCCCGGAGATTCCCGAGCGCTTCGGCTGCCCGCATTCTTACCGCCCAGTCCCCGTCGCGAAGCAGTGCGATTAACTGGTCAGTCGGGCGGGGATCACCGATCCGGCCAAGTGCCCAGGCTGCCCTCAGCCTTACGACGCTGTCACGGTCGCCAAGAGCGCGGGTGAGGGAATCCACTGCAGGTGCGCCAATATGTGCAAGGGCGTAGGCAGCAGCCCACCGTACATCTTCATTCCTGTCTGAAAGATCTTTTACAAGCGCGGGAATTTTGTCTTGAGTACTGTCCATGAACGACATCTCCACTCTGTTTTTATCTCACTTTTGAAAATTTTATTAATGAAAGGATTGCTCTGGCTTATCGCCATCAACCTGCCCTTTTTTTCACCGCAGTGTCGTAAACCACCCAGTTTCTCTCCCATTCCGGATTTTTGGATTTCAGCATGGAGAGGACCTTTGACTTGATCTCCTGGGTTGTGGCACCATCTTTTGTGCTTCTTTCGATATCCTGTGCAATGGTCCTTGCATACTCGGCAGGTGATCCGGATTTTATTGCGCTCACGATAATTTTTTCAGGCACGAATGGCTCTTTTCTGCCATCCCGTTTTTTTACCATGATCATTCCTGTCACAATCTCCTTATACCATCTTGGTTCCCCATAACGCATGTTCATAACGCTGGGCTTTCTCGGCCCCTTTAAGGCAGAAGGATTTATACTTAAGGCCGAATTCAGCCGCAACCGGGCAACTCGGGCAGATGCAGCCTTTATCTTCAGAAATGCACATAAAACTCTTACCTGTTATACAGAAGAGCAGTTCTTTTGCATTCTTCGCGCATTTATTATGCGTCGGACATTTGGGGCAATTGCACATACCCTTGAATTTCTCCTCTGCCGCCACCAGATCTTTTGGGGACATCCCCTTTACGTTCTTCATCATCTGTTCAAATTTGTCCATGTTCTTAACCCCGTATCTGAAATTGATCGCCTGACTCTGGCTCATTTTGTTGATCGTTTTTCCTGCCTTTTTTCTAACGGGTCCATTCCTGTACTGGGGAACCGGTCCGAAAACGGCGGAAAATTACTCAATCAGAATTTTTCCCTTCCCGTTTTTTGTGGATTTCCTGAGATGGACTTCGAGTACACCGTTCCTGAACGATGCAGTCGACCCGTCTTCAGTAACTGCTTTTGGAAGCGGGACGAAACGTGTCATGGACCCAAAACTTCGCTCATGGAGATAATATCCCATTCTCTCCTCTTTTTTTTCATCTTTGCGTTCACAGGAGATTTCGAGTGCTTTTGGGTTGACAAGGGAAAGAGTGATATCTTCTTTAGAGATACCTTCAATGAGATCCACTATAACAAGTATCTCATCGCTTTGATCCATAACAACAACACGGAAATCCTCCCGCTGTGCTGGTAACAATTTCGTACCGGTATCTCGTGCTGCCGGTAACAGTGCTGTCGGATTGGTCTCATAGATCTCGTGAAACAAAGAGTCCATGTAATGTTTCATTTCCTCAAGTTCATCAAAAACCGACCGGTAGTACCATCTTACCACGTGTGTATCCCCCTTCGTAATTTCCCGGTGGATGGAACTTTCCCGCTTTGGATGGTTTACCATCAATTGGGGAAATTCTTTAACGATATGCCGGGAAGTTTACGCGGTAAGGGACAATGGTCCGAAATGATTTTTTCACTCATTCCGCCGCATTCTTGTATCGACGAACTTTACGAGATTTTTCCCGAATCCCACTATCCCTTTTCCATTACGCGTATTTCAAAGAGAATTTTATCAACTATTCCCCGAAAAACATTTTTTGAAACAAATTCTGAAATGATGAAATCGGTTTATTCCTGTTGTTTCACATCTCCTGGCGTCATAAGTCCAAGAAGGGTTTCAATACTGATAATCTCACGCCTCATGACCTCTTCATGAAAATACCGTCTTAACCGGGATTCAAATTTTAACTTGTATTCTGCATTGAGCTGGCGCTTTTCATCGAACTGGTTCTTTAAGTAAAACTGGAGTTCCCTGAGATCCTGTTGGGTAAGTTTATCGACAAACATGTCTTTGTATTTGTTCATCAGCGTCGTTTTCAGGTCTTCAGACGGATTTTTTTTAAACCTGTGCTTTTTTTCATTTTTTCCCGGCATATCTTTGATCTCCTTTGAACCGTTCTGAACGGTTAATGCGAATCATATCAAAAAAAAATTTCTGATGCTGTCCTGATTTCCAGGATTTTTGGGCGAAATGTAACCAGATGATTCTGGTTCTCGTACGTTTCCCTGGAACTCCCGCCAATGAACCATAACCGGAATTATCTGCTGTTGTTTATGGTGTTTATACGGAGGACTCGATCCTGTGCTTTTTTTCATCAATCCTGTAGATCGAAGAATTATTCAACAAGTCAAGTGCATTGATTTTCATGTCTATCAGTTCCTCATAGGGGAAAAAATCGGTAAGTTCTTTTCCCTCTTCTGTCCAGAAAACCTGGACCCCGTTCTGATACTTCTTGCTGCTTTCAATCTTCTGCATAGTGTTTTCCTCCTTGTTTTATCATTACAATTTTCTGACAGGAAGGAGGATTAACACCACCTTCCCGACAATGCTCTCTAACCGACAAAAGCCTCTTTCATGAGTTCCTCCTGTTTTTTTGTCAGTTTTTCCGGAATTTTTACCATTACTCTTATGAGGAGATCTCCCCGGTTGTCGGAATTAAGGTAAGGCATACCCTGTTCCCGGAGACGGAAGAGCGTATGGCTCTGGGTCCCGCGGGGAATTTTCAAAACTGCGGTCCCCGTAATCGTCGGTACGTTGATCTCACTTCCCAGAAGGGCTGTTACCAGGCTGACTACTGCAGTACTATACAGATCGGCACCCTGTCGTTCAAAGATGTCATGCTTTTTAACATGCACAACTGCGTAAAGATCTCCGGGAGGACCCTGATTCTCACCCGGTTCTCCCTCGCCGGCAATTCTCAGGAACTGCCCGTCCTCTACACCCCGTGGGATAGTCACTTCGATCCTTCGAGTTTTCTGTATCGTACCTCTGCCATGACAGACATCACAGGGTTTTTCAATGATAGTCCCGCTCCCGCCACAATCCGGGCACTGGGCAATGTTCATCGTTGAACGGTTTCCGGTTTTCTGAACTCTCCTGATCTCTCCCGATCCTTTACAGGTAGGACATGTCCTCACATAACCGGGCTGTGCACCACTGCCATGACAGTTTCCGCACTCAACATCATGGGGGACTGCAACGGTGTTTTTCGTGCCGTAAAATGCATCGGTGAGAGAGATTTCCAGATCGTACCGGAGATCTGCCCCGGCCCTGCGCCGTGTCCTTTTGGAACCTGTGGAAAAGGCATCGAAGATATCACCAAGACCAAAATCCCTGAAAAGATCATCATAGCTGGGAGTTTTTGACCCGGTAAAATCACCGGGTTTGAATGCTGCATGTCCCACCTGATCGTATTGCGATTTTTTCTGGGGATCGGAGAGTACCTGGTAGGCTTCGTTGATCTCTTTGAATTTTTCCTCGGCCTCTTTACTGCCTTTGTTAAGGTCCGGATGGTATTTTCGTGCGAGATGCCTGAACGCCTTTTTCAGCTCGTCCTGCGACGCGTCTTTTTTCACGCCCAGAATTTCATAATAGTCCCCTTTTGCCATAGGTGCCGGGAAAAATGATTATTTTTCATCCTTGACTTTAAAATCAGCGTCGACGACCTTCTCCCCGCCCGGACCGGTCGCTTCCTGGCGGTTCTGTTCACCCCCGGCAGCACCCCCCTGCGAACCGGCCTGCTCCTGCGCCTGGCGCTGGGCAGCCTGCTGGTATGCGGCAGTCCCGGCCTCCCCAAGGACTTTCTGGAGCTTCTCTGTCTCTGACTTGATCTTTGCAGTATCCTTTCCTTCCAGAGAGGACTTGACTGACACGATTGCCGCGTTCAGCTTATCGACCAGATCTGAGCTGAGTTTATCGGCAAGATCGGATTTTGTCTTTTCCGCGGTGTACATCAGGGAATCTGCAGCGTTGCGAACCTCAACTTCTTCTTTCTTCTGCTTATCCTGTTCTTCATACTGTTTCGCTTCGTTCACCATCTTCTTGACATCACTTTCTCCAAGTTTCGTCGAAGCAGTGATCGTCATTTTCTGTTCTTTTCCTGTACCGAGATCCTTTGCGGATACATTCAGGATCCCCGATGCGTCGATATCGAAGGAGACCTCTACCTGAGGGACTCCCCGCGGTGCGGGAGGAATACCAACGAGATTGAACTGCCCGAGACTCACATTGTCGCCTGCCATGGGACGTTCACCCTGGAGCACGTGGATGGTGACTGAGGTCTGGTAATCCGCTGCGGTTGAGAATATCTGACTTTTCTTGGTAGGAATCGTTGTATTTCTTTCAATTAACGGGGTCCTGACACCGCCGAGTGTCTCGATACCGAGGGTCAGGGGCGTCACATCGAGGAGTACCATATCTGTGATCTCGCCACCGAGAATAGCGCCCTGGATGGCTGCACCAATCGCGACGCATTCCATCGGATCGATCCCCCGCTCTACCTTCTTTCCAATATGGTCTTCGATAAATTTCTGGACAATGGGCATCCGGGTAGGACCACCGACGAGGATTACTTTCTGAATGTCATCCTTAGTCAGTTTTGCATCCTTCAGAGCCTGTTCAAACGGATGAATGCATCGTTTGATAATTGGCTCTATCAGCTGTTCTAATTTCGACCGGCTCAGTTTCATCGAGAGATGTTTTGGACCGGTCTGGGTAGCAGTGGCATAGGGGAGGTTAATCTCAGTTTCCAGTACTGTTGAAAGTTCAATTTTTGCTTTTTCTGCAGCTTCCTTCAGGCGGTTGATTGCCATTTTATCATTTCTTAAATCGACGCCTTCGAGTTTTTTGAATTCGTCGGCAATCCATTCGAACACTGCATTGTCCATATCGGTGCCGCCCAGCTGGGTGTCACCCGACGTAGCAAGCACCGAAAACGTCCCGCCACCGAACTCCATTATGGTCACATCGAGAGTGCCCCCACCGAGATCAAACACCAGGATCTTGTATTCTCCACCGCGGTCCAGGCCATATGCCATTGACGCCGCAGTGGGTTCGTTCACGAGCCTTACCACATCAAGCCCCGCAATTTTACCTGCATCCTTGGTTGCTGTTCTCTGGTTATCGTTGAAATAAGCCGGAACAGTAATCACAGCTTTTGTCACCGGTTCTCCCAGAAAAGCTTCGGCATCACGTTTTATCTTCTGCAGGAGGAACGCTGAGATCTGCTGGGGAGTGTATTCCTTGCCATAGATCCGGTAAACATGACCGGTTCCCATCTTTCGCTTTGCAGCCGTGACGGTTCCTTCAGGATTGCTCACAGACTGTCTTCGTGCTGGTTCACCTACCAGAAGCTGACCATCCGCGGTGAACGCCACATATGACGGAAACATCTTTCCTGCCACGGTTGCACCTTCGGCTGAAGGTATGATGGTTGGTTTCCCGCCAAGCATTACCGCAGCCTCACTGTTGGAAGTACCAAGGTCAATTCCGATAATTTTCTCTTTAGCCATTGTTTTCACCTTCATTTTCAGTAACATGTTCTGCGATCTTTACTTTCGACGGCCTGATGACCTTCGTTTTTAACTGGTAACCTTTCCCAAGGTCCTTAAGAATAGTGTTCTCTTCTTCATTGCATCTCTCAGTACAGATTACTTCATGGAAATGCGGATCAAATTTTTTTCCCTCGCACTCGATGGGTTGCAGACCATACTCCTTTAAAATTTTCAACATTTTTTTTCGGACCATCATCATACCTTCTTTATTCTTTTCCTGTTCCAGGGAAGGCAGAGCCTGGTCGAAATCATCCAGAATAACGAGAAGATCTTTAATAAGGTTCTCATTTGCCAGTGCAATGATCGCCGCTTTGTCTTTTTCAGACCACTTGCGATAATTGTCGAATTCCGCCTGCAGGTATTTCAACCGGTCGAGTCGCTCTTCTGCAAGACGCATATGTTCACCAAGATCTTTTTTTAATTGTGCTATCTCATCCGATATTTTGTCCCTGTCCTCCATCACATCATCCCCATGATAAAAGCCAGTCCCTCAAATCCCGGGTTCCGGATTTCTTCTTTTGAAATCTCTGTCAGTCGTTCCATGAAATTGCCGGGCCTCCGGAACTTTACCATGTATGATAATGCACCGGGCTTGTTTCCGATACTCTTCAAATCCGCTTCATGCTTCGGTCACAGCCTGATTTTTTCCCTCTACCGGGTCAAACCGTTTGATGCGGCCATGTGAATTTTGCTCTGTTTTCCTCGTTTGTCCGGCGATAGCCATTCTGACTGGTTTTACCGATCCATCCGGCTTTTCTGTATAAATATCAATCGCCTTTTGCGCAGCCCAGATAACTGTGTATGAAATCTGCGTAAAAACAATCAGATGCTTCACACCGTGTACACCCGCTCACCGGACATCCTGTTCCATTCCGTTGAAAAATCACTGCGTGCTGACTATGGAAATTGCCCTGCGATGAACGATAATTTTCCCAGATGCGACCAATCTCTCTGTCGGAACTCAAGGTAATCTCAGAATTTCCAGATACCGGAATAATCCTCACCGTTTCGATATAGAATAAAGGCTTTTAAAGGTTCTTTCTTAAATAACAGATTTTGATACATATTTTGAAATGATAGGTTCAACAATGAAGGTATGATTACAGAGGTTTATCGTATTTTTCCAGAGTTTGATCCAGCAATCCCGTTCCGGAACTTCTTTTTCTCAAATAGTACCTCGAGAGGAAGTCCGAATATTTTTTTTTCACCTGTTTCTGGTTCCAGCGGCAGGATCGCAGGGTAGTTATTTCCACCCTGATGGGTTCACCAGGGAATGACGATTATCCTGGCAGAAAGATCTTGATATCCGGATTTTTCAGTACTATTTCAAAATCGGAAACTCTCTGACCCGTATTGAGATCCCTTTTTTTAAAGGAGTCAGGCAAATCCATGGTCACGGTTTATTTCATAAAAACAGAATACCGATCGGATTATTGTTTTCCGGATATTCAGATTTCCCCGGGTACACTTCAAAGATTTTTACGAATTGGTAAAGCCATGATGACAGTATTAAAAAAAATGGTCCGGGATTCTGAAATTTTTAATTTTTTGTGCGATCAGCTTTGATCTCATTGAGTCCCTCACCCAATATGTGCCTGAAAACCAGTTTAATGTCATTCAATTTTTGCGAGATGTATTTTTTTCCCTTATCGGTTGGGCAGTACAGCTTGGATTTTCCGGACATCCTGATTTCCATGTACCCGTTCTGCTCAAGATCGTAGAGAAGCATGTAAACCCGTGCCTGGGGGATCAGTACATTATACCTGTTATGGATTTCATGGACAATGTCATTGCCGGATATCGGTTTATCGAGCAGTGAGAGGACAACCAGTTCCAGTGACTTTTTTACTACATCTTCGATAATTGCCTGCGGGACGATGGAAACCGATTCGACAGGGAATGTCTGGTGAGAGAAAGAAAGGTTTGTTTCTTTTCCCGTTGATACGATAATTTTGGAGATACCCTCGGCATATAACCGGATGCGGGTATGATCGATCATACCGATATTTATTGCAATGATTCCTGATACGGGAACACCTTGTTCTTTTTTTGAAAGGATAAATTTCTTTACTGCAATTATATCTTCCGATTCTTCGGTTTCTGAAAAATCGATAAGAAGATGCAAAGATTTCTCCCCTTTTATTTCATGCATTGATTCGGTGCACTTTTCCAGGATGGGCAGAAGGGTATGTATTTCGTTTCTTTTTATCCGGTGAGTAAAGAGTTCTCTTTTCTGGATTTCTTTTAAAAAATATTTCTGTACCGTGGAACGGGAATACGAGAAAAGATTACGCCCTCCTTTTTTTATGCCTTCTTCTATCGCGAATTTGAATATAGGCTCTTTTACATCATTATCGGTATACAGGAACAGGACAATATCAGAAAAGATATCTTTCAGGAGTACGGTTTTGGTTTCCGGGAGGGCGAGGTATTCAGATTCGCTGTCGGGCGTCCTGCTCCCGCCCTTTTTCATATCCCGTTCTTTTTGTTCCGATGTTTTACGGAACAAGGCAACTTCGACAGTAGCTTTGATCACCAGTTCATTAAACGGTTTTACAATATATCCATAAGGCCTGACACTTTTAGCTTTTTCAATGATGGTATCGTCCGCGTAGGATGTTACAAAAACAACGGGTATGTCCAGTTCTTCGGTTATTATTTTTGCGGCTTCGATGCCATTCATCCGCCCGGGCATTACGATATCCATCAGCACAAGATCGGGTTTCAGCCGACGTGCTTTTTCAACAGCGTCTTCTCCCGATGCAGCAAGTCCTGCTACGGTGTACCCTATAGCATGCAGGATCTCTTCCAGCTGCAGCAGGATGATGGCTTCATCTTCTACTACAAGTATTTTTGACATTTCAGATACCAGCTGTCTGGATAGGGAATTTTGCAACTATTTCTGTCCCTCTATCATTATTTATGGTGAATGATCCTTTTAACTGGAACTGTATTAACGCTCTGATAAGCTTGAATCCCAGACTGGTGGTATGAGCGGTGTCGAGATCCCTGCTGATACCAATTCCATCATCACGTATGCTGATTGTCATATGTCCATCTTCCTGGAATGCTGAAATTTCAATTGTTCCATGTTCGCGACCCCTGAATGCATGCTTGTATGCATTGGTCAGGATCTCATTCACCATGAGTGCACAGGGAATGGCCTGATCAACGGAGAGGTAAAGCGATGAAGACTTAATGGTAGTCGAGATTTCACAGTTCTTTGTGGAATAAATGTTGGTCAGGGCAGAAACCTGGTCCCGTATCTGGGTATTCATATCAATTTTATTAAATTGCTTGCTTTCATACAAACGGGTATGTATTTGTGCCATTGTATCAATTTTCATCATCATATCCATCAGGATACCGGTAGTTGCCGGGTCCTGGGACCGTTTCCTCGTCATATCGAGCAGCCCTGATACTATCTGGAGATTATTTTTAACCCGGTGATGAATCTCACGGAGCATCACTTCTTTATCCCTTAAGGATGCAAGAAGGGTTTCCTCTGTCTGCTTACGATCGGTAACATCCCGGAAATTCCAGACTCTGCCGACAACGGTATTCCCGATCTTCTGGGGTTTTGAGTATTGTTCTAGGATCCTTCCGTTATTCAGTTCCAGCATGTCATAGCTCTCACGTTCCGGATGTTCAGCCAGTTCGTTAACGCGGGCCATGTAAGCTTCAGGATCCTTTAATTCCGTTTTCATATGTTCGATTACCGTACTTCGTTTTTTGGATTCCATGACTGAATCGGGTATGTTCCACATATTCACATATTTCCGGTTGAAACCGGTAATCTTTCCCCTGCTGTCAACCACAAGAATTCCATCAGCGGTTGATTCGAGAGCAGCGTTAAGCAATGACAGCGTCTTTCTCGTAGTTGCTTCGGCCAGTTTCCTCTGTGCGATTTCCTCTTTCAGGGCAGCATTGGCATGTGAGAGATCTGAAGCCTTCTTTTTTTCCGTCAATTCAGACAAGCTGCTCTCGTCTACACCGGGTCTGAATGTGAAGAGGTAGGATTTCTCTCCGGGTTCGATCTCAGTCTTTATCAATGTACCATTGAAAAATGATGTATTGACGGATTCTTTGACAAGATCGAACAATGCACTTCCGAGAGTAACTCCCCATTTCTCCAGCAGAGGGGCCGCTGAGGGATTTGCATAAAGAAGAATACCCTCTTTTGAGACTCGTATCACCGGTGCAGGATTATGATCCGTAATTTTTACCGAATCCTGAATTTTCCCTTTCATTTTCGGACGCGCAATGATTCTTTCGACTATGTGTTGAAGCCTGGCAAACTCGGACTCGGATCCTTTCTCCTTTACCAAAAAATAATCGGCACCAAGATTCAATGCCTCAATTACCGTTTTTCCCCCCATGGATTCGGAAAAGAAGATGAAAGGAACTGCACTATCCCGTGTCTTCAGGACTTTGAGAAGTTCAATTCCATCCGGTTGTCCGGATACGATGACATCAAACCTCCGGTTTTCAAGACTTTCCAGAGCATCATTGAGAGAATCCAAAGAACAAACTGAGAATCTGCCATCTTTTTCAAGATAACGTCGGGTTTTTTCAAGGATGTTTTTATCGGTATCTTGATGCAACAGATGTATCATTGATTTTCTTTCCGAAGGATTTTTTTAAAAATACGTATCGATAGACTATCAAAGAATCAGATATAACTTTCCCTGATCTTCAAAAATTGAGACGTCCATAGAGTATATCTGCCCTTTCAATTTCTTAGTTATTTCCCCGTTAATATCCCAATGCCTCTTTCACGAGAATCAGAATAATCCTCCCCTCATTTTTTTCATGTGACAGAATGACACATTTTCCAATAATACTCGGAGTCCCGTACGCCCTCTTTGCCCGGGCATTCTCAAGGGGATATGCATACTTCCGCACACGGTTTAACGCATCCTCAAGACTCGGGACAATCTTGTTAATACCGACCACAAGGATCAGATGCCCGGCAGCAAACGGCCATGCCCCCACCCGGCTCCCGGTTGCATCGCATGCAACGATTTCACCGGTCTGGGAGAGTGCATTTGCACTGGATACAAAGTATTCCGAAGCAACGGATTTTCTCCGCAGTTCTGCCCGTTTGTCATCATTATTTTCCGCAGTTATGACGTCGTGCATCAGCTTCCAGCCCGACCGGTTTCCTGAAATATAATCTTCATATCCAATCTCGATGAGGGTAGTCGAGGAGCCGTTCATTACTTCAGCACCCTCCGGGATGATTTTCCTGAGCACCGACAGGGCATCACTGGCGTTTCCTGCAATAATCACTTGTATTCCACGACTTTCTATGGCCGCCGCTGTCTTTTCCACGATCTCTTCTGTCGGGATAGAATTCCAAGTACTGGGATCCACCCCGGCTTCCGAAATGAGGTTTACTGCACTGTATTGGGTGATTTTTGCCATTGTTGTAATTCCACACCAATCTTACTCCTTATTTGTTATTAAAAATTTAGCAATATTGCAAAATCTGAGGAAACAGAACCGTGTATATACTTCATTCATTTTCCCAAAGTAAGAGAAGAACTGATTCAGGGCTATATCTGAGAGAAATTTATTTTCATTTTTGAAAAGTTGCCATAGTTCTTTTTTTAATTCCTGTAAAGTTTAAAGGATAATTGGCACAGCAGAAATCCTCAAAATATTTTTTTTAACGCTCTTTTGGGGGCTACGGCATATAATGCCCCGCCCCCACCGCTGTGGCACCCCCCATGGAGCGATAACTCCAGAGAAGGTAATACGACACAATCGCAAAGTGAAGGGGCGGTTCGGAGGGACATGCATGTCCCCTCCGATAATTGGTGATTCGCAATTTGTTGAACACTCAGGGTTTCTACAAAGCCGGATAATTCACGTCTTATAAAAGAGATTCTCTCCCTGATTTACCTTTCAAAGAACGGTACAATACAGATTAACATATTTAAGTCCACTGAGGACCAACAGTATCAATCCTTCGTAAAGTCGCTTTGTTGTAATGTGTTCTCAGTCGTTGGTGTTTCCTGACGTCCGTGCATTTTTCACAAGCCTGCAGGCTCTTAAACTCAAAAGACGATTGCCATCACTGATGCACAGAGGAAGGTCGTACACGCGGTATTTTTCCTGTATTGTTTCAATTTTTAAATCAAAATCTGCTTTTTGGGCAAGATTCTTTAATATCACATACTGAACCCCTGACCGGGAACATCTCTCATGAGAAAGTCCGTACAGAATCAGGAGGTGCTGAAACGACTGAAGTAAATAAGGTATATTCACTGCCGAAATTACCCTATGACTACGATGCCTTAAAACCGTATATTTCGGAAGAACAGCTGAAATTGCACTACCAGAAACATCACCAGGCATATGTCAATGGTGCAAATGCAGTTCTGGAAAAACTTGACAAAGCCCGAAAGGATAACACCGATCTCGACATGAAAGCGGTTCTCAAAGAACTTTCCTTCCATTTCGGGGGTTACCGCCTGCACAACCGTTTCTGGGAGAATCTTGCCCCGGCCGGCAGGGGAGGCGGAGGCGCTCCGAAAGGCGATCTGGCAAAAGCCATCGATGAAGAGTACGGAACATTTGACCGGTTTAAAAAAGAATTCAGCCAGACTGCACTGAGTGTTGAAGGTTCCGGTTGGGCAGTGCTGACTTTTTGTGAAAAAACACAGAGGACGCTTATCCTCCAGCTGGAGAAGCATAATGTAAATATTATCCCTGGTTTTCCCATTCTTCTGGTACTTGATGTGTGGGAGCATGCGTATTACCTGGACTACAAGAACGACCGTGGAAAATTTGTCGAGGCATTCTGGAACATCGTGAACTGGGAAATGGCCGGTAAACGGTTTGGTGCACTGAAGAAATAATCCGGAACCGGGATGGCCGGCATCTTATGGAACAGAGTTGGAATTTAAGCAGGATCAGACCATCCAAAAGAAAAATCACCTGAGAGGAAAGAGTAATGCCAGAATTTGTCAATCCATTCAGCGGAAAAATCCCGGATCGCCCTTTAACGCCGGGAGAACTCATTCGGGCGATACGTCTGGATCTGGCCGCGGAACATGAAGCAGTACACACATATCTTGCTCATGCAGAGGCTACTGAAAATCCCCTTGCAAAGGCAGTGCTCATCGATATTGCGAATGAAGAACGGGTTCATGCCGGGGAATTTGACCGTCTCTTATCCATTCTGACCGGAGATGAAGATGAATACCT
>Ga0105097_10000694_pt1 | contig 15551 bp, 10 predicted proteins | sample PPLLak12cMay2015_FD_87035 | JGI IMG/M metagenome (GOLD analysis project Ga0105097, IMG submission 87035) | Freshwater sediment microbial communities from Prairie Pothole Lake near Jamestown, North Dakota, USA - PPLs Lake P7 Core (1) Depth... | ecosystem: Environmental > Aquatic > Freshwater >... | reverse complement strand
TGGCACCTACTGAAAAACCTTGGAACAACCCGCACACAAGATTAGCTGCAGCGTGCGCCGCCAGCTCGCGGTTTGGACTAACCTGGTAGCGGTTCTTCGACGCAAAGGCACGAGAAAGAAGGATGCCATCCGACATAATCAGCATCACGATACCGAAAGCCGCCGGAAAAATTTGTCGAATATCTCCCATAGACACAATGGGAACTTTAAACGCCGGAAGACCGCGCGGCATAGTCCCTATCACTCGAACACCCTGGCCGGTAAGGTCGAATAAACCGGAAATAATCAGCGCAATAATAAATGCAATCAGAGTCCCGGGGAAACGCGGAAAGAAATATCGCAAGACCTTCAGCATCACGATAAGGCCACCACCGAGAACCAGCGTCAGTACGTGGGTCTCGCGCAGGCGTCCGGCTATTTCTGCCAGCAGGGGAAAAAAGTCCTGCTCTGTCGTGCGAACGCCGAACAGCTTGCCAAGCTGCGTAGATATCAAAATCAAAGCTGCGCCGGCAAGATAACCAAGAAGAACCGGCTTTGAGAGGAAATCAGCAACGACACCTGCCCGAAGTGCCGCTGCCAGCAGCAGCAAACCGCCGCAGAGAATCGCTATCATTGAGGCCAGTACAGCAGCACGCGAAGGGTCGCCTCCCGCAAGCGGACCGACCGCACTTCCGATTAAAAGCGCCACCGCTGCATCCGGCCCGTTGATAACATGACGGGAACTGGCGAACAATGCATAAACAATCATGCCCAGTAAAGCAGCATAAAGACCGTGAACAGGCGCCAGGCCCGCCAGTTCTGAGTAGGCCATAACCGAGGGAATCATCACGACACAAACGCTGATGCCCGCAATTAAATCCTTCATCAGCCACTGCCGTGAATAACCCCGAAACTGCTCAATTAACGTATAATCAAATGTTTTCAAATTCATCCGATGCATATTCGATAGCTTTGTAAAAATCGCAGGTTTCAGTTAAAATACACCCATAGATAGCTTGCTGATGCTTCAATGGAACATACCGTTGAGCAACCGTTCGATTGTCTTCCTTGTGGGCCGAACATTCGCTGCTCCATATTACTGAGATTGTCTGCGAGCGTCAAAATTATTACTGACTCCTTGTGCACAACTCCTTTTCAGTATATTTCAGGAACGAAATGCCTTCCCCTGAGAAAAACCTGGTCATTATATTTGCCTTTCTTTGAGCGAGGCGGAAGCTTAACTTTTTCATGAGCTATTTTCTTGTAGGGAATCAGACTTAGAAGATGCGAAATACAATTGAGACGAGCACGTTTTTTATCATTAGAGCGGACTATATACCAGGGAGCATCCTTGGTGTCGGTCGCTTTCAGCATATTATCGCGTGCCCGAGAATAGTCATACCATCTTGAAAATGATTCGATGTCCATAGGACTCAGCTTCCACTGCCTGCGAGGGTCTTTGATACGGGCTTCAAATCTCTTTTGCTGCTCTTCCTGCCCGACCTCCAGCCAGAACTTGATAAGAATAATACCTGTGTTCACGATAAATGTCTCGAATCGGGGACACGTCTGGAGAAAACCGCGATACTGCTCTTCGGTGCAGAATCCCATCACGTGTTCTACTCCGGCGCGGTTATACCAGCTGCGGTCGAAAATCGCTATTTCTCCCGCCGATGGAAAGTGCTGAATATATCGCTGACCAAACAACTGTGTCTTTTCCCGGTCAGAAGGCGCAGGCAGAGCAACTACTCGGAACACACGCGGACTTACCCGTTCTGTTAACGCCTTGATAGTACCGCCCTTGCCGGCAGCATCACGCCCCTCGAACACGACTATAATACGCAAACCTTTTTTTACCACCCACTCCTGCAGGCGGCACAATTCCTCCTGAAGCTTGCGAAGGGCCTTTTCATATTTTTTGCGTTTCATCGGAACAACTTTTTTTTCCTTTTGCTTTTTAGGCATACATATCTCCTTAAATTCTGATGTTTGCTTTAAGTACTTTTATTTTCAGGACACAGGACAAGGCTTCACCTTCCAGATTTCCTCTGCATACTCAGCAATAGTGCGGTCACTGGAGAATTTGCCGGAGCCTGCAACGTTTAGAATGGCCTTGCGAGCCCAATCCTGACTATCCGCATATAACTCACATAAACGCTTGTCTGCTTCAAGATAGGATTTCAGGTCCGCAAGATGCATATAGTGGTCGCCGCCAGTTAAAAGTGTATCATAAATCGGTGCAAAAATTCCCGGCTCATATCGGCTGAAGAAATTGGACACAATCATATCCAAAGCTGAGCGAGTCTCATGTTCGTTCTCATAGTGCCAGCGCGGATTGTACCAGCTTTGGCTGCCTGCCACTTCTTCCGCGGTCAAACCAAACAGGAAAAAGTTTTCCTCATCGGCCTCCTGTGCCATCTCAATAGTCGCACCGTCGCGTGTTCCGATTGTCAGCGCACCATTCATCATGAACTTCATATTGCTCGTCCCGCTCGCCTCATAGCCTGCTGTCGATATCTGATTGGAAACATCGCTGGCAGGGATAAGCCTCTCCGCCAGAGAAACACTGTAGTCAGGCAGGAACAGGACTTTGAGTCGTCCGCGAACTGCCGGGTCGCCATCAATTGTCCCGGCAAGGTTATTGATAAACTTGATAATAACCTTGGCCAAATGATAGGCCGGGGCCGCCTTGCCCGCAAAGAAAAACGTTCGCGGCTCAATTTCCATATCCGGATTTGCGCGAAGCCTGTTATAAAGCACCACGATGCGCAGTGCATTTAGCAGCTGACGCTTATATTCGTGTATTCGCTTGACCTGGCAATCGAAAATGCTGTCGGGATTAACTGTCTGCCCTGTTGTCAGTTTGAGCCAGTCGGCAAACTTTATCTTGGCTGCAAGTTTGGCTTTACGGAAATCATTTTGAAAACTCCTGTCATCCGCCAGCGGTTTGAGGTTGCTCAATTGCGAAAGGTCTGTTATCCAGCCGTCGCCTATGGCTTCAGTAATTGCATTCGCAAGCGCAGGATTGGCCAGCAGAAGCCATCGCCGCGGCGTAACACCGTTTGTCTTATTATTAAACCGTTCAGGGAACATATCTGCAAAGTCTTTGACTGTTATCGTGCGAAGTAATTTTGAGTGAATCGCTGCCACTCCGTTTGTGCTGTGCGAACCGACAATGGCCAAATTAGCCATACGAATCTTTCGCACCGGCCGTTCCTCGACCAGGCTCATACGCTCAATGCGGCCCTCATCGCCGGCAAAACGAGTGTGAACATCATTAAGCAGACGCCGATTTATTTCAAGGATAATTTCCAGCTGACGAGGCAGCAGCCTTTCAAACCATGCCATCGGCCATTTTTCAAGGGCTTCTGGAAGAAGTGTGTGGTTTGTATAAGCCAAGGTCTTCTGTGTTATGTCCCAGGCCTGCTCCCATTCCAGATGCGCTTCGTCCAGCAAAATACGCATCAACTCCGGTACAGCCATCGATGGATGTGTATCATTAAGCTGGATTGCTGCTTTCTCGGGAAGCATATTCCAATCGGTATTTGTGCGGCAGAAACGCCTGATTAGGTCTGCCAGCGAACAGGCCACAAGAAAATACTCCTGAATAAAACGCAGCCCCTGCCCCATGCTTGTTGAATCGTCGGGATACAACACTCGCGTAAGCGACTCAGCTGTAAGGGTCTCCGCCAAGGCGCCTACAAAGTCGCCGCTGCTGAATCGCTGAAAATCAAAATAATCAGGCGAGGCAGCTGCCCAGAGCCGAAGAGTATTAACCGTCTTGCCCCCGTAACCGACCACAGGGCGGTCGAATGGAATACCAAGCAAACTCGAGGGCTTGTCAGCAATCACACGGAGTGCCCCCGCACACATCTCAAATGAGCAGTTCAGCTTGACCTCCACTATGTCCTGCAGGCGAGAAACCTCCCATGGGTCCGGATGACGAAGCCAGTTGTCGGGCTGTTCATACTGCCAGCCATTCTTAATTGACTGTTTGAAGATACCGTACTCATAACGCAGACCATAGCCCATAGCCGGAAGCTGCATTGTAGCCATTGAGTCGAGAAAACACGCAGCCAGACGGCCCAGTCCGCCATTGCCCAGTCCTGCATCAGGCTCCTGTTCAATCAATTCAAGAACATCAATATTCTTTGCCTCAACAGACGACCGAAGTGCTTGAAGTAAAAGATTTGTAACATTGTTCGCCAATGCACGGCCGATGAGGAACTCCATCGAAAGATAGTAAATTCGCTTCGGATTCATCCGGTTATATGTCTCCTCTGTATGAATCCATCGCTGCGACAGAATATCACGCACAGAGCGGGCAAATGCCTCAAATCTATCTCGCGGACCAACCGCCTTCAAGTCAATAATGTTGTCGAAAATAAGGTGCCGCTCATATAACGCAGAATCAGAACCGGAAAATTGAATCGGGCCGCAGCCATATTGTTTCAGCAATTGCTGCAAATCAACGCTTGCCGTTGATACCCCCCGTGGAACTGGTATGCTTTTTGTTCCCATTTCAATATCCTTTCTTAAGTTATTTTCCCATAAACTTCAACATCACTCGATTATCCGGTGCATTCAGGCTTGATGTGCAAAGCATTAAATACCCTCATAAAGCGCGAGCCAGCTGACTGCACATCCGAATCTTCTTCATCTCAATGCGGCCACTTCCAATTTTCTGTTTCCGGTTTATCGATACCATACTCATAAGCATAGTTCTGACAGTCTATCTGCATGTTGCGAAGCTTCTCTTTGACATGGGCACCTGAAACCTGCAGAGAGGGAATACGGTCAATGACATCGATAGCCAGGCTGAATCGGTCGATCTGATTCTGGATTGCCAGGTCAAGCGGTGTATTTATATTGCCCTTTTCTTTGTAACCGCGAACATGAAGGTTCTTGTGATTTGTCCGCCGATAAGTCAGCCGATGAATCAGCCACGACTAACCGTGGAAATTAAAGATAATGGGCTTATTAACGGTAAATATGCTGTCGAAATCTTTATCAGACAGTCCGTGAGGATGCTCTGTGGATGGGGTTAGCTTAAAGAGGTCCACAACATTGACAAATCTTATCTTAAGATCCGGAAAATACTTTCGGAGCAGTATCACTGCTGCCAGAGCCTCTTTAGTAGGTATATCGCCCGCTGAAGCCATTACAACATCAGGTTCAGAACCTTGATCATTGCTCGCCTTCTGCCAGATGCTGATACCCTTGGTGCAGTGCACGATTGCCGCATCCATATCCAGATACTGCAGATGTTTTTGCTTGTCGCAGACAATCACGTTAATGTAGTTGGTGCTCCGCAGGCAGTGGTCGGCTACGCTCAGCAGGCAGTTCACGTCTGGCGGCAGGTAAATGCGGCATACATCCGCACTCTTGTTGGTTACCACATCCAGGAAGCCGGGGTCCTGATGGGTGAAACCGTTGTGGTCCTGACGCCACACCGTCGAGGTAATGAGCAGATTCAGTGAAGACACCGGCGCACGCCATGGTAGGTCACGGCATATAGCCAGCCATTTTGCATGCTGGTTAAACATTGAATCGATAACGTGCACAAAAGCCTCATAAGTTGAGAAAAATCCGTGACGTCCCGAGAGCAAATATCCTTCCAGCCAGCCCTCTAATGTGTGTTCCGAAAGCATCTCAAGAACCCGACCATCCGGCGCTAACTGTCCGCCGTCGGCATCCTCCGGCAGATAATCTGCCAGCCACAGCTTCTTGCTTACTTCGTAAATCGCATCCAGCCTGTTGGATGTATTTTCATCAGGGCCGAAAACCCTGAAATTTGTCATATTCTGACGCATAATATCACGTAATAAGCAGCCGAGCGGACGTGTGTTGTCCGCTGAAGTTTCCCCCGGCTTTTCCACTTTAATGGCATATTTGCGGAAATCAGGAATACGCAGCGGTTTTCGAATCAAGCCGCCGTTTGCGTGAGGATTTGCGCTCATGCGCCGCCTTCCTTTTGGTGAAAGCGCCTTTAATTCAGGAATAAGCCGACCGCTTTTATCAAACAATTTTTCCGGCTTGTAGCTGCGCAGCCACTTTTCCAATTGTTTCAAATGGGCTGGATTGTCATGCATACCGGACAGCGGCACCTGGTGAGAACGCCAGAATCCTTCGACCTTGTGACCATCGACTTCCTTGGGTCCTGTCCAGCCCTTCGGACTGCGAAACACAATCATAGGCCAGCGGGCCCTCGCAGCTTTGCCGCTGCTGCGTGCTGCCTTTTGAATGCGCCGAATCTCAAGGATACAGTCCTCCAGAGTCGCTGCCATCTTCTGATGCATTTCCTGCGGGTCGCTGCCCTCCACAAAATGCGGCGTCCATCCATAGCCCTTAAAGAGATTTTCAAGTTCCTCGTGTGAGATGCGTGACAGCAGCGTCGGATTATTGATTTTATACCCATTAAGATGCAGAATCGGCAGCACGGCGCCGTCGCGAATCGGATTGATAAACTTGTTGGAATGCCACGATGTGGCCAGCGGCCCGGTCTCTGATTCTCCATCACCAACCGCAACCGCCACTACCAGGTCCGGATTATCGAAAGCCGCACCAAAAGCATGAGAGACACTGTATCCCAGTTCGCCGCCCTCATGAATAGAACCGGGCGTTTCTGGTGTGCAGTGACTGCCGATGCCCCCGGGGAAAGAAAATTCCTTGAAAAACTCGCACATCCCTTCTATGTCCTCGCCCTTGTTCGGATAAACCTCCGAATATGTCCCTTCCAGATAAACCGGAGCCAGAATACCCGGTGCACCATGGCCGGGTCCTGCCATGAAAATTACGTTAAGGTCGTATTTATTAATCAGGCGGTTTAGATGAACATACATGAAACTCAAGCCGGGACTGGCGCCCCAGTGTCCGAGCAAACGCTGCTTGACGTGTTCAGCCTTCAGAGGCTCGCGGAGCAGCGGATTCGCACGCAGGTAAATCATGCCTGCCGCCAGATAATTACAAGCACGCCAATAAGCATCTATCCTGCTTAATTCTTCGCGCGACAGCCTCGCCGGCGTCCCTGTACTTTTTGATTTCTTTGTGGGATTTCGAGCCGCCATAAAATCTCCTTTCGGTTTTATGTATCTATATATTATTTTTGTATTTCTATTTTTTTATGCTGTCTGAGAAAAAATTTATTTATTGATTGAAATCCTCGCAGGACATCTTGTTATATTCTTACCCCCATTCGATATTTTGACCCCTTTTTCATTATTAAACTTTATAGACATTCCTTTGAATGCTCCGCAGTTCTTCCGGCCGCAAACCATATTAATTTATGGATTCCCCTATTACTCTAATCAGAGCTTTGATGAATTTATAAAAGATGCAGAAATAAAAGTCAAAGAAATAATCCTTAAATTTTTTATTTCCAAACCATTTCAAAACCTCAAATATTAACCATTTTACCAGCCTTATTGCCTATTTTCTCGGCTTGATGACTTTCTTAATGAATTTGACAAAAATGAAGAATATCTCAGTTAAAATAGGTAATCCCTACAATAATGAGTCTATGAAACATATTAATAAATATCTTGCGCTGCTTCGAAAATCCGCCCTGCATTAAATTGTCCCGCTTGTAAAAGGCACAAATATTTTAAACTTGCTTCATACAAAAATTTATTTACACTTGATATTTGATGAGAAAAAAGAAATGAGAATACTCATGATTCTCAAATAACTCTATGAGGCGCCATATTCAAACTTGGAGAACGAAATAGATATGAAAATTGCTGTCGGCTCTGACCACGCAGGATTTGAATTGAAAGAAAGTGTTAGGGCACTTTTGCTCGAATTGGGACACGAAGTCATCGACGTCGGCACACACAGCAAAGACCCTGTCGATTATCCTGATTTCGCCGAGGCCGTAGGTAAAGCAATCCTCGAGCAGAAGGCCGAGCGGGGCATAATGATTTGCGGAAGCGGCGTCGGCGCCTCTATCGCGATAAATAAGATGCCGGGTATCCGCGCCGGTTTGTGTCACGATACGTATTCCGCACATCAGGGAGTGGAGCACGACCATATGAATGTCCTCGTAATGGGCGAGCGGGTCATAGGAACAGCGATGGCCAGCGAGCTTGTAAAAGCATTCCTGAGCGCCCAATGCAGCCGGGAAGAACGCCACCTGCTGCGGCTGGCAAAGGTGAAAGCCATCGAAGAAAGATATGCATCAGGCAGAGAAAAAAACTGCCATCCAAAGTAGGCAAAATCTGATGATTTAGTTTTTAATGTGCGTAATCTTTTAAAATTTCCAATCACTGAAATGTTTAGAAGTGCCTGCACAGGTGCGCATTCCTTTTGTCCGGCTGACCCCCTGCTTTATTTTTCACAGTTGAAAACCTTCCGTCTCGATTTTAAGAGCTATTTTTTTGCACAGACATTTTCATATCTTCCATCGGCCAAAATAAACGAATAAAGGCCTGCACCTCAATAATCCGATAACAATAGAAAAGATTGAATGCTGAATTAACGGATACCGTGCTTGACGAACAGTAGAATTCTAAATCACGTTCTCAATTATGAAGGCTCTGAGCAGTTTTCCACAACTCACGCAGTCCAGGTCAGCAGAATATCGCTTAAGCTTTTTGATGCCCTCCAGCCCCTCCACCGGATGGGCAACACGGAAAGACTGTGGCTGAAGACCGCTGCTCTTTTTCACGACATTGGTAAAATCTACGGGAATAAAATGCACCACAAGTCTGCACGAAAAATCATCCACGATATGCCAGGTCTGCCCTTCCGAAAAAAAGAGCGGCTTATAATCGCTATAGTGGCACGCTACCACCGCGGAAAATTCCCGGATATGTCGCAAAAAGACTTCCGGAATCTGGACAAGGATGCGAGAAAATATGTCCTCAGGCTGGCAGCGCTGCTTCGGCTTGCGGATGGCTTCTGCGACAAATCATGCGATTCCCCTGAAGGATTCTCTTTACTGCTCGGCAGAAAAAAGGTTGCCGTTTTTTTCAAAAAAAAGTTTCACCTGAATCTTGATAAAGCAGCGAGAAAAGCTAAACTCTTCGAACAGGTATTCAATCGCAAGATCGTAATTGACCTTTGTTTTACGGGCAATTAAAAAACTTTTTCGATCGAAAACTTATAATCTGAAATCCAGGGGTCAAATAATGGGACGCCTTATAATTCTTTCCGGGCCGTCATGCGTTGGTAAAAGTCCGTTATGCACGGCGCTGCATAAGTTTTATCCCGATATCTGCAAAAGCATATCGCCCCTCGTTGTCTATCACAGCCGTTCCCCGCGCCCCGGAGAGCTTGACGGAGTTGATTATCACTTCAGAACAAGCTCAGAAATCGAAAAGTTCAGAAATGACCCCCGTTTTATTGTCCTGCAGGTGCGAAATCATTTGCAGGCCGTTGATATCAATGAACTCGAAGCAAAGCTTTCAGCCGCCGATGTCCTTTTCGAAGGCAATCCTGTTTTCTGGCAGCAATTGCGCCCAGTCTGCAAACAGAAAAATATTCAGACCCTGAGCATCTTTATCTCTCCTCTGTCGAAAGATGAAGTCATATTTTTCAAACAACACGAAAATAATATCGGCTTAAAATCTCTGCTCACCGACCTGATGAGAAGAAAACTTCTCCGCCGAACCATCAGGCAAAAAACACACCTTTCTATGGAAGACCTCCGGGACATCGAGACCAGGGCCGCTGCTGCTTATTCTGAAATCATGGAAGCCTGCAATTATGAATATGTGATTGTCAATCATGATGGCGAGGACAGCGATAACTGGGACGCTTTTTATTATCCCATCGGCGATGCTCGAACCGCACTTCTGTCACTTGCCGGTATCCTGCAGGGCAAGCACCCTGCCGGATACGAAACCTGGACGCCGGACCTGATAGATTAAGCTTTCAATCCCTTAAATTCATTTTTAATAAACACCTGTTTGTATATAAATGAGAATTGACCCCACTCAAGCTCAAAAGAATCCCAACCTGTTTCAAATTGATAGTTGAAACTAAGACCGCTAAACCTTATTATAATAGCTTAAAATCTATTATTTTTAGAAAAGGAGCGTTTAAAATGACCTCAATTCTTCAAAAAACTGATGAAAAGGTTTATCAGCTGACCCTTCAGGAAGAAAAACGCCAAAAACGTACAATCCGGCTTATCCCATCCGAAAATTATGTCTCCGCAGCCGTGCGTGAAGCAACAGGAAGCTGGCTTACCAATAAATATTCCGAAGGCTACCCCGGCAAACGCTACTACGAAGGCCAGGAGGTCACTGATGTCGTCGAAGACCTCGCAAGGCAGCGGGCAAAAAGCATCTTCGGCGCAGACCACGCCAATGTCCAGGCTCTCTCCGGCTCGCCTGCGAATCTGGCTGCTTATCTTACTCTCGCAGAGCCTAACGATACGATAATGGGTCTTGCACTTCCTGATGGCGGCCATTTAACACACGGCTGGAAGGTCAGCATCACAGGCAAGCTTTTTCATTCCGTTCAGTACGGCCTAAATCCCCAAACCGGCAGGCTCGACTTCAACCAGATCGAAGAACTCGCCAAACAGCACAAACCAAAAATAATTATCTGCGGCGCAACTGCCTATCCAAGAGAAATTGATTTCGAGGCATTCGGCAATATTGCAAAAAGTGTCGGTGCATTTCTTGTAAGCGACATTGCACATATCTCAGGGCTGGTTGCTGCCGGTGTCCACAAAACCCCCGTCCCCTATTCGGATATCGTGACAACAACAACTCACAAAACCCTTCGCGGTCCGAGAGGCGGAATGATTCTCTGCAAAGAGCTGCATGCAGCCAAACTCGACAAAACAATCTTTCCGGGTATGCAGGGCGGCCCCCATATGCATACAATCTGCGGCATTGCTGTCGCTCTCGGCGAGGCTTCCACACCGGCCTTCAAAGAATACGCAAAACAGATTATTAAAAATTCGAAGGCTATGGCCGAAAAACTTCTCGAGCACGGCTTCAATCTCGTTTCGGGCGGAACAGATAATCACCTGATGCTAATAGATTTGAGAAATAAAAATATTCCGGGCCGAAAAATGGCAAAGGCCCTTACAAAAGCAGGAATCGAGACCAACTGCAACTCCGTTCCAAACGATACAGCGCCGCCGTTTAATCCCAGCGGCCTGCGTTTAGGGACCCCGGCTATTACTACCCGCGGAATGAAGGAAGAACAGGCAAAACTGATCGCCTCATTTATCAGCCAGGTCGCCGACAATATCGATAATGAAGATATACTCGAAAAAATCCGTAAGCAATCCGAAGCCCTTTGTGAGCAATTTCCCGTGCCCGATATTTTCGTGTAAATATTTGAAGGGCCTTTGTTGAAGAATTGCCAAGATTTTGAAAACTTGATGTCGCAAATTGCGACCTCAAATTTAGATTCAGGTAATTAAAAACTATCCTGTATCATTCATAAAAAAACGTTATAATAACAGGAGGTTATGATTATGCCTCAGGATGAATATTCCGGTTATCAGAAGGACGTTATAAAACGGTATTATGAGAACCGCCCTGATATAATGCTGGAAAAATTAGGCGAGCTGGCGGGTGAATTGTATCTGGAGACCAGCCCCGCAAAACAGGAAAAGCTCTGGAAGCGGGCCGAAAAGGCGATGGAAAACCTCGGCATCAAGCCCGGCCTTATAAAACATATTATGCAGCAAAGGGACGTCGAGATTCTTGTAAAGAACCTCAAGGACTGGCTTGCGCAAAACCAGAAAAAATAGTGAAGAAAATTTAGGCGGGAAAGATTATGGCAGAAGGACTTCTTGCGACAACGAAAGTGTATCCGACTGAAAATCGCGGAAAACTGAGCATTCAGGACATGCTCGCTTACTTCGAGGAGAAAGGTGCGATGCGTGTTTCCGACCTGCACATCAAGATAGGCGTCCAGCCGGTTTACCGCATCGACGGCGACCTCGTAAAACTAAAAGGCCTGCCCGTCACCGAAGAGGTCGCTAAGCAGCTTATCTATCCCCTTCTCTCTGAAGAGAACCTAAAGCGCCTCCAGAAAGATTACACCGTTGACTGCTCATACAGGCTCGGCACCCTCCAGTTTCGAATCAATGTCTTTAAGGAAAACGATGGTATCTGTGCTGCAATAAGAGCGCTTTCCCTGCATATCCCGAAAATCGAGGAAATCGGCTTTCCCAACAACGTCTGGGAAGACATAATCCAGAAAAAACAGGGGCTTGTCCTTGTTACCGGCATAACCGGAGCAGGAAAGTCCACAACTATCGCATCCTTTATCGACAGAATAAGCGAAATCAGGGCCTGCAGGATAATATCGATAGAAGACCCTATCGAGTATATCTATCAGCAGAAAAATGCAATGATTTCCCAGCGCGAGGTCGGCAAGGATGTCCATTCTTTTCACGATGGCCTTCGCTCGATGATGCGGGAAGACCCCGACATCATATTTGTCGGCGAGATGCGTGACCCGGAGACGATTTCGATGACCCTTATGGCTGCCGAGACAGGCCATCTTGTCTTCTCAACACTCCATACCCGCGATGCCACAGGCTCGATTACAAGGGTGCTCGATTATTTCCAGGAAGGCAGGCAGGCCGAGGTGCGAAACCAGTTGTCACTCAGCCTCGCCTATGTCGTCAGCCAAAAACTCGTCCCTAGAAAAGACGGCAACGGCAGGATAGCTGCTATGGAGGTCCTCAACAATAATTATGCCTGCGCCAACCTCATCCGCACCGGGAAAGTCGAGCAGATATATTCGCAGCTACAGACCCGCACGCAGGACAAGCCCGATGAAAAAATGATTACGATGGAAACCCACCTCGCCCGCCTTGTCCGCGCGGATGCCATTGAGCTCCTCGAGGCCCGAAAATGGGCCAACAACCTTAAAAGCTTTCTCGATTCAATCAAACACGAACCCCGCCCCAAAGATGAGGAAGAGGATTTTTAAACATTGCCTTCGCGGCTTGTTTGACTTGAAGGATTATTCTTTAATTTCAAACGTGAATGGGGGAGAAACAAGAGGCTTTCTTCCTTGAAATATACCGTCCCACCATCTAACAGAATATCGCCCCGGCATAGAGATTTCTGAAAAAGACTTTCGTTTATTCTCTCCGATTGTTCGAAATGTATTGCCTTCGTTATATTTTAGTTCATTCAAGTTCCATCGGCCAATGCTCAAAGTCTGCATGCTATCTATCCTGATATCTTTATAATTGCATAACTCTTCAAAAGGCATAGCCTCTGTTGCCCAAGCACTGCCCTCAGGTGCCATCAGTTCTATCTGACAGTTGTACTTTGCGGAAGACATTCCAAATCCACGTGGATAAATCTGAGTTTCATTAGAATCATTCTTCATTATTGCCTCTATATTTATGCTTTGGCCTAAATGATATTCGTTTATATTATCAACAGAATTAAGCTGGACACTCAGGAGTATTGGATGTTTTTGATAATATTCGTTAATTGTTTTCTGTCCATTTTCAAGTTGCTTTAAAGGCTGTAAACTCTCATCAACAAGTTTTGCCAGCTCGCTTTGAAGTTCTTGGTTGCCCGCACTTGTATTAACCTGACCAACGAGGCCGAGGTTGGGATATAAATCGGACAAACTTAATTGAGTTATTTGTTCGGGCGGCGGTTGAATTACTACTAATACGCTGTATTCTTTTCTATCTGGAATTGAACTCTTGCTTGTGCGGGCTTTTCCGGTATCTGTATGAAACAGCCATATATCAATTTGTCCTGTTTGAGACTTTTTTGAAATGGTGCTTTGCCAGTCTCTTGCTTCTTCTAAATTCTCATATTTATCGGAAAGCTTAACAAGTCCTGTCCTTATCTTATTAGCAGCTTCAGCAAGAAGTTCATTCCGTTTCTCAACTACATCAGGCGATAAATCTGTATTTACATTCCAGGGTTTATTTGTTGTTGATAAAGCCTGTTCATCTGAGACTTGGTTTTCCTTTTGGATTTTCAGGGCCTTTATGATTTGCTCTTTATAATCCGGCCAAAGCTCCTGTGCATTAATCGCTTTCGCATAAACCTGCCCCAGCGTGCAGGCCCCCCAAAGCTCCATCTCGTCTAATATCTCCTTAAAATTATCAGTTATCTTTGCCTGTTTAGGAACTATTGCCATAATTATAGAATAATCGAGCGTTTTCCCGGCTTGTTTCCCTCTCAAAACCACCGAAATCGCCTCGCCGCCCTTAGACTCTTCCGGCCTTTCCAGCGACATCAATCTTCTCGTAAGAACCCATCCCTTTGGAAGGATCGGTATCAAACTTTCCACAACGCTCTCCAGCGGCGAAAATTGTCCCGGCATTACTTCTATGCTGATGACATTCGAAGCCCTTGTAAAAGGCTGTTCCTTAAATTGGAAAGTGTAAATTCCACTCTTTATGATATGATATTGCGACCTCACATCATAATTATCTGCAAGTACGATAGTATCTTGCGGCTCGACAAAATCCATCCATATTAAGATTTGATAACCTTCATCTATATATGGCACAATTTTTCCATTCGGGTCTGTCACTTCAAGAGACTCGTTGATTATGCGCGAAGTAGCCCAATATCCTAAAGTTTTATCGCTCGTATTTTTCATCTCAATTCGGAAAAGCATAGGTTTTCCGATAACGAAATGCTTACTGAGCGGGATAAGCTTGACCTCGAAACCTCTTTTTGTCTCATTGGGGTCAATTTTAAACTGATCTTTTGAAGCCTTCTGTTCAAGAATTTTATGCTTAATCCATATCTTAAGCGGCTTTGTCTCAAAATCGATCGCGCATTTCCCTCCTATTTGTGCAGCATAGAGTTCCCATTCCAGAGTTCCCAGAGCATTCGGGTCTTTCAGGTCTATCGGATACATATATTTTGTAAAAGCACCTCTTCCAGACTGGCCGCGTAACCTAAATTCGGTCTTGGAACAAATCTCTTTCATCGGCAAAACATCTTCGAAGAAAGCCTCTGCAGATTCATAACCATCTGCCTTTTGTTTGACTTCCTCCGTGCACAGGGACAGAGCCTTCTGCCAGTCAGCTCCCTTCAGCGACTTCTGAAATTCCCCCAGTAAAGCTGCAGCCTCCTTCGGCGCTTCCAGCGGCTTTTGCGCCCTCTTTATTTCCCCCGCAGCCTGCACATAAGCTGTTGATGCAATTACAATAACAATCCCAGCCGCAATTAAAAAGCCTCTCAAATTCTTGTTCTTCATAATCATTCCCCATAACCAGCTCCATTTTTATATCTATGACTTCGCCGGGAGATAATTATACCACAATAAATGAGAATATTAAAAAATCCTCTCCTCTATATAATCAATTCCCGTTATTTTACTTCTGCTTGCACAGAAGTGGTTTTGAGGGTTGTTGCAAAATCTGTGAAGACGGCCCAGGCCATCGGCCTCCTCTGAATCTCAAAATGGTCCAGCTCATTTTTAGATAATCCGTTTGCGAACTTGTAATATTTTGCCCTCACACCCTTCGGCGGCATTCCAACCCATATATCATCCGCCTCCGCAGGGAACTTATTGCCCTTTCTGTCAACCGCAACAAGCCTTATTCCGAAATCAGTATTTTCGCTGTACCACATCGTAATCAAAATCCGTTTTTGTCCGCCCGA
>Ga0105097_10000692_pt1 | contig 15554 bp, 9 predicted proteins | sample PPLLak12cMay2015_FD_87035 | JGI IMG/M metagenome (GOLD analysis project Ga0105097, IMG submission 87035) | Freshwater sediment microbial communities from Prairie Pothole Lake near Jamestown, North Dakota, USA - PPLs Lake P7 Core (1) Depth... | ecosystem: Environmental > Aquatic > Freshwater >... | reverse complement strand
CCCGTCACAAATCGCCCGCCGCGCAGCTCCCCTTGCAGTTCCAATCTTCGATACACCACAAGCAGATCCCGCCACGACTGTACCAACGACTCCCGTACCAGCAGATCGCGAAAGACGACGCCATACCGCCGCAGAAGCTGGCGGGCGACCGCCTCAGCAGGGAAGTGCTTTGTGCTGGGTGCCGGGTGCTGAGTCGCGTTTCGAAGCAGCGACCAACGCCCGGCTGTATGGCGCGGACGGCGAACCCGTTCGCGCCCCTCAGCACGTCGGCGCCGCGGATCCATGAGGGCGCGGAGGTTGTCGAACCCGTCGGCCGTCACCAATCCGGCCGCGACGAGTTCCCAGAGCCCCGCTTCGACTTCCGCCGGAAGATGATTGGTCAATTTCACAAGATCCGCAAAGAAGCTGGCGCCTCGCTCGTGCAATGTACGGCGCAGGTCCTGGGCTACGGCACTCAACTGGCCATAGGGATCAGGTCCGGCCTGCGCTGCACCCTCTGCGAATGCCGCCATCAGCCACTCTCCGTCCTCACGCGGGAACAGACTGATCGGTGCGACGCTGGTGGGCACGATGCGCCGGGCTTTATCAGATTCACCGGGGAAGGCCAGGCGCGGATGCGGCGAAATCCGTCCCCAACTGACCGCGCCGCTCAGACAGAGACGATCCAACAGCTCCGGTTCGTATTTCGCCAGGCGCACACGCAAAAGCTGCGGTTCCCATGCCGAGGCCGCCGCTTCGAACCCGGCCAGTTGAGTGATGATCTGGGTCAGCCCGGCCTCCCCATGCTGACGAGAGCCCGGAGTCACATGCTGCCACTGAAGCAGAAAGCGCATGAACTCGGCGGCGGTCACCGGCTCGATGTCCTTGCGCAACCGGCCGATCGTCAGCCGATGGATTCGCGCGAGGAGCCGGCGGTGACACCACTCTGACGCGGAGATACCGGAAAGTGCTGAGTCCTGGGTGCTGAGACCTGAGTGCGCTCTGAATTGGCCACGGAGGACTTGGCCTTGCGATTCCAATTTCAGCATCGCCGCCATAACGCCATCCACGGGCAGATGCAGCCGGTCGGCTAACTGCGTTACCGTCGTCGGCCCGATACTCTCCATCCACCCCTGCACCACCGTAACCAGGACCTCTTCATCACCGTCCGCAAACAATCGTTCAACCCGCTCCCGGTTCTCTGCCGCCACCCAGCCCTGCACCGCTCGCCCCTCACTTCCAGCCGACAATTCCACTATCCGCCCTTCTTCGATGAGGCGCGGCAGAAACACGACCCAAGACGCTCCCTCTTTGACCGGCACCCAGACCAGGGTCAGCAGCGCATCGTGCAGTTCGTCGGCATCCCGGACCACCGGCCAGGCCTCCCGCTCGACGTCTTCAATCGCCGCGGGGTCGAGTGCGCCGACCTGTCCGAGCATCTCCGGCGGCAGAGTCCGCCGCATTTCCACCGCCCGGGCGCGGCGCTCTTCCAGCGGCGCGTCATCGAGAAAGGCGTAGGGGTTGGCGTTCAGAATCTCATGGGAAAAGACCGAGGGCACGGGCGTATCCACCGCAACACAGCGAATCCTGCCGGTTTCAATGGCCTTCAGCACGGTCGTCAGCCCCGCCAGATCCATCGCCTCCGTCAGGCAATCGCGGATGGTTTCGTTCACGAGCGGGTGTTCCGGAATCTGCCTGGCCGCCCGCTCGCCGGTAAGATTCTCCTGGCAGGCAATCGCATCCGGAAAGACCGCCGCGAGCAAATCTTCGGACTTCATCCGCTGAATCTGCGGAGGCACCTTCTTGCCGTTGGAAAATCTGAGCAACGCCAATGCCCGCGACGCATTCCAGCGCCAACGGGTCGCAAACATCGGCGCGAGCAAGACCGCTTGAATCAGCACCTCACGGACCGTCTTCGAATGGAGATAGCCGAAGACCGATCCCAGCGGGAAACTGTGCTTCTCGCCGAGTGAGATCACCAAGCCGTTATCGGTTGCCGCGGCCTGCAACTCGAAATCGAACGTGACGCAGAACCGCTTACGCAGGGCGAGACCCCAGGCCCGGTTGATCCGCCCGCCGAAGGGCGCATGCACAACCAGCTGCATCCCGCCGCTTTCGTCGAAGAACCGTTCCGCGATGATCGTGTCCTGCGTCGGCACGGTCCCCAGCACTGCCTTGCCGGTGAGCACGTATTCGATGGCCTGCTGCGCGCCCCGCTGATCCAGCGCACACTCGCTCTTGAGCCAGCCGATGGCTGACAGCTGATGGCTGACGGCCGGATCATCAGACAGCGTGCGCTCGGCAATCTCCTGCCGCAGCGCTGCCACCTCCGCCGATAATTCGGCCGTCCGCGACGGAGCCTCACCCCGCCAGAACGGAATGTTCGGCGGCGCGCCCTGGGCATCTTCCACACGGACCTTCCCCGCCTCGATACCTTTGATCCGCCACGACGTATTGCCCAGCAACATGATGTCGCCGGCGAGACTCTCCACCGCGAAATCCTCGTCGACCGACCCCACCACCGTCCCATCGGGCTCCGCCACCACCGCGTAGTTGGCCGTATCTGGAATGGCGCCCCCGGAAGTGATCGCCGCCAGCCGCGCTCCGCGCCGCCCCTTGATCCGCCGGTTGATCCGGTCATGGAACAGATAGGCCAGGCCCCGCCCCCGCCGGGTGGCGATCCCATCGGCCAGCATCTGCAGGACACCATCGAACTCGGCCCGCGAAAGATCCCGATAGGGATAGGCGCGACGGACCAAGGTGAAGAGCTCGTCTTCCGTCCAGGCCTGGCTGGCCGCAGCTGCGACAATCTGTTGGGAGAGAATGTCGAGCGGAGCGGGCGGGATCGTGATCTGATCCAGCGTCCCCCGGCGAATCGCGCGCACTAACGCCGCGCACTCCAGCAGTTCATCCCGGGTCATGGCAAAAATGCGGCCTTTGGGAATCGCTTTGACCCAGTGGCCCGCGCGGCCGATCCGTTGCAGCCCCGTGGCGATGGCTCTTGGCGAACCGATCTGACAGACGAGATCGACGGTGCCGACATCGATGCCCAATTCCAACGAGGCCGTGGCAATGACGACCCGCGTCTTGCCGGTCTTCAACCGTTCTTCCGCCGACAGACGAATCTGGCGGGAGAGACTGCCGTGATGCGCCGCCACCACGTCAGGGCCCAGATCCTGGAGCCGCTCTTCCAGATAATGCGACACTCGTTCAGCCAGCCGTCGGGTGTTCACGAACACCAGCGTCGACCGATGCTGTCGAACCAACTCGGCCACACGATCATAAACATCGGACCAGATGGCGTTCGTGGCGACGGCACTCAGCTCGTCCTTCGGCACCTCAACGGCCAGATCCAATTCGCGGCGATGCCCGACATCGATGATCGTTGGGCGAGGCCGAGCTCCGACCAGAAACTCCGCCACCAATTCTATGGGCCGTTGCGTGGCCGACAAGCCGATGCGTTGCGGTTTCACCAGCGTCAACGCTTCCAGTCGTTCCAGAGACAGAGCCACATGGGCGCCCCGCTTGTTCGGCGCCAGGGCATGAATTTCATCGACGATGACCGTTCGTACGGTCTGCAACATGCGCCGGCTTTTCTCAGCCGTCAGCAGGATGAACAGCGACTCTGGTGTCGTCACAAGAATATGCGGCGGCCGCTTCAGCATCTGCTGCCGATCCGCCATCGGCGTATCTCCTGTCCGGACGAGCACACGCAGCTCCGGCATCAGCAAACCAGCTTGCAATGCCATCTGCCCGATCTCGGCCAGCGGCTTTTGAAGATTCTTCTGAATGTCGTTACTCAGGGCCTTGAGCGGCGAGAGATAGAGAACTTGCGTGTGATCGTCGAGTTCACGGGCAAGGGCCTGCTTGAAGAGACTGTCGATGCACGAAAGAAACGCCGCGAGTGTTTTACCAGATCCGGTCGGCGCGGCAATCAGCGCATCCGCACCGGATTGAATGGCAGGCCAGGCATGAAGCTGGACGTCGGTCGGCTCACCGACCTGTGTCCGGAACCAGTCGGCTATGAGGGGATGGAAGGAAGAGAGCGGCATCTTGCGATGCTAGGATGCCGCCCAGGTCGAGTCAAGACCCCGTTACCTCAACCCAGGACTAAGCCCAATGGCCAGTCAGACGTTCGCGGGCTACTTTACGGAAAAACCGGTGACGTTTTCCCCGGGGACGAGCGGACTATTCAGCTTCGTACTTGTGCCGGCAGTTGCAAACGTCGCCCGATACAGTTCAACGACGGCGACATTGTCTTCATTGGCACGGTAGATCGCACTATTGCTATCGGGAGCCACAGCATAGGTCGAAACGTTTTTCCCGACAACCAACCCAGGATTAAGCTGCACGGTACCAGGAAAGCCGAACACCGCCCGATAGATTTCATTTACACCTGCGGTGGTTTGATCGGCCCGGTAGACAACCCCGCCCCCGTTCGGGAACAGGACAAAGTCCTCTACATTTTGCCCCGCAACGTACGCCGGGTTCAGCTGAGAGTTCACGCCGGAGAACACCGTCCGGAACAACTCGAAGACATCATCGGTGATCTGATCGGCGATGTAGACGACTCCGCTGCTGCCCGGAATGACACCAAACGATGTAACATCTCCGCCCGCAACGAGCGGTCCGTTCAGCTTGGTACTACTGCCTGGCGTTGCCAAGGTAACCCGGTACAGTTCAAAGACTTCATCAATCTCCTGATCGGCGCGGTACACGACGGACAGCCCGTCCGGCGTGACGGCAGAATCCATCACGTTCCCGTTTGCCGTAAGCACACCGTTCAGTTGAATGTTGGCACCGCCTCCGGCCGGAACGAAATACACCTGGTTCGTGGCAATGGACCGGTTGGCGATGTAGACGACGTTCGCACTGTCCGCAGTTGCCGCGAATGCGCCTACGTTCTGACCGGCCACCAGAGCAGGGGCAACCAGCCTGTCGCTGGTTGGTGCGTTCGCGAATAGTACCCGATACAATTCGCTCACGCCCTCCGTATTTTGATCGGCGCGGTAAATGACCCCCGTGCTGTCGGGGAGAATCACAAATGTCTCGATATCCTGCCCTCCCGCATAGGCGGGATTGAGCCGTGAATTCGTTGCGGTCCCCAGCACCGTCCGATACAGCTCGAACACCTCATCGGCGTTTTGGTCCGCGCGATACACCACCGCGCTGCCGTCAGGCGTTATGGCAAAATCGGTCACATCTCCACCGACAGGGATAATAGTTCCATTCAGCTTGGCGCTGGTTCCGGGTGTCGCTAAATTCACGCGGTATAGCTCGTAGACATCGTCCTGGTCTTGATCAGCGATATAAACAACAGCCGTCGCACCCGGTGTTACGGCAAAATTCGTGACCGTGCGGCCGGCGCCCAGTGCAGGATTGAGCTTTGTTCCTGAAGACCCCAGATACAATTCAAAGACGCCGACAGTATCCTGGTCAGCCAGATAAACCACCGTGCCAGCTCCCGGCGCTGTCCCACCCGTTGGTCCCCCCCCGTCATCCGGACATCCGGTTAAAGACAGGCACAACAGCATAATCAATACGCCCAATCTCGTTCTGATCATCGGGGCACCATGATAGTTCTTTTAGGAGCGGTCTTTATTGACATTTTAAACCTCTTGTACCACCTTTATACCACATGAAAAACCCGCGCCAAACAAAGAACGAATGACGCCCAATGGTCACCGGCAATCCGCTTTCACCTTTGAAGAAGGACCATCCCGCTGTGCAAAAGACTCTGGTCATACTCGGCTCCGGCTATACCGCCCGCTTTCTTTGGCCGCTGGTTGCCGATCGCTCGCTAACTGTCTTCGCCACAAGCCGAACTCCGGAGCAGAACCTCGGTTATCTCCCTGCAAACCGACGGCTCCGGTTTGATCTCTTCCAGCCTGACACCTGGAGGAATATCCCCCGCGATGCCGACCTCCTCTGGTGCTTTCCAGCAACGCCGATTGAGCTGGTCCGGCAATTCATTGCGACTCTGACGGGTTCTCCTTGCCGCATTGTCGTACTTGGCAGCACCTCCGCCTATGACCTGGGAGACTCACAAGCATACCCGCCTCCCTGGATCGACGAAACCGCCCCGATCGATCTCACAAAACCTCGTGTGCAAGGTGAAGAGTTCCTCCGACAAGAACAGGGTGCCATCGTCCTGCGGGTAGCCGGGATTTATGGCCCCGGACGAAACCCTCTCGACTGGATCCGAACCGGCCGCGTCAAGCCGTCACGCAAGTATGTGAACCTGATTCACGTCGAAGACCTCGCAGCCATCTGCCTCGCCGCGTTGGAACGGGGGACGCCCGGCGAAGCCTATAACGTCAGCGACGGCACACCGCACACATGGGAAGACATCTGTGAAATGATGATGGGGCCTGAGACTCGCGGCTCTGCTGACAGAGCCGCCCAGGAAGAGGCGGGAAAACGAATCGCCTCCATCAAATTGCTTCGAGATGTCGGACTGCAACCGGCCCACTCCGATCTCTATCGCTCGCTCCGTGAACTCGAATCTCCGGAACAATGAACTGAGCGGCCTTCGTTGCCGTGCGGGTACGAGGAAAACATCGAGAAGCCTTGTGAGTAAGTACCGCTAGACCGGCGGTTTCCTGTTGATTTCTACGATGGTGATGGACTGGTCCTTCGCGCCGACATCCTGCTGGAGCTCCCAGCGGCTGAAGACCGTGACTTTCGAGCCGTCGCGTCGCTCATGAATAAGGTGCCCCTCCCAAAGCCCCCTTGCCAGGAGTTCTCTTTCAATCTGCTCCAGCGAAACGGGAAATACCGTATGGAGAAGCTGGTGGGACACCTTCCCCAGTGCGCTCTTCTTGTCCCATCCATACAACTCGCTTGCACTATCGCTCCAGTAGCGAATGGTCCCGTCCTTATTCCGCACTATCATGGCACCCTTGGTCATGTCCACAGTGCCGCCTGCCTTCGCATGCGTCCGGCTTTCATAACTTACGGGTGACTCCGGCCCCGCGGAGGCGAGTGCGTGGTGCAGCGCCTCGGCCACAACTCGATGGCCATCGCTTGTCCAATGGGTGTCGTCAGGGATGAATACCAGCTGTTTTGTCTTTGCAGCAGCTGACAGTGCAGGCGTGAGGTCGACATAGCGGATGCCCGGGGAAATATCAGCGACCAGACGATGGAGCCGTTCCGGCAAATCGTTCAGCACCCACCACTTCAGATCCCCCTGTGCATTCCCGTCAAACCGGGCAATGTCGTGGTACACCCTGAACTTGGTCGGAGCAAATGCGACCATAAAGTCTGCGCCCTCGCTCCGAGCCAATTCATAGGCCTCTTTGAGTGTGTTCGCGGTTGTCTGTAACGCTTTCAATTCCTGTCCTGTCGGCACAACGGATGAGGAGTGATCCAGGAAATAGACACGTTCTTCGTGACCATCCCCTCCATCAATCAGGCCATAATTCCCTGCGATCCGCTGGTTCGGCACACAACCATGGGTCCATCGTGCAAGTGCCATGAGGCTGTTGAGAATGAACGAACGGTCCCAGGCCATATTCATCGAATTCCACATGCCGTTCAGAACAGACACACGTTCCTCGTACCTTTGGGCGTCAGCAAGATCATTGCCTTCGTAGAAGACCCACACGATCCACTTTGGGCGAAGAGGAAGAGCATAGCGCTTCAACACCGCCAATTCCTGCTGAGGACCGTAGCCGGATTGCCCGAGGTTAGCGACTGCTCCCCCGTACAGCTCCGCCAATCTAGTCGTCGCGAGAACCGATCCCGGCATCATAGGAGACTCCACATACGAATCCCCGATAACCGCGACCTCTGCCTCTGCGAGATCCTGTTCGTTCCTGAATCCATTCTTGTCATACTTGACCTCGAAGGGTTCGGCCGGACGGACGGGAAGGCAGATGCTTTCACCGATGTTGCCCCGGCCGAACACCGTCTTCACGGTTGACCCGGGACGCGGGAGCGCCAACAGCTCACGATCAGGAACATAATTGGGCCGTTCCCACGGAAGAAAGCTGGTGGTCCCGAAGGTCTTTCTAAAATCGATGAGATTGAGCCAGACAGGAACTTCGGCCAAAAGAAGCGCCGCTACAAGGGACAGTGTCATCAATACGAATTGGCTTCTGATTTCATCCCGCGGGATATGAGAGAGCAGCGCGTATGCGCCCCATGCGAGGAAGTACGATGTACCCAGAATACTGAACAGATGCCGTGCATCCGGCACAGCGGTCGACAACCCTGACTTAAATGCAAGGATCACCCCTCCAACAAAGAGCACGCCGGTGATGAAGAGGATAGTTCGTTTGATGTGAGCTCTTGAAGTGACAGTCATGGGCGCATTGTTTTATTTCAACCATCGAGCTTGAAACGGTCGGTTCCCCTGAGGCACCACTCCCGAAGGAGTACGATAGCAGGCGCATTTCTGTCCTGTCGACCCCTCCACGTACTTGAAAACCGTTTAGAATTGATACTTAGAAAAGTCTAACAAGCCTTCCCGGTCCATCCTGTCCCCCAATCGGTCCTTCCGGGAGAGCATTGTGGAGATGACGATTCAGCACCGGAAATAATGACCCGGTTCTAGCGCAGGAGGGCCATCACAGCCAGACACACCAGCAGATTATTCGTGGCATGCGCGATCATGCCGGGGATCAGACTTCCGGTTCGCTCATAGAGCCAGGCCCAGAGCACGCCGCTCCACAGCACGCTGATAAAACCGATAAGGCCATACCCGTGAGCTAGGGCAAAGATGCCGGCGCTGATGAGGGCCGCCGGCAACGGATTCAGCCGCCGGCGCAGAATCGCATACAAGATGCCGCGAAACGCCAGCTCTTCGAAGATGGGCGCAAAGACCACATACTCGAGCAAGCTGATGGTCAACACTGATCCCGAGGCCCAGACCAGATCGGGGTCAAACCATTCCGTCCAGTGGTTGGCCAGGTGCAACGACTCCGCCATCCGCCCCATCAACCACTCGCCCCACAGCCCGGCCGCGACGACCGCGAGCACCACACCAGCCAGCCGCCCGATCTGCCGCCACTGGATCTGCAAGCCAAATCCGGTGATGAGGTTTAATCCCGATGGTCGAAGCAGGTAGTAGTACGCCATCCCCAACAACGGCAGGTTGGCCATCGGAATCGCCACGGCACGCAGCGAGACATTCTCTGACTGTGCCATTGAAATAAATGCCAGCGAGAGAACCGCGCCCAGTGCGCCGCCTCGCAGGAGCACCGCCGTGCCGATGCCTCCGGGCCAGGGCGGCGGCACCCCGGGCTGATGCAGCCGCAGGCCGTCAACCCGTCGAATCTTCAACCAGGCGAATCGCAGCAACATGAGCGATCCGCCGATCAACCCCAGCAGTTCCAGGCCAATGAGCAGTTGGGAGAACACTTGGATCCGCGCCCCGCGGACATGCATCTGTTCACGCACGGTCGCGCCCAGGGCCACGTCACCCGCTCGCTCAGCCAAGGTCGCCGCAAGATGATTGTAAAACCATCCGGCCGGAAGGGCCTCAGCCAAGGCAGACTGCAATTCCATTTCACGTTCGCTCGTGAGCGAACCTTCGCCATAGGCGGCTTCGATGAACTCTGCATAAAGAGACAGCGGCGCATCCTCACCGGTCCAGATGACGGCGGCGGCCAGCGCGTCCGAAGGATGCCCGGATTCGGCCTGCAGAATCGCCAACCGCAATTTTGCTGCCGGCGAGGCGGTCGCGGCCACAAGTTCTTGATACCACTGGATCGCCTGCGCCCGCTCGGCGTCATTGCTGCCGGCCGTCCACTCGGTGACGCGCTGCTGCCAGTCCGGCGCAAGCAGCAAGCCGTCTTGAGCCTCCATGGTCCGGCTGACCATCAGATCCAACGCGCGCTCAGGATCCTCAAATCGATCAAGCTTGGGTGAATTGGAGGACAACCAGAGCAGCGTGCCCAAAGCCGTGATGAGCAGCAGCGCGGCAAACAGACTGACCCCGAACGAAAAGCGCGGGCGATTGGGCCCATTGAAGGGCGAAAGCGTCTCGGTTCTTCCCGTCTCGGCAAAACCTGCCTGGTCGCCCTCTCGCCTGCTTGCATCAATCATAGGGGTGACTATACCATCGCCCCCTCGCGGTCACCTATCCCTCGAAATGGCTAATTCCTCCCCCATGATCCCGCCACTATCACGTGGCCTCTCACACCGGACTTGGCTATACTAACGTCGCAAAACCGTTCGGAGACTTCGGCATGATGCGCGACTTTGTTCCTCCCCGGCGCCTGTTGCTCGGCCCCGGTCCCAGCATGGTGCACCCCCGTGTCCTGCAGGCCCTTGCCACGCCCTTGCTCGGCCATCTCGATCCCGCCTTTCTCGGGGTCATGAACGATGTGCAGCACTTGCTCCGGTTCGTGTTCGCCACCACCCATCCTTTCACCATTGCGGTATCCGGAACCGGATCAGCCGGGATGGAAGCGGCCATCGTCAACGTGGTCGAACCAGGCGATGCCGTCATCGTCGGTGTAAACGGCGTCTTCGGCACGCGGCTCGCGACCGTCATCGAACGATGCGGCGGCAAAGCGATCAGGCTGGAAATACCCTGGGGCCAAGTCATTCCACCGGATATGATTGAGTCGGCCTTGCGCCGGTCAGGACCGGTGAAGGCCGTGGCACTTGTCCATGCAGAAACGTCGACCGGCGCCTGCCAACCGCTTGACGCGATCGGCTCGCTGTGCCGGGATCACAATGCGCTGCTGATTGTCGATGCCGTCACCTCACTCGGCGGCATGCCTGTCGATGTCGACCGTCTGGGGATTGATGTCTGTTACAGCGCGACGCAGAAATGTCTGAGCTGCCCGCCGGGACTGGCGCCGCTCACATTGAGTTCGCGAGCCCTGTCCGTTATCAAAGGCCGCCGCACTCCCTGCCAAAGCTGGTACCTGGATATGGCGCTGGTCGCAGAATACTGGGCCGAAGGGTCACGCGCCTATCATCATACCGCACCCGTTTCGATGCTCTATGCGCTGCGTGAAGCCTTGCGGCTGATTGAAGAAGAAGGATTGCCCACCCGCGTTGCGCGTCATCGGCTCAACAGCGAGGCGTTAGTCGCCGGGCTCATGGAGCTGGAACTCACGCCGCTTCCCCTGACGGAGCATCGGCTCCCGATGTTAACCTGCGTGACGGTCCCTCCGCATATCGATGAAGCCGCGGTCCGGCAACAGCTGCTCCAGATCTACGGCATTGAAATCGGCGGGGGGCTGGGTCCGCTCAAAGGCAAGGTCTGGCGTATCGGATTGATGGGGGAGTCCAGCACGGAAGCGAACGTGTTGACGTTCCTCAACGCCCTCGAAGAGGTATTGATCCGATTCGGCTGGCTCTCGACGCCGGGGGTCGCGCTGCAAGCCGCCGCGCGAGTCTATAGCCGAACTGTGCGAAAGGAGTATCGAGCATGAACCGTCCTCTCTTAGTGGTGTTGGGAGCTGTGGCCTTCGCGTTGATGAGCGTCATCTTTTTCTGGGTCTTCAAGCTGACGATGGCTAATTCCATGAAGACGGACATGGTCTCCCCGGAAAAAGTGGCGGCCTTTATCCAAGCCCTGCTCGAAGCCAACCGCAACAACTATACGGACAACGTCGTGGTAAAACTTCAGAAAGAAGGGATTCAGGCGCACGAACATTGGAAAGACGAACGCGGCGTCGCCTTGCCCGCCCAGTATCTGATGGAATCCGGACGACTGGTGTCGATGAAAGATCTGAAATTTTCGTTCCGCCTGGCCAGCCTCACGCCGATCTATGTATGGAACGGCCCCAACAGCGACTTTGAACGCCTCGGCCTCGCCGCGGTGGACAAGAACCCTGAGAAACCGCACTATGGATACATCACCAAAGGCGGCACACGCTATTTCCAGGCCATTTATGCCGACCGGGCCGGCTCGCAAGCCTGCGTCGATTGCCACAACCAGCACGCCAACAGTCCACGCCGCGATTTTAAATTGAACGATGTAATGGGCGGCATCGTCATCACCTTCCCGGTCGGAGAATAATCCCATGGCCATCGCCATTCAGCATGTTCGCCTCATTGACGGAACCGGCTACACGATCGAACGCGCCACCATTCTGATCCGCGGCAGTAAGATCGTCGCCACGGGATCAAGCCGCACCATGACGATCCCGAAAGGCGTGACCCGAATCAACGGCCGCGGCCTGACGGTCATCCCCGGCTTGATCGATTGTCACGTGCACCTCTGTCTGGGAGGAGAGCCGGACGTCGTCGCCACGGTCGAATCGGATGCTCCTTCCATGACGCTGTTGAAATCGGCGCGCCATGCAAGGCAGACGCTGGAGTCGGGCTTCACCACGATCCGCGATGTCGGTTCACGCGACCACTCCATCTTTGTTCTGAAGCACGCCATCGACCAGGGAGTCATGCCGGGTCCCCGCATCGTCGGCGCCGGGCTCGCCATCTGCATGATCGGCGGCCATGCCCGTTTCATCGGCCAGGAAGTCGAGGGGATCGAGCAGGTCCAGCGTGCCGTCGACGCGCAACTGGCGGCCGGAGCCGGAGTGATTAAAGTCATCGCCTCAGGCGGCGTCCTCACTCCAGGCACGTCACCGGATCAGGCGCAGATGACCATGGACGAACTCACTGCCGCCGTCGCGACAGCCCGCCGGGCGCAGAAAAAAGTCGCCGCCCACGCCCACGGGGCTTCCGGCATGAAAAACGCGATCCGCGCCGGCGTCCACTCCATCGAACATGCCACATTGCTGGATGACGAAGCCGGCGAGCTGATGAAAACGCACGGCGTCTATATGGTCCCGACGCTCTCCGCACTTTCCACCACTGCGGCGGGACGACCGGGCTGCGGTATTCCCGTCAGCGCACTCGACAAGGCCAAGGCGATGACCAAACGCCATCAAGCAAGCTTCAAGAAGGCCCATGAGAGCGGACTCTGCATTGCCATGGGCACCGATGCAGGAACCCCCTTCAATTACCACGGAGACAATGCGCAGGAACTGGAACGGATGGTGGCCTTCGGCATGAGCCCGATGGAAGCGATTCTCGCCTCGACTGCGGCCGCCGCGCGCTTGATCGGCATCCATGACACGGTTGGCACTCTGATGCGCGGCCGGCAGGCGGATCTGGTGATTGTGGATGGCAACCCGCTCAAGCGGATTGAGTACTTGCGGGACCGCAGTAGGATCATGGGCGTGATGCAGGCGGGGAAGTTTGTGGCAGGACCGCTGTCAGAAGGTTAAGGCTCAGACCAGGACTAAGCGTCTGCTCTCAACCTGAGCCTCGACCTTGAGCCTCGCAGCCTCACCGTCTTTCATAGAACAGTTCCAACGCCGAGGCATAGCCATGGATACGGCCCTTTCGGAAGCTGTCCTCCAGCTGCCCTCGCAATGAGCGAAACCCGCCTTCGTCGCTCTTCTTCACAACCCCTTGCGACACCATCATCTCGGCTGCCACTTCGACGAGTCGCCCCTTGCGGGCTTCCATCTCTTCGGTGAGAAAATCATCCATCACCTCCGCACCCCGCTCTGCGACCAGATCCTCTTTAAACGTGTCATACCCCTGCGCCGCCACGGTCCGCTCGCGCAGGATGGCCAGCTCGGTTTTCACTCTGGCCACATTCTTCACCAGCAGCGCGAACAGCTCTTTTCGTCCCTCATCGAAGAGCTTTTGCTCCATTTCATGGAGAATGACCGACAGATCCACGAAGTCCGCGCGGGGCTCGTCACCCCAGTAGAGCCGGTCATAGCTGCGCCGTTTTTCCGCATCGCCGACAATCTCATAGGCCGCGTTGATCTCGCGGATCTTCGCCTCCGCATCTTTGGCGTCGGGGTTCCGGTCAGGATGATGCTGAAAAACCAGCTTTCGGTAGGCCTTCTTGATCTCGTCGTCGGAGGCCTCACGCGAGACGCCCAGCACACGGTAGTAGTCCATTTGCGCCATGCGCGAAACTATAGCACGAGCCTTCCCCGGGCTTCACCTTGACTGCTCCCCGCCCCCTTGACCTTCCGATCATCCGGCTTATCTTTAAGGTATGACAAACAACACCACTCCAAAAACACTGACGAACGACGAAAAGAAGGCTGCGGACGCCGCATTCGCCGGACGCCCGTTTAACTCTTCGTGGTCGGCCTCTGCACGGGTGATCTACGACGGCATTGTGAACGCTTTGCCGAAGGAAGTCGTCGCGGCGCTTCCAGAAGTTGAGGCCGTGCTCGCTGAGCTAGAGGCAAAGCTACCAGCTGTTTCAGGCGTTGAGAAGAAGACTCTCGTCGACATGGACTCGAAGGAGGAAGGTACGGCGGCAGACTCCACCGCTGGACCAGCCGTCCCGACTATCAGAGACCGGCAGGAGGCGATTCAGTCTGGAATATTGATCGATGTCACGCCGATCGCCAAGGAACTCGGGCTTACATTTCCAGTCACCATCACCAAGCCGCTATGGGACATCGGGATTGTCACGAATCAATCGCTCTCCCAGGAGGAACAGTCGGGGCGGCTTCGCGACATCTTGATGGCGTTCAGATTGAGGCTCGCGAGCCTTGCCACGATATCACCGCTGATCGATTTCCCGGCTCTGCTGGCGATGCCGCCGAGTACTGTGCCGCAACCGGTCCCGTTGTTCGCCATTATTCAGCCGGATAGCGGAAACCAAGCCAACGTGACCCTGTTGCTCCCAAACGAAGTCTCGCTGACAATTACACCGTCGAACTAAACACGGTTCGACGGTCAACGGTGGATCAGTTTCTCGATGAACGCTCGCTCCTCTGTCTCTGTCTTGACGAGGCCATCCAGGTGAGCGTCACGAAGTTGGGTGAGCACCTTGCCATAGATCGGTCCTGGCTTAATGCCCATTGATTGAAGCTCTTTCCCAGTGAGCCGGGGCTTGGCCTGTCGCCAGGCCGTGAGATACGCCGACACCAGTCGCTTCACCCGATCGGACGGGCTCTGGGCCATGATGGCCACCAACGCTTCATCCTGTACGCCCTCTAAGATTCGGCATACCCCGGACGGCCTCAACGGCGGCTGCTTACTGAGCTGCCGCAGCAGCCGGTGGGCTCCTCCCCGCATGGCCTTCAATGTCGTCGCTTCGCGCTCACTGAAGGGAAACCGTTTCAACAAATCCGTCACACCACGATCAGGCAGGACCGCTGCGATCACCATCATGTAGACCAACCAGGCCTCCAGCTTATGATCCAGATAGAGCAGCCGATACCAATCGAGCGTTTCTTCGACGGCCAACAGTAACTTCTCCAGGCGTGAAGTCCAGACGAGTTTCGGATGGATGAATCGCAGGAGATCAAGCTCCGCCAACCGTTTCAATCCGGACTTCGGCTCTCGCTCTGAACACAGCGCTTTCAATTCCTCCAAAAGCCGGTGGCCGGAGAGCTTCTGAAAGAGCGCCATCTTCACGGCCGCCTTGATCAGCGCCACCGTGTCTTTCCCAAGATGAAAGCCGAACCTGGTCTCAAAGCGGACAGCACGAAATACGCGAGTGGGATCTTCGACAAAACTGAGACTGTGGAGAACGCGTATGGCCTGATTCTTCAGATCCCGCTGGCCGCCATAGAAATCAAGCACCTCCCCGAATCCACGGCCATTCAGACGAAGCGCCAGGGCGT
>Ga0105097_10000691_pt1 | contig 15590 bp, 24 predicted proteins | sample PPLLak12cMay2015_FD_87035 | JGI IMG/M metagenome (GOLD analysis project Ga0105097, IMG submission 87035) | Freshwater sediment microbial communities from Prairie Pothole Lake near Jamestown, North Dakota, USA - PPLs Lake P7 Core (1) Depth... | ecosystem: Environmental > Aquatic > Freshwater >... | reverse complement strand
CCTAATGCCACCTACATCAGCGTGGTGAACAATCCCACCACGGTTACGCTTTCGCAGGCTGTCACGGCTGACGGCACGGGCGCGGTGGTAACTTTCCAGAAAGTGCGGTATGACCTGCCTTCTGACTACGACGCGATCATCCCGCGCACCCAATGGGACAAAAGCAAGCGGTGGGAATTGCTTGGCCCCGAGGACGCGCAGCAATGGCAATGGCTGCTGTCGGGCTATATCTCGACCGGCCCGCGTATTCGATGGCGGTTGCTTGGCAAGTACTTTCAGATTTGGCCCGGTATCTCGTATGACGAGGTACTTGGCTTTGAGTACCGCAGTAACGCATGGGTTGAGGATGCAGCGGGTACGCTCAAGACCTCGTTTACCGCTGACTCGGATACTTGCATCTATCCCGACCGGCTCATGGTGCTATCCACCAAACTCAAGTACTTTGAGGCAAAGGGCTTTGATACAACCGCCATGTATCGCAACTACTTGCAGGAACTTGAAACCTGCATAGCGCAGGATACGAGCGCGGCAAACCTATCCTTTGCCCCGCGTCCGGGTTCGGTGCTGATCGGGTACGACAACCTCCCGGACTCTGGCTACGGGGTTGACTGATGGCGCGTCGGCAACTTATTCAGCGTAATGCAGCCTCGGTTGCGTCCCTGCCTGCCCCTGTAGGTGGGTGGAACGCCCGTGATTCGCTTGCGAACATGGATGAAACCGATGCGGTAACGCTGGAAAACTTCTTTCCCACGGTATCAAGCGTTGTGCTGCGCGGTGGGTATGAGACTTGGGCGACCGGCCTAGGTGGTCAGGTCGAAACCTTGATGCACTACGCAGGCGCTACGACAAACCGCCTGTTTGCCGCTGCTACGGCTCCGAATGCAATTTACGATGTGACTACGCAAGGCGCGGTAGGCGCTGCGGTGGTGTCAAGCCTGTCTAATGCGCGGTGGGAATACACAAACTTCACGACTGCTGCCGGAAACTTTCTGTACGCCGTTAACGGTGTAGATAGCCCGCTGCTTTACAACGGTTCAACATGGACAGCGATCACGGGCGTATCGTCCCCAGCGATTACGGGCGTAACAACTACGACCCTTTCCAATGTCACGCTCTTTAAGAATCGGCTGTGGTTCATCCAGAAGGACACGCTAAAGGCGTGGTACTTGCCGACCTCTAGTGCTGGCGGCGTAGCGCAGGTGCTTGACCTGTCATCGGTTGCCAAGTCTGGCGGCGTGTTGGTTGACCTTGATACATGGACGATTGATGCCGGTTACGGTGTGGACGATAACCTTGTCTTTGTGACGAGCGAGGGCGAGGTAATCGTTTACCGTGGTACTGACCCGTCGAGCGCGGCAACTTGGGCGCTTGCGGGTATCTGGAAACTTGGCGCACCGATTGGCAACCGCTGTATGCTGAAATACGCGGGCGACTTGCTGGTATTGACCTATGATGGATTGATGCCGCTTGCACAGTCGCTGCAGTCCTCGCGGCTTGACCCTCGGGTGGCGTTGTCGAACAAGATTCAAGGCGCTATTACGGCTGCAACGGTCAATTACGGTTCGTCTTTTGGATGGCAGATTGTCTATTCCGCAAAGAACACTGCCGTTTGGGTAAATGTTCCTGTTGCAACGGGTCAACAAGAGCAGTACGCCATGAACACGATTACGACCTCTTGGTGTAAGTTCAAAGGTTGGTCGGCGTTCTGTTGGGAAACCTTTAACGAAAACCCTTATTTTGGAAGCGCAGGGGTTGTTAACAAGGCGTGGGATGACGGGTATGCAGATGGCGCGGCAAACATTGCCGGAACCTGCTTGCAAGCCTTCAATTATTTCGGCAGTCGCGGCGTAAAGAAATACTTTACCCGTGCGCGCCCCTCGCTCTTTACCAACGGACAACCGCAGATTCAGTTGGGCATGAACATCGACTTTGACACGATGGACACCAGTGCCGCGCTGTCTTACTCGGGTTCGGCCTTTGGATCTTGGGGGTCTGGGTTGTGGGATTCGATGTTGTGGGGTTCAGACCTTCAAATCACAAACTCATGGCAGGGGATTACCGGCATCGGGTATTGCGGCGCACTACAGTTGAAGTCGGCATCATCCGGCTTGCAGATTGAGTGGGCTGCTACCGATGTGGTTTTCCAAACCGGATGGGCAGGCGTATAATCACAGGCGCACCAGTTGGTGCGTGGGTTGCAGAGGTATTAGGACGAGGCTACTTTGCGGAAAGGTCGCAAGCGATTGGATTAGAGCGTGACGGCATCCAAGCGGGTGTCATTTACGAGGACTGGTCAGGGCGCAGTATCGTGTGCCATATCGCAATCGAAGGGCGGCTAACATCATGCTTTGTGGCAGCAATCTTTGACTATCCGTTTAATGTGTGTGGCGTTGAGAAAATCATAGCCCCCGTATTGAGTGGAAATGCCAAAGCGTTGCGGCTAGTCAAGAATATGGGCTTTGTCGAAGAAGCGCGGTTGCGGTTCAGCGATGAAGATATTTGCATGATGACGATGAGCCGGAATCAATGCCGGTTTCTTGGAGCGAAGTATGAGCAAAAAATCACCGGCACCACCCCCGGCACCTGATTACGCTGCTGCTGCTCAACAGCAGGGCGTGGCAAACCTAGACGCAGCGCGACTCACTGCGCGTCTGTCCAATCCCAATATTAAAACCCCGCTTGGTGGTCAGCGCGTAACCTTTGGTCGTCAGCAGTTCGATCAGAAAGCGTATGACGCTGCGATGGCTAATTGGAACAAGCGAAATACACAGGCTTCTGCGGCTAACCCGCCCCCCTCTGCTCCTGTTGACATTGGCGGCGGTGCATATCAGCCCGGTAGCAATCAGCGCATTGAGATGGGCGGTGGAGTCGATCTCGGCGTTTCGCCTTCGCCTATGGGTTTGTATGGCGGCATGAAATCCGAAGGGATGGCGGGTCGTCAGTTTGATGACGGGCGCGAGTTTTCGCAGGGCGGCGGTAATCGCATGGATTCGTCCATGGGGGCGCAATTTGGCGACATTGGCGCAGGCGAGTTTGTTAATCGCAACGCTATGCGCGGGGCGCAGAACGCTTACATAGGCGATGCTATGCCGACCCGCGATATGTTCACCTCCATGGTGGACTTGGACACGCCTAACATTGAGCAGTACCTGACCCCCGAGGCGCAAGCGACCCTAGAGGCGCAACAGCGGGTAGAGCGGTCTTTGGCGGGCCTTGGCGAACAGGCTATCGGGCGCGTGTCGAACATCTATGGCACCAACTTCACCCCGCAAGGGTTGCCAGACCAACAATTTTCCTTCGGCGGGTACGGCGACATTGGCGAGGCTCCCGATCTCGCCGCGATGGGTCAGGCTCGGGGCAATGTAAACGCGCTTCCGGTCAACTATGGCCCCACAGCGGGACAGTATGGCTTTGCGGGTAGCGGGCCGCAGGGGTTGAATCTGCAAGGCTTTGACGCTTCCGGCTTAGGGATGGCGGGCGGCGGGCCGGGTGGTGGCGCGTTTGGTGCAGCGCAGGGCGGGGTGGGCGCTCCGTCGCTTCAAGGCCAATATGACCTAACGGGCGTGGGCGATGTTGCCCGCGCACCGGGGGCTGCTGCGATGGCGCAGGGCGGGCCTATGGCTCCGGGGCTGCAGGGGCAGTTGGATACCTCCAACCTTGCCGCAATGCCGGTAAACGCTGGTATGACGGCGCAGCAGGCGATTATGTCGCGCCTTGACCCGCAATTGCAGCGTCAGCGGTCGCAACTTGAAACGCAATTGGCTAATCAGGGTCTTGTGCGTGGTGGTGAGGCGTATGGCGCTGCCATCACGGAACAGCAGCAGCAGGAAAACGACTTGCGAACGCAGGCGGCGTTGCAGGGCTTGAACCTTGATATGGCGGCGCGTCAGCAGGGCTTGGGCGAGGCGCAGGCTAGGGGTGGGTTTGCCAATCAATCGGCTCTAGCGGGCTTTGGCGCGGGTCAGCAGGCTACCGCAGCGCAGAACGCGGCGGGACAGCAGAACTTCCAGAATGCGTTGGCGCGTCAGGCTGCGGAAAACCAAGCGCAGAGTCAGGCGTTTGGTCAGCGGGCGCAGGCCGGTCAGTTTGGCAACGAGGCGCAGTTGGCGGCGTTCCAAGCGGCGATGCAGAATCAGGCGGCTGGCAATCAGGCCATCGGGCAGAACTTCGGGCAGTCGCAGTCCGCGCAAGCGATGGCGAATCAGGCGCAGCAGCAGAACTTTCAGCAGCGTATGGCGGCGGGTGAGTTCGGGCGGCAGGGGCAGTTGTCCTCGTTCCAGACGCAGCAGGCGGCGCAGGACGCGGCTAACCGCGCCATCGCGCAGAACTTTCAACAGGGCATTGGTGCTGCGGGGGCGTATAACACCGCAGCCGGTCAGCAGTTCGGGCAAGACATGGACATTGCGGGGTTGCAGAATGCCGCCCTTTCGCAAAACCAGCAGACGGCGTTGCAGCAAGCGCAGGCTCGTGCGGCGATGCAGGGTCAGCGGTTCAATCAGGCGCAGTCGGCGGCATCGTTCCAGAACGCGCAGCGGCAGGCGGCGTTGCAGGAGCAGTTGGCGTTGCGGTCGCAACCGCTTAACGAGATTGCGGCGATCATGGGCGGCGCACAGGTGCAGATGCCGCAGTTCCAAGCGTATCAGGGCGCGGATGTTGCGGCGGCTCCCATCTTTGGCGCACAGCAAGCGGCGGGTAACTTCGCGCAGCAGAGTTATGGAAATCAGACAGCGGCGTATAACGCTCGTATGGGCTTGTACGGCAGTCTGGCGGGAACTGCCGGTTCTTACTTCGGGGGTGGCTAATGAATCCAATGAACACGATGTACGCGGGTCAGGCCGACCCGACGAAGCCGCAGAAACTCGCGCAGTTGCTACAGAACCAAACTTCTGTGCCGCAAGTAAACGGGCAGAAAAAGCAGTATTTCAGCCTTGCGCCGACCACGCAGCCTAACCCCTACGGTGGCATGAATGGCAGATAGTCCTTACAAGCAGGTTCAGACATTCAACGCGCCGACTGCTTACGATCAGCAGATGGTTGAGGCTCGTCGCCGTCGTCGGATGGCTGAAGCCCTCGCCAATCAAGCGTACACCCCGCAGGATGTGGGCGTTGCGCCTATCCCTTCTGCTGCACCGCTTGTGCAGGGCTTGCAGGCGTTCCTAGCCGCCCGTGCGGGGCGCAAGGCTGACGAGGCCGAGGAGAAGGCATTGGAAACCAAGACCCGTGCCGAGCGCGAAGCAGAACAGCAGGTTGCGGCAACAGGTAGCCAGATTGCCGGTCGATTGATGGGCGGCGCACCCATGCGCGAAATCTCTGCGCCTGATGGAAGTGGGCTTAACGAGGTTTCTATTGAAAGCCGGTACCGGCAAGACCCAAATGATGCTGTTCGCCTTGCGATGACCAAGCAGGGCGGCGAGGCAATGAAAGGCAATCCGATGTTGGCGGCGGCTTTGGCGCAGACGATGGAAAAGCCTAAAGAGAAAAAAGCCCCGGCTACGGTTGGCGGCATGATGTTTGACGAAACTTCCGGCAAGTTTGTGCCAATTGAAGGTTACGCTGAACAGCAAGAGCAGATTGCAAGAGCCAAACGACCTGATGTTGTGGTTGCGGGCGGTGGTGGGATGCCAAAACCCCTTGAAGCGCCATCAGGGTATCGTTACACCGCAGCAGGGGAACTTGAACCTATTCCCGGTGGGCCGCAAGACCCGAGCAGGAATAGAACATTGCCCGCCACGATTGTTACGCAAGTCGCGCAGGAGCGGAAAATCACAAAGCAACTTCAGCAGGCGCTTGGCAAAACGCAATCGTTTATCAACATGATTGAGAAGGGCGAATTGCCTCTTAACAGGGCATCGCGCCTTGAATACGGCGCAAAGCGTATTTTTGATACGAGCCTTAATCGTGAGGGTGATTCAACGCAGCCGTATGTTCGATATTACGAACTTGAGCGGTTTGTAAAGCAACAGGTAAACAGAATACTTAACCTTGCCAAAGGCCCGCAGACCGATCAAGACGCGCTCCGCGCCCAACAGCAGATTCTTGACAACCCAGACAATCAAAAGGTTGTGTTGTCTGCGTTGAGGGATTTGGAGCGCATTTGGAAAGATGAGGTAGAACTTTCTAACGCTTCTGTGCAGGATTTGACAAGCCCGTATGGAGCGCAGCAGCCTGCCGCCGCGCCTAAAGGTGCAGTTGAAACGCTAGATGAACGGTACGAGCGTTGGAAGCGGTCGCAGGGGAATAAGTAATGTCGGATTTTTCGCCCGAAGAACTTGAATTGTTTAAACGCAGGCTTGCTCAAGAACAAGCAAATAGCGTTGCGGCGGCTTCTACGCATACCGTTTCGCAGGCTCCAAGCGAAAAGACGCAGCCCCATGCAATGCACTATGACCCCAAGACCGGGTTTCGTCCGATCACGGGAATGGAGCGATTCCGCTACGGGTTTGGACTTGGTGCGCGAAACATTGCTGCCAATGTTGGCGAAATGCTTGGCATGGTTGAGCCAAATCGCGTCCGTGAAATGCAAGATGAAGGAGCGCCAATTACGCAAGGCTCGTTTCCCGGCAAGGCGGGCGCGTTTGCTGGCGAAACTGCTGCATTGCTTCCTGTCGGCATGGGCGTTGCCGGTGCTACTGGTCGGCTCGGTATGGCTTCGCGTGGTGCGTTGTCGGGAATGACCGAAGGCGCTGTGCAAGGCGCTGTAGCGTCTGGGCCTGATGATAGGTTGAGCGGAGCAGCGTTAGGCGCTGCAACTGGCGGGGCGCTTCCTACGGCTGCAAAAATGTCGCAGATGCTTGGGCGCGGGATGTCGCAAACCGCTAACGCTCGTCGCTTGACGCAGCGCGGCGTTGAATTGACTCCGGGACAAATGAACCCGGAGGGCAATTGGGCAATGATGGAAGAAGTTTTGCAAGCCGTTCCCGTTATTGGCCCTAAAATCCGTGAAGCGCGTGGGCGTGGCTGGACGCAAACTCAAAATGTTATCGCGCAAGAGGCTGCGCCTCCGGGCGTTAAGTTGCAGCCTCGTCAAGACCCGCAAGATATGTTTCGCGATCTGCAAAAAGCCTATGACACGGCTTACGACATTGGTAAGGGTTATCCCATGATGCCCGTTATTCGTCCTGCAACGGGGCCAGATGTGCCGCTTGCACAAGCCTTGCAAGTTCCGCGCACAGCCCGTGGCACGGATGAAGGGCGAAAGTATGCCGCATCTGTAATTAATAATGAACTTTCAAGCCTAAAAGGGCTTGGCGCAAAACTTTCTAGCGATGATTTGTTTGCAATGCGGTCGCGCATTCGTGCAGAAGTTCGATCGTTGCAAAAGAAATCTAATGCTCCGTTAGGTGCGGATGATATTTTGTCGAACGCCGAAGGGCGCATTACTGCTGCGCTAGATTCGCAATTGCCGCCTGCTGTGGTTAAACAAATTAGAGCCATTGATGCAAAATACGGCAATTTTAAAGTTATTGAAAACGCTTTGTATCGCGCCACAGATCGGGCCGAAGGTTTTACCCCTTCGCAGTTCTCACAGGCTGTCCGCGAAGGAACGACCTCGCGCATGGGGTATGCGGCGGGCGGCGGGCGAATGCGTGATGTATCCAGAGCGGCTTCTGATGTTTTTGGGCCGCGTCAGCCTGCAACGGGGCGGCAGATGGCTGCGCTTTTGGCAACAGGTGGCGCGGCTGCAATTGGTGGCCCTGCTACGCAAGCGGCAGGCGCAGGCATTCTTGGAATGGGCGCATTGCCGTATTTGAAAGGCGGCGTTGGGCAGGCATCGCGGCGCGTGTTAGCGGGAAAGACGCAAACGCAACAAGCCATCCGAAGCGCGGAACGAGCGGCGCGGCGCACGCTATCGCCGCAAGAGCGTGAATCCGTTGTGCGCCTTATGCAGACAATGGGCGTTGCGGCGCAAAATCAGGAGTAACCCATGAGTTTTAACGGTACCGGCACTTTCGTAATCAATTCCTCCGGTCAGCCGGTCGTTAGCGGTACGGTCGCCTCTGCGACTGTCTTTAACGCCTTTGCCGCTGACCTTGCTACAGGGCTTTCGACCTGCATTACGAAGGACGGTCAAACTACGCCCACGAATAACATCCCGATGGGCGGGTTTAAGATCACTGGCCTTGGCGCAGGGACAGTTGGCGGCGATGCTGTCCGCTTGTCGCAGTTGCAGGCGGGTACGGCGCAGTTGTTGACGGTAAGCGGCACGGACACGCTGACGGCGTTAGGTACGCCTGCCGTTACTGCGTACACCACGGGCAACCTCTTTTACTTCGTCGCTGCGGCTACCAACACGACTTCGGTAACGCTGAATGTGGACGGGTTAGGTGCGCGGAACATGACGCGGCATGGATCGGTTGCCCTTGTCGCGGGTGACATTCTTGTGGGCGAGGTGTGCATTGTCGTGTATGACGGCACCCGCTTTCAGTTGCTGAACCCCGCCTCGTATACCAATCTGAATGTGTCTGGCGTTTTGTCGCTTGCTGCGGGTGCGGTTGGCACTCCGTCGCTTGCCGCCTCTGGCGACCTTAACACCGGCATCTTCTTCCCCGCTGCGGACACGATTGCCGCGTCGGTGGGCGGCGTTGAAGGCTGGCGGCTCGACTCCTCCGGCAACCTCGGCATCGGGACGAGTTCGCCGGGTGCATACGGAAAACTTGCCGTTGTCGGAACTGGCGATGTTGGAAACTTTGACACTCCATCCGGAGCAACCGGCCTTGCGTTTTTTGAAAATGGGACAGGCCGCGCCCGTATTCGCACTCTTAACGGCAGCAACGGCTTGGCCTTTCTGTACGGCTCCACGGAGGGTATGCGCCTCGACACCTCCGGCAACCTCAGCATCGGGACGAGTTCGCCGTCGCAGCGGCTTCATGTTTTCGGTGGTAACTATCGCCAGAACGACGCGACCAATTCGTTCGGCTTTGAGATGCAGAGCGGTACGGGAACCTCGCGCCTTGTCACCATCTCGGGCGGCTCCGCGTTCGCTATCCAGTCGGGCAACAACGGCGTTGATTATCTGAATCTCGACGGCAACGGCAGCGTTACCATCGGGTCAAATGTTGTCGCCACCAACGCGACCAACGGCTTCCTCTATGTGCCGACCTGCGCGGGTGTGCCGACCGGAACGCCGACCGCCAAAAGCGGATACGCACCCATCGTCGTCGATACCACCAACAACCGTTGGTACTTCTACTCTGGCGGCGCTTGGCGCAACGCTGGCCCGTAACACAGGAGCGCACATGGAAATCACCCTCACCCTGACCCGCGACGAAGTGCAGGCCATCTTGCAAGTGCTCGGACAGTTGCCGACTAGCAGCGGCGCGTGGCCTCTTGTGGTCAAGATTCAAGCGCAGGTGGAAGATGCAGCCGCCTGATTGGAGCGACACAAAAGAGCGACGATTGCGCGAGGCTGAAACACGCCTAACAGCGCATGAGGATGTTTGCACGGAACGGTATCAGCGTATCCGTGATGACTTCTCTGACTTTCGTTCATCGCTTGCCGATGCCAAAAAGGAAATTGGCAACACCAATCACCTGCTGGTAAAACTTGGCATTGGGCTGCTTGGCGGCATGGCGACCATTCTTGCCACAATCGTATTCTTCAAATGATTTACTTATCCGCAGGTCATTTTCCCGCTGCTCCCGGCGCAGCGTGGAAAGGCTTTGTTGAACACCCCGAAGCGGTAAAGTGGGTGCGCGAGATTCGCGGATACCTTGACCATGCAATGATTGTTCCTTCAATGGAATTAGGGGCAAAGATTCGATGGATAAACGAGCGTTGCGCCCGTGACGATGTGCTTGTGGAGGTGCATTTCAACAAGGCAGGGGATAACCCATCACCGCACGGTGCTGAAACGCTCTATGCGCCGGGGTCGGCTAAAGGACTAGAGGTTGCAACCGATCTACAGCGCGTCCTTGCGCGGTACTTCCGCAATCGCGGAGTAAAGGAAGGATGGTTGCACGGCGACAAAAAAAAGGGGGTATTGGGCTTGCTTGCCAAAACCCGTTGTACAGCAATTATTATCGAACCCGAGTTTGTTTACCACGCAGCGCGAATAATTGAGAATCGCGGGTTGTGCTGCGCGGCCCTTGCTACCGCGATGAGGAAACATCAATGACTGTTGAAACCGAAGTGACGAAAAAGGATTGGGTGGTCGGTTCGCTCAAATCCAAAACCATGTGGTTTTCTGCCGCTTTGATGCTGCTTGCGACTGTCGCGCAGTATCAGTCCGCGTGGGAGCCGCTGCTTGGTGCGTGGGGGCCGCTGCTCGGTCAGGCTATTGCCGTTGCCGTTGCCGCGTTGCGCCTTGTGACCGCTACGCCTGTCCCGCATAAGTGATTTGGGTACGCCTCGCCATTACGCTTGTAGTGGCGGGGTGCGCCCTCGCGGGGGCATACGCTGCATTTAATTACGGCGTAATGTCCGAAAAAGCCCGCTGGTTGCGTATTAGTGTAGAGGCCGGGAAGGATTACGCCCGTGCCGTCGAACAGCAACAAACGCGGATTGTGACTCTAGAGGCTGACCTTGCCGCAGAACGAAAGCGGTTTAAGGTAAAACGAGAGGAAGTTATCCGTGTCATATCAACCGACCCGCCTAGCATTGAGTGGAGTTCTGTGCGTATTCCTGACAGGGTGCGCGACTCCCTCGGTAGTGCAGCAATGCCCGCCGATTCCGGTAGTTCTGACGGAGCCGTGCGACCTGCAGACTCCGAAACTGGACACTAACGCCGATCTCGCGTTGGCGTACCTTGACGCGCTGCAATGTATCAGCGCAACGCATGACAAACTCCGCGCCATTCGGGATATCTCGTTGTGCCGCGCAAAGTAAAGTACACCCCTGTTCAGATATTGGACGGCGCTTGGTATCGCATTCGTGGGTACACTCATCACGAATGCTGCGACTGTGCGCTAGTGCATAAGGAGGAATATCGGATGAACGATGGTCACATTGAATGGCGCACATGGCGCGATGACCGGCGCACGGCTCAACGGCGCAAGAAACTAAAGATTACGGTGCAGAAGTGAAGCGCGTAGCATCAGATGAGGCAATGCTTGCGGCAGTTGCGCGTAACAATGGAAACCGCCCCGCTGCAGCGCGAGAGATTGGGTTAAGCCTGCGGAACCTGCAAGGACACTTGGCCCGGATTCGTGACGAAAACAAAGCAGCAGAGGAAAAATTAGTCTTTACGCCTATTCCCGATGACGATGTATCAATTGAGGAATTGATTGAGCATCGCAAGCGCAAGTTCAGCCACAAGCGCGACCATGAAGAAGCGTCGAAACTGATACCCGTAAAGGTTAAGGGGTCGCTGCCCATTGGCTTACTGCATTTTGGCGACCCCCATGTGGACGACGACGGCACGGACATTGGCGCGTTAGAGCGTCATACGGCGCTCGTAAACGGCACTCCGGGGCTTTTCGCCTGCAATGTAGGCGACACTACGAACAACTGGACAGGCCGCTTGGCGAGGCTCTACGCCGACCAAACAACGAGCGCGGCGCAGGCGTGGAAACTCGCAGAGTGGTTTATCGGGCGTTGCAAGTGGCTATACATGATTGGAGGCAACCACGATTTGTGGTCAGGCGCAGGCGACCCGCTCCGGTGGATTGCCAAACAGCAGGGCGCGATGTACCGGGCATCAGAAGCGCGTATTGCGTTGCAGTTTAGCAACGGCGCAGAGGTGCGGGTAAACGCTCGTCACGACTTCGCGGGGTCGAGCATTTGGAACCCCGCACACGGCCCGATGAAGGCGGCGCTGATGGGTACCCGCGACCATATTTATGTTGCCGGACACAAGCATGAAAGCGCGTATAGCGTTCTCAAAGACCCGGTGCAGGGGATTACCATGCACACGATCAAAGTAGCCTCATACAAGGTCTACGACCGTTATGCGCGAGATAAAGGGTTCCGTGACAATGCCCTTTCGCCTTGTGCGGTAACGGTTATCAATCCTCGCCTACCGGCCACGCATCCGGACATGGTCAAGGTGTTTTGGGAGCCGGAAGAAGGCGCTGATTATTTAACCTATCTACGACAAAAGGTTAAGTAATCCCCAAAAAGTTAACATGATGGCTGTGCAGACGAGTAAAGACTGAAACAGCGCCGATATGATTTTGTCAAAGTCAGGGGCGTTCATCGTTCCTCCACGCTGACCCCTTACAGGCGGGGTATTGCATCCATCCGTGCCAATCCTTGTGCGAACACCATATCTTGCCGGTGTGTCGCGTTAAGTCAGCCGACCAAAAACAGGTGTCACACTTCATGGGTAAAGTGCTAGCGGCGGCACATCGGTAATCGTGTCCATGCGAATCTCCGTGGGCTTTGCCCAATAGAACCCCTTATCGCGGTGCCAGTATGCTACCGGCTCTTGTTTTTGCTCTTGCAGGTACAGCGCATCCCCAAGCCGATCAAGAAGCGCACTAGGATACGGACTATCTGCTGAAATCTTGTCGTATGCCATTTGCAAAAGGTCAAGGTCAACGGCAACTTTGCTCACTTGCTCCCCCTCGCACGGATGGCTTGGGCGCAATCTTCGGTAGCGTCTTTCTCGCGGTCAGCCCAATCGTAGCCTTCATACTCTGCCTCACACACTTTCGCACACGCCTCCCGCTCGGCTGCTGCGACGAGGGCGGCGAAGCGTTTAAGTTCGTCGTAAACCGAGTCATCGCACAACCCAAAAAAAACACCGCCTGTTTTCTTTACGCATTCTTCGGCGGTCAGGGTAAAAAATCCCGCCTCCCGCGCCATGCGGATGATGTCCTCGCGTGTCATGTCTTGCTCCCCCCGATCCCGTGGAACCGCTCGGCGGCTCGGAAACCAACCGCAAAGTCCCGCCACAGTGCGTCGACTTCAGGTGCTATGTACGCCTCGGTTACCTGCTCATCCGTCGCAGGCTCCGGCTTGACCCACCCCCTCGCGCCTAGCGCTTCGGCCAGTACATCGGCCTCGGCCTCGCCCGCAGCGATGCGGCTATATGCGGTTTCAAGCCAGTGTGAGCCGATGACATAGCCGGGGTGTACCGGCTCCGGCTTCTGCTCCGGCTCCGCAAGCGCGGCGTCGAGGGCGATGATGGATTCGTCGCAAATGCGAAGCCCCTTTCGTTCTGCGGCGGCGTATGACTGCATTGCTTCCAACGCCTCCCGCACTTGCTCAACCACAGCGCGGGGCAGGGTGATGTTGTCGGTCATGTCTTGTCCTCCTGCATCGCCGCGTCGATAGCGGCATCAATGGCATCGAACGGGGTGCGGTCAGGGATCGGCGCGGGGTATCTGACCTCGCCAAAGCAAACATGACCGTCATAATTTTCACCGCGAGACTTTAGCCACCTGTACCGCTCAGCGTCACGGCGCAGGGCATCCGGCTTCTGCTCCGGCTCCGCAAGCGCGGCGTCGAGGGCGGTAAGGGCGCGACCGGCATTTTTATGCGCTGCCTCAGCACTATATTTGTTGTAAAACACTCGTATTGCCGACCGCACTTCCTCAACCACGACGCGGGGCAGGGTGATGTTGCTCACGGCTTCACCTCCTGCGCTCGGTCGGGAGCATTGGATTGGTTCTCCGCTTGTGTGATGTATCGCAGCGCCGTTTCGTGGCGTGTCTCGTCGGGGTGCTTCTGTGCCACCGCCATCAGCAGTTCGTTGTACTTCGCGGCGATGGCGTCCGGCTTCTGCTCCGCAAGCGCGGCGGCGAGGACGGCGAGGGCGGCTTGTTGGTGCTTATACGGGTTGCGGAACTCGCTACCGTAAGGATTGTAAAAGGCGATGCGTATCAACTCGCGCATTTCTTCAACGAAGGCGCGGGGCAGGGTGATGTTGCTCATGACAGCACCACCGCGACCCACGCCTTGAACAGCACCGGGACGGCGAACACCGCCCACAACGCGAGTAGCCACAAGGGGGGGCGCTTTTTCTTGTCATACGCATACATCGCGCCAAAAGCCGTCAGAAAAAACAAGGCAAAGATGTAAGCAAGTACCCATATCATAAACTCGTTGTCGCTCACGGCTTCACCCCCTTGATTGTAACGGTGCGTGGCGGCTTCACCTCCTTGATACGCTGCTCAAACAGTCGCCACACCATCTCCTGAAACAGCGTCTCGTCTTTGGTCAGATTGAACGCATTGAACAGGTGCTTGTCGGTCATGTCGCAGATGCGAACCGCGCCTTGTGCTTTTGGATTGGCTTTCGGGTAATACGCCTCTTTAGTAAGCCACTCCCGTTTCCTGACCGTTTTGAACGGGTCGGGGTCGTCTGCGTCCCATTCGTCGTAGAAATCTAAATCTTCCGTCATATCGCTCACGGCTTCACCTCACGCGCTTCAAGCATCGCGTCGGCGTGAATATACCGCGCCTCGTACCGCGTGATAAGCCGATATGCGCCTTGCGCCGCCAGAATGTCCGCTTCTGTCGCGTGAGTAGCGAACCAGTCGCGCAGGGTCATGCCGGGGGCCGAATAACTTGGATTCCCGAATCCTTCGCCAACCGAAGGAAACGCCGGGCCGCCGTCGTTGATCGTCATAATCCATCCTCCTTTGTGTTTAACCCTTCTCTGCCTTGTCTCGCAAATCATGGTGCAGTAGCGCAATACGATTCTGCGCTGCCCTCACCGCTTCCTGCGCCAATGACAGCCGCTCGGTCAACCGGCTTACCTCTGCAACCGCTAACGCTTCATCGCGCCGCGTTTCGCGAATAGCCCGACCGATTGCCGCTAAATTGTCGTCCATAGCCTTTACTTTATCGTTCATTTTCCACCTGTGGGTAAAGATAGTTCCAAAATGGTTACTTCTTAATCAGCCCGTAAATGATGAAGCAGATTAGGGCAACAAACCAGACCACCCCAACCGCAGGTATCACCGTCCACAGGAAGTCATGCCAGCGGTTCAAGAGCGTTCTCCGCAATAGCCCTTGCCGCAGGGTCAGGAAGCCGCGCAATCGCCTGTAATGCCATCGTAAGCCGATATATCGCCGCATCTGCTTCGCGGATAGCCTCAAGGTCAGTCACGCGCCACGACTCAAGGGTTGCAACCTCGCGTTTTAGGTGGGCAAGGGTGCCGACAATGCCGTTATGGGTGTTGATTAGCCCGTGCAAATCTGCAAGCGCCGCCTCTAGTTCCCGGTCTGTAAGGTTCATCGCGCCTCCCGCTTGGGCATTTCCGCGCCCTTCATCAGATACGCCGGGGGTTGATCGTTGAGCCTGACCGTAGGCTTGCCGCCCCCCTCAACGCGGGTAATTTCACGCTCTAGCGCCGACAGCCGCAGCCGCAGGTTACGCCATTCGTACCACAACTGGTCAAGGTGGCTCACGCCGAGTTCTGTGTTCATGCTGCTGCAAGCCTCGTAATGTTAATAACGCGGGTGTTTTCGGGGTCGTAGTCGGCGGGAGCGCCGGTTTCCCAAGCCTTGTCGTACTTGATGCTGCCAAAAATCTCAACGCTTCGCATCTCTGGTTCGACCGGCTTTGCCACGACTAACACTAGCCGTGTCCCATACGGACTGCGCCCAACGGGGGCCTCGGTTCGCGTTCGCAGCCGGTTAACTTCAAGGTTTTGGCCCACATCCGCAATGCGGGTTTTGAACTGGACACGCTGCGCGGCAGT
>Ga0105097_10000690_pt1 | contig 15605 bp, 22 predicted proteins | sample PPLLak12cMay2015_FD_87035 | JGI IMG/M metagenome (GOLD analysis project Ga0105097, IMG submission 87035) | Freshwater sediment microbial communities from Prairie Pothole Lake near Jamestown, North Dakota, USA - PPLs Lake P7 Core (1) Depth... | ecosystem: Environmental > Aquatic > Freshwater >... | reverse complement strand
TTCCATTAAGGAAAATACCGAGCCAAGTTACATTATATAGTCTGCTAAACTTATATAATATAAATGGTGTAACGACTAATTAACGAGGGTCGTCTAACATATTTTAAAAATAAATAAATGTTAGACGAAGATATAGTCTGTTCTATATAGTAATATATAGCAGGATTCGTTCCGGGATAAATTTAGCAAATTTATCTGAACTCTCTAAGGTTCCATCCAAACAAGCGTTTCGTAAAGAACACCGTAATATTCACCCAACGTATATTGGCAATATAGCTGCTCACAGTACTACTGAATCATCTGATGTTGGATTAGTTAATTATCATACTTTGGGAGCTTTTATTTCTAAAGAAAATGGGTTTTATGGTACCAAATTAAGAGACCCAAATAATAGTTGGGATACGGTATCACTAGATGAAGCATTGATTCCATTTCAAAATAGTATGGATAGTACTCGGTTAATTGTAGCTAGAACCCATATGGGTCAAAAAATTCCAATTTTAAATGCCGAACCCCCATTAGTTCAATCTGGTGCAGAATATATTGTTCCACAATTAACTTCTACCAAATTTGCTCATAGAGCTACCCAAAATGGTAAAATTATTAAAGTAGAGAAAGATAAATTTATTCATGTCGAGTATAATGACGGTAGTAAAGAAATATTTGATATAATTCCAAGATTATCAACTACAAAAAGAAGTTCGATTATTAGAATTACATTAAATACATTATCGGAGGGAGATACTTTTAATAAAGGACAATTAATTGCTTGGAGTAAGTCATTTGTTGATAATATACTAGCAATTGGTAAAAACAAAAAAGTCGCCGTTATAAATTATTTAGGAAAATCTCACGAAGATGGTTATGTAATTTCTGAAGATATGTCGAATGATTTTCAAACAGAAATGGTAATTAAAATTCCAGTAATAGTTCCCCCTAATACTAAAATTTTATTTTTAAATAAAAATAAAAATACAGTATTAAATGACAAACTACTCGAATTTCAATATAATACTGATATAAATCCAGAAGAATACTTAAATACATATGATTTAGTTGATAGTGAATTTCAAGAAGACGTAGAAGCATTATATAATCAAAATCAAGATTCTATGATAATTAAATCTCCTGGGGGTGAAATTGTCGATATTAAAATAAGATTAAATACTAAAACTAATATCGATAATGTTATATTAAATGAATGGGAATTACAAAATAAAAATATTAATGAAATTAAAAAAGTATTAAATCAAAATACATATACTCATGATAATAATTTATTAGACAATATAGATACTTCAGTAATTAAAGTTGGTACTCATAAATTAAAAGGAAAAGATTTTGAAGGTTGTTTAATAGAATTCTATATTAATGTTACACATCCTATTAAAATAGGAAATAAAATAACAAATAGATTTGGAGCTAAAGGTGTAATCAATCATATTATTCCTCAAAGTGAAATTCCAGTAAGCGAATATTCAGGAGATATAGATATTTTCTTAGCTCCTGCTGCTATTCTTGGTAGAAAGAATACTGTTATTTTAAAAGAATTGTATTTAGGTAAATTATTAGTTAATTTAAAATCAATAGTTTCTAAATTATTATTCAACGGCAAAATTGAAGAAGCAAAACAAACGATTCGTTTATTTTATTCTACACTTGATAAATCTGGAAAACATATAAGTTTATTAGAAGAAACGTTTAAACGCGATCCTCAATTGAATGAATTAAAATCAAAATTAAACGAAAATAAATTTAATTTCAATTTTATAGTTCCTCCATTTAGTACAGTAAAATTTGAAGATATCAAAAACATAGCACTTCAATTAAATATTCCATTAGATGAAAAAATATATATTAAAGAACTAGATACTTGGACTAAAACACCAGTTCCTGTTGGATATACATATATGTCAACAATGGAACAATTGTCTAGTGACTACGAAAGTACTAGATCAAGAGCCGGATATGTTGGGGCAACTGGACAACCAGTAAAACGAAAATCAAAGATGGGCGGTCAAAATTTAGGCAATTTGGACATTTATAATTTAATCACATATGATGCTAAAAATATGATGACTGAAATGATGACCGTCAGAAGTGATAACATGAAGGCTAAACATGAAGTATTACATAATATAATCGAATATGGTCAATCTGATCTCCCTTCTATAATCAAAAAAGGTAGAACACAAGACTTATTTAAAACAATGATGTTAAGTATCGGATTAGATATTAAAGGTAAATTCTAAAAATGCAAACAAATACTCAAGAATCAGAAGTAATCACGGCACATCCGGAATATTCTACTGTGAAAGCGGTTCCGAAAGAAGTTGCTAATAGATTTTTAAAACAATTTTTTAGTACATTAACTGGATGTTCTCTTGGTAATGTGGATGGTATTAATATAGCAATTATGCCAATCACCTCTGATGAAAACACTCAAATGAATACTATTAATCTTAAGTTAATCAAAGATTATAACGTATTCTTAAGAAATGAGTTTGGAAAAGATCCAAAATATTTCAATCGTAACATGGTTTACGAATCTGAAGTAAAAGAGGATAAAATAATTATTCGTTGGGCGTAATAAAGCATCTCCTTTTCTTTTACCAAAAAGAAAAGGAGATTTTTCAACTAACGTATATGTATATATTATAATTGTACTAGGAATCGTACAATTATATTTTTAATTTAAAGAGAAAACAAAATGTCAAATTCAATGCAAATTTTTAATTTCGAAAATACTTCTGAAATTCGTACATTTAGTTACGATGATGAAGAGCCCGTGTTTGTTGCTAAAGATATTGCTAGTGCATTAGGATATTCAAATCCTCAATGGGCAATTACAACACATTGTGCCGACCCAATCAGTGTCCGCGATTTTCGTATGGACATTCTTGCTAAAATCAGAAAATCTAATAGAAATCAAGGACTTGGAAGCCAGGCCCCGCAAAACGCGTACCCTTTAGAACTCAATAACTTAGACCCACAGCTCAACCTTATCTATGACTACGATGTGTATGCTTTAATTTTTGGTAGTAAATTACCATCCGCTCAAAGATTTAAAAAATGGGTATATAAGGATGTACTTCAATCTATTCGTAAAACTGGCAGTTATACTGTTCCAACCCCAACCCCATCGTCATTAATAACGAAGCAAGACTTTATTGAATTGAAAAATGAAATTTTAAGTTTAAAATTAGCAATGCCTGTTTTTGAATTTAAAGAACACGGCACATTAATACCATTCCCTGGTTATGATGTGGGTACGTTAGTTGATATGGCTTCCAAAGAATGTCAAACTAAAATATCAGTTAAAGATGGATACGATTATTTAATTAGTTTAGATTTAGTTGACAAAACAAAACGGTATTTACCAACAGCATTAGGAGTTAGAACTAATGCCGTTAATGTAGCATCATCTGCATTTTTATATACAAACAATAGTACCGGTATTACTCAAAAAATCATAGTTCATCGAGATTTTACCAATGATTTTATAAAAGGGTTATATAAGTTTTTGAATATCAATAAATCTTCACAATATTTACCCAGCAATATTTAACGAGTAAAACATGCAAGAAATTTATGATTTAGATGCTGTCAAATTTGACGCACTTCAAAAAGTCATTGGTATTTTTGAAAATTGTGAATTTATTTTAATTCGTGGCGGAAATGTTAATCAAATTGTAAATACTAATATTATTATTGCTCATTTGAGCAAGATGTTAGGTACTGATTTTAATTTGGATATTATCAATCCGAGAAAATATCTACGATTATTTAAATTGATGATTCGTAAAAATATCAAATTATATGACGATTCGGCAATGGGTCGATATATTATAGCAAATAATGAAATTAAATTGTTTCTTCCCAAAAAAGCAGGAGCCGGTTCTAAAGTTAATTTAACAAATATGGTTCCAGTAGGTGAAGGAATCACAATTAAAGATAATAAAAAAACAATTAAAAATTTAATTGGTACGAGTGAAGTTAAATTACTAGTACACGAAAACCAATTAAAAGGTATATTGGTTGATGGTACAGGTATTTATCAATTTCCAGAATATGCTGATGACGTATTTAATGAAGATGATTGTGAATTATTAGTATCATATGGATTCTTATCAATTGATGCCGATGAATATTCGGTGTATTTAGGAAAAGACAAATCCAATAATTACTGGATTCATACAGCAATTAAAATAGACGATCATAATGACATTGCTGTATTAGAAAATGTAACTAAAAAGAACCTGGATAATTTATTGATATGAAAGATCGGTTTTTTGTCCAAGGATTTTTCTCGGGTTTTCTTGTAGGCGCTTTATTCGTACTATTTTTATTACAAATAACACCCAATATTTTTACGCAAGTAACCGAACTAATTGAAAATTGCGAAAAAAGCTTACCCAGAAACCAACATTGTATAATTATTGCGGTAAAAGATGAGACAATTTCTGATGATAAAAAAATTGAAAGTAACAAAAATTGAATTTGAAACTAAAGATTTTAAAAAAATCGAACTTTCTATTGAAGAAGCCAAAGATTTATATAATCAATTACATGAGCTTTTTGGATCAAAAACTATTCCGACGATTCCCATTATTATTCGTGAACACACTCCATATGGTCCGCAATGGATAATAAAAGAAAATACAGACAATACTGGAGTAATACCGTGTCAATTAAAATATAGTGCTGATAATACCACTGATAATGTAGAATTAGGATACAATTAAAATGTCCGCAATTAAAGTTTGGTTGTTTAGTAATCACTACCGATTAAAAGATAAAATTCAATACCAGATTGCACGAATTCTTCCGCATTGGTTAGTAGCGCGAGCTACAATAAGGCTATTAGCATACGCTACGACAGGCCAATATGGCTCAACTATAATCGGAGAACTTACAGTAATAGATGCGCTAAAGCGCTGGGAAGACAAATCAAAGACTTAGCGAACATTTTACAAAGCAACAGTATATTAGCTAATTACTTATACTGTTATTTCAAACACTCAATGACTTTACATTAAAATTAAAACCAGATGGTCGCTTAATTGCGACCATCTTTATTTTTACTTTCACACTACTAATTAAAAATATAATGTATTTAGAAAACAATTATGAAAAAGAACCTGGTTATACCAACGTTCTTAATGCAAAAGAAAACAAAGAAGCAATATTAGAAGAATTAAAATTTAATATTACAACACAATTTAAATTCGAAAACTTAGGATACAATTATCTTGCAGATTATGAAAATCCGCCGTTAGAGATTTATGATTGGTTATTAGATCACATTAATGAATATTATTTCGTAATTGACAATCTAATAAGTATATATGAACAAGTAGATAGACTACGATTTGTAGCTTCTACTCTTTATAATTTTTTATTCGTAGATATAGTTGATATATTACCAAAATTAAATCAATTTAATTTATTTAAAAATGAAATACTTAGGTATTTTATAGAAAACTTACAGGCTTTAAATCATATAAAACAAGAGGTACTACAAGACACAGATCATTCTGCAACATTAGATAAAGAAATACTGAAATACAGTACTTTATCAATATTGTTAGATACCAATCTTGAGAAATTCGAAGATAATTATGTAATAAATATTAAGAACAAGATTGATATTTAATTAATTTCATTTATTATTAAGTATTTTTTGTTATGATTTTAACATATATAACAACATCTGTAGCAGTATCTTTAGTATTTGTATTTATCAGTTTAATTTTTCATTGGATAGCATTTAGAAAACAAGTAGTATTAAACCTTAAACCATCTGATGCTGCGGAATTATTTGGCGCAGAGATTCAATGGTATTTTGAACTGTTTATAGTATATTTTATCACATGTTTGGCTATTGGATGGTATTCAATTTTTATAACATTTATTGTTTTATCTATTGAAAGTTTAATTTCTTGGGCTGCAATATCAAGCGACATCTGGTACACCCTCAATCAACGGTATTTGAAAAAATGAGCTATGCATTCGAAAGTGATTTAATTGTTAAGCTTAGACGATATGATGAGCTTAATAAAACGTTAGCAACATTAACTAAAGAAAAAGATCTCATTAGAAAACAAATTTCTCAGTGGCGAGAACTTAATAAAATTAAACATGAAGTATTGATCATGGATGAAAATGTTACTTGGAATATCGATACTTATACTCGAAATTCTTCAAGTGTAATTGATTTTAATACACTCATTAATAAATTAGGTGATGAAGCTTCGGTTTTTATTAAAAAATCAGAAACTGAAATTCTTAAAATTAGCAAAAAGTGAGGCCCAACTGCACAAGGATGTGCTTTTTAAATTATGTTTGACTTATTAAATTACAACGATATAATTTACCATATAAAAAATTATTCTAAAATATATAAATTAAATAAGACTAACGATTGGATTCAAGTATTGTGTCCATATTGTGATGATAGTACTAGAAAAGAACATGTATCACATGGACATTTTTATATATCTAGATTCTTTAATTTTTGTCAATGTTTTAGATGTGACAATAAAAATTCAATTAAACAATTTTTAATTGATATTAATTTTGAAAATAAAAATTTATTAAAAAGCATATTTAAATACAATTTAGATATTAATTACTCTAGTGATTTTAAACGTGGTTATTTTGATAACGGCGAAATTACAAAGAAGCATGAATTATTTCAACTCGAACATGGTAAAGACTATCATACTTTTATTAATTATTTACATAAAAGGATAGGTACAGTTGATTTCGAAAGATTTTTATTATATCCCGTATATGTAGATAATAAGCTATGCATTTCGTTCAATAATTCATTGAATGAAGTAAGCACGATTCGATTCATAGAAGATAACAATATACGATATTATAAATTACAGAATAGTGTTAATTATTTTTTTCAAAAAATAAATAATCAAAAAGAAATAGTAATTTGTGAAGGGTCCATAGATTTGATTAACTTATATAAGTATTCAACATTATTTAATAAAGATGAAACTTTCTATATTGCATTAAATGGTAGAAATTACATTTCAAATTTATCAACTATCATATCTAATGATTTTATGATTGGGAATTATAACATTAACATAGTGTTTGACAAAAATATTAAAAACATAGAAACTACAAAAAAACAAATACAATCTAAAGCCAATCTATTAAATCCCAGTATCTTTACCAAATTTTATTGTCCTACAATATCTAAAGATGTATCCGAGTTTAACCAATTGGCATTAATTTAGGTTACAAATGTAATGAATTATAAATACTACGAAATCGCCAACGATAAAATACAACAACTATCAACTCGTCTTTTTGTTAATAGTGATACCAATTTTAATAAATACTCAAAATTATCTGCTAATTTTAATATAGTAGGATCGGAATATATCTTTATCACTAATAGAGGGTATGATGTAACTAATACATATCAAAGTTATGTATCTCCAATAGCAAACATTATCATTTATTCTAAAAGGGAATTAGAAGCCCCAATATTACAAATTATATATTTTGATAAATTAACTACTGAACGGTCAAATAACCAATTAGAAATTAGGTTATTTAACTATTTCCAAGCAATTTATAATACTCCTAAAAATATAAAAGTCTCATCTATAAATTTAAATAACGTATTTGATGTTTGTAAACCTAAATTAAATTTAGTGATAGAAAGCCAAATTATTAGATTTAATAATCTGAAAGTTGCGCTTGATATATATTTAAGATTAACAAATAACCATCCACAAAGTTCTGTAAATTTCTTTAAATTTTCAATTAATAGCATTATTACACTTAAACATTCAATATTGCAATTTATAAAAAATTTACAATCTATCGATGACTATAATACTACAATTATATCAAAAAATTCTATATTATTAGAAAAATTAGGATATCGAAAATTACGAACTAAAAATGCTGGACTATCGGCATTATTAAATGAAAAACAATTAACATCTATAGATCCCATAGAATTTGTAAAATTTTATAACTCTAGGTGTTGGTCAGACGAAGTTGATGAATTTAAACAATTAATATCAGATCGAATAGTAGTATTAGATAAATCGAATCCCATTTCAAAATCTATAAATATTAAAGGATTAAGATTTTTCATACAAAAATGTATTGATATTAAATTTCCAATTTCAATATCGAATTCAGATATGACTTGGGATGAACAACTTGCATTCGCATACGTGTTATTACAATACTATGAAAAATATGATACATTAATAAGTGCTCTAGCGTTAGTTAAACTCAAAACTCTTTCACAAAATGGCTAATTTTACAATATCAGAAATTTATATAAACTATAATCCAACACATCAAGTAGTAAACAATGTACTATTAGATGACCGGGAATATACATTTATTCGAGGATTATTACATGTAGATTTTAATGTGCAAAAAGCAATATTATTTACAGATAGCGATTATACTGATATTAAATACAGCATACAACGAAATTTACACGAAATTATAAAAGAATTTAACAATAGTAATTATATTTATAGTGAAGACATTTACATTATACATATTCCATCAATGATAAGCAATATTAATGATACTGAATTATGTCATATCGATCCGTTTTTACAACATCGTATTGGAATTAATTTTAGAACTGTAGGTTTCGATATAATTTATAATAACGACAGCAATAGTGATTATTTTCTTAGTGGAAATAATACTAATATTATTGAAAGAGTTAGAAATATAAGTGTTGAAACTATTAAAAATGATCTAGGTAATTCAATCATATCATTAACCAATAATATTAAAACATATTGCACAAATATGTTAAATAATGTTCTATACGATAATTTTTATAATTTAATTCCATATAAGCCATTAAATTTAACAAGTTCTACTATTAAATTTTTAAATTATATTAAAACAAATCAAACTATTATTGATGCAGCAAAAGATCAATTGGAAATTTTTAAAAAATTAAACACTTCATTTTTATCAACTATATCTAGTACTAATACTCGTAATAGAGTAATTAGAATCACTCATAATTTTAATTTACGACAAACATTTAATAAACAACGACGATCAAATGAATTAATATATAAATTTGATAGTGTATTATTTGCTATTGACGAGCGTTATAATTCAGATCGATCATTGTTGTTTATTGCTTGCTATCTTATGTATTTAAAAGAATATGAAAAAATAACGGCATATTTTAAGAATCAAATCGTTAAAGCGTTTTAAGGTATCAAAATTGAAAAATATTGTCTCATTTTTATATGCAGAATATGGTAGATACATTGATACATTTAGAGCAATTCCTAAAAGTATCGATTGTTTGAAACCTGTTGAACGAAGATTATTATTATCAGTACATCAAGTAGCTCGTAAAAAATTAGAAAAAAGTGCTAAAGTTATAGGTACTTGTATTGGTAATTACCATCCTCATGGTGATAGTTCAACTTACGATTCATTAGTAAATTTAGTTCAACGAGGGTTTGTTGATGGGCAAGGTAACTGGGGAAGATATGGATTAGAAGACTCTCGCGCTGCCGCATATCGGTATACCGAATGTAAAGCAAATGATAGTTTAAATTCCATTTTTGAAAAATTTCTTAATTTTGTTCCTTGGGAGCCATTAGAACTTGAAAATGAACCATTATATATCCCATTCCCAATCCCATTAGGTTTAATAGGAAGTGGGATTACTACCGGAATTGGATTTCATACTACCAAAATTCCTAGATTTAATTTTACAGATTTGGTTAAACGATTAGTCGAATTATTAGAAAATAAAACACCAACCACTATAATTCCAGTCATTGACGACTGCGAATTATATGAAGATTCACCAGGAGAATTTGAAAGATTATTAACTACTGGCGAAAGTCGTATCCAAGTTGTTCCAATAACAACTGTAAAAATTAACGAACTGACAATTCATGGTCGAAACCCGTTGGTTGGATTTAATGGATTAAAAGCGTTAAATGAAAAACATGAGGAAATAAACGGCGTTCCTATGTTTTCTGCAATTGATATTTGGGATTACAAATGTACTAACTCAATTAATATTAAAATTGCTAATATTGGAAAAAGTAAATTACTCACAAGTGCTTTTATCAAAAAAGTATTATTAAGTATATCTTCAATTGTTAATTTTAAAGTAAATGTAGTAATCGATAATAAAGTTTTCTTGAAATCAATAGATCAATTATTACTTGAAAATTATGATAAATGGGTAGAAACTAATTTAAAATATTATTCAAATAGATTAGAATTTAATTTAAATAAACTTGAAGAATTAAAAATTATTCAAGTAATTAGAGATATTTTAAAAAATAATCCAACTATTAAAACAATTGACGAAATTGTAAAATTAAACACATCTAATTATAATAGTAATGAAATTAGAAGTGTATGCTCAAAACATAATATTAAAACATTAATCGAAGCGCATGTTGATATTAATGCAGTACAATCCCAAATTAATTCATTAACGAATACTATTAATAATATTGATAGTATCGTTTTATCTGAAATTAAAGGAAAGTTTTTGAAATAAGTTTACATGTAAATTTTATAAGAATCCATAAAATAATTTAACGTAATTGCAGTAACGTAAAAACTGCAAGTTCCTTCAACCCCAACCCAATCAACAAAAAGGTCCATAAAAAAATGAATCCTCTTGTTCAAGAAGTAGAACCGCGCGTTCAAGAAGAAGAACCAAACGTTTACGTATGGTATAACCCTGACTACGATCAATTTGAATCTCAATATGTTCAAAAAACTATTCATATTCGAAATTATGATATAAATAGTAGAAAGACAAACAAAGGCGGGATTACTATTGTTTCTCGCTTATATAAAAAAGATCATATTCCTCATACCTTAGCTTATGGTGTATCATTTGCATCACCAAAAGACTGCTTTAATAAGAAAAAAGGCGCTAGTATAGCAACTGCTAGATTGAATGATAAAGATCCAGAATTTTCTGGAATGATGAAATTCACTAGTAGTAGATATGATACGGATCTTGTGTTATTAAGCATTATTGGTGATATTCTTAGAAATATTAAATATCCAAGACATGCTGAGTTTTTGCTACACGATAAGGTTGTGGTATTATAACAATTAATTAACCCTTTCGCCGTTACTTCATTTATTGATTTAACGGCGAAATTTTATTAAATAAAAAAATATCCCAGATAAGTATTTCGCTTATCTAAGATATTTTGTTTATATTTGTATACAATTGGGGTTAAGTATTAAAACGCTTTCACAATCCCAACCGTAAAATTCTTTATAACGTATGGCGTTTTCTGTTACCCATATAGCATCAACACCAGAATTAGCAACTGCTTCGAAATCAATAAGTTGCCTATTATATAAAGCTGACATAAGTACAATCTCCTCATAACCAGATTCTTCTCTTTTTATTAATGGTAATTGATTAAGGCTATTAGAATTCTCAATCTTAAAAATATTACCGGTAACAACAAATTCAAAACTACTAGACAAATCTCCAAATTCTTCAATAATACACCATTCTTTCCAACCGTAGTTACAATTAATTGGTGAAGCCCATAATCCACCACTAGGTTTGTTCCAGTATAGCATATTCTTAACAAGTTGAAACTTGTTCTTATCGAAAAAGCTACCTTTCCCATAAGTAATTAAAGAAAGAGTTTCCATAATTAATTCCCGCTGGGTTAAATTCTATATTATATCTACATATTAAATATTTGATATGTATATTTTATTAAATAAAAAAATCACACGCCCGAATGAACTTCCTTGTTCATTCGGGGTTGCTCTAGTAATCGAAGGGGGTCATTGACCTGATCCCCGCCGAATCTAGAACTAGTTCGCCGTATCCGTTTTCTCCAAACACCCTAAGGATTTCTGTTCCGAGCTCGCCTTTTACTCGTGCAACCCACGAGTTATCGACGATATTCTCCCAGGTTATTCCTGGAACATTGATAGGTTGGTTTTGGTCGAGTGCCGCGACCAAAACCTCACCCGGACATCCTTGTCCCACCGACACGTATACTGAATTGCTCATGTTATTCCCTCCTTGGGAATGTTTAAGATACTTATTAATCTACATATATAGTACTTAAAAACCAAGTGTTATTACCAAGTACTATTGATATTCTGTAAATTTATTCATTCAACAAAACTGAGGTCATTTTCCCCCCCTATGTTTAAAAATATCACAATCTTTTTTTGTTTATTATTAATCACGCTAACTAGTTATGCAAAACCAAATTCAAATTTAGTTAAAGTGTATGTTACTAAAGTCATTGATGGAGACACGATTAGATTTATTAAACAAGATGATAGTACTGAAATTAAAGGGCGGTTATATGGTATTGATGCCCCTGAATTAAAACAAGATTTCGGAACTATTTCAAAAAATGAATTAAGTAAATTAATATTAAATCAATATGTTTACATTAAACCAAAAGATATCGATCGGTATAATAGATTTGTCATTGATATTTATGTAAATGATGTTTATATTAATGAGTTATTAGTTAAAACCGGCCACGCTTGGTCATATAAACAATACAATAATAATAGCAAATTATTTAATGATGCAGAAAAAGCAGCTAGACTCGGTAGAGTCGGGTTATGGAATACTGTTTTTCCGATTTATCCTCCAGATTGGAGAAAATTGAAATTGTATGGAACACTCTCGAACCCTAATTGTAATGTATTATTAAATTGTTCTAATTTAAATAATTGTAAAGAAGCAACATATTTATTAAATATTTGCAAGTTTGCACATCTTGATAGAAATAACGATGGAGTACCTTGTGAATCATTATGTACTAATTGATGTTTTAATATGTAAATATAATATACACAATTTTTGTTCTTAATCAAAAAAATGGCCAACACTAAAAATTATTTAATTAGTTTATTATTGAATTTTATTGATACTGAAATAATTAAAATACAAAATCAGTATAATAATCACAGTATTGAATTTAATATCGGTGATACTGTATATTATAATTCTATTAATAATATAGTTATTAAAGGTAAAATTGTCGATATTGATGATTTTACTAATAATGGAAATAGACCATTAGGATTAGTTTATTATTGGGTAGTACCAAAAAGTATTAGTCGAAACATAACTCAAAAAATTAAATACTTATATTGCTCATTATTAAACAGACCATATATACCACATCCGATGTACTTTACAAATAGTGTATTATTTGGAGTTGATATTTTTAAGACAGAAATTGAAGCCGAAAATGCTAGTATTTTATATAATGCTAGGTTTTATTTAAATGAGTTGCTGTCTGTAGCAGGTCATGACTACACTTTTTGTAAACGTGTATAATAAAGAGGTATCAAATTGAATTTAAATGAAATTTCCTGGTATATGAAATACCAGCCAAAAACTATAGACGAATACGTTTTTGATAATAATGAATATAAATTACTTGTCGAAAAATGGATAAATCAAGAATATATAGATGGTAATTTATTAATGTCCGGATTAGCGGGTACCGGCAAAACTGCATTAACTGAAATTATTATTAAAGCTTTAATTAAACACGAATATGATTTAAAAATTATTAAATCCAGATCGGTAAATCAAATTGACGAGTTATATTCTTGGTGCCAAATTCAAACAATTTCTAGCAAGAAAAAAATAATATATATTGAAGAATTCGATAAGTTATCATCAACTGCTCACGCAACATTAAAAGATTCTATTTTAGAAAAATTTCAAGATAATGTCACATTTATATGTAATACTAATTTTATAAATAAAATAGATCCTGCGATATTATCACGTTTTAATTATAAATTTTTACTTAAAGGAAATAATGATAGATCTTATGAAAGAATAGTAAGCATTTTAAATAGCGAAAATATTCATTTTAAAGAAGACTTACTTAAAGAATTTATTTCAAAAAACTATAAAAAGGGTTTACGAAATATAATAACTTCAATTCAAATTGGTTCCATTTCTGGGGTTCTTAATTTAGATGCTCAATTATTAGATTCATTAGAAGATGAAATTGTTAAATTAACAATTGAAATATATAACAAACTATTCAATATAAACCGATTTGAATTAAGAAAACTAATCTTAATTGATCCGTTAAATTCTTCAATTTCGAAAGAATATGCAACGTTAATTGAATTAATTCAATTTAATCCAGATATTGACTGGACCAGAGTATTTCTAGATTTAGAACATTCTATGAATTTTGTTCCAATAAAAATAATTATTGCAAAATACTTCGAATCAATTGAAACAAAAAAAATTCCATATCTACATTATATTTCATTTTTATACGATAGTATGAAATCAATTATGGAAATCAGCTAACAAAAATGAGCGAGTTGAATTATGAGTGTTAATATTGTTGAATTTAAAAATGGTAATGATGATATATTAATAGAATCATTAACTGAAATGATTGAACAAATCAAAAAAAATCCAAATGAAGTTAAAAGTTTATTGCTGGTTGTTCATTCTTTAGATACGATTTATGTAGTAAATCCATTACATTTAGAACCATTCATGTCAGTAGGACAATTAGAATTTGCCAAATCAGCAATTATAGAAGATACTAGTTTTAATCTAGATTAATTAATGCTGAACCCAATCCTGGTTAATTTGTTAAATCACTATTGCGAATTAGTTCCAGAAGAGCGTATTTATAAATTGGGAGAAGTATTTAACTATTATTATGCCGACGAATTGAAATCTAAAATATTAACAAAAAAATTAATTAAAATAGATATAAAATCGGCATTCCCCACAATTTGTGAATTAATGTTTGGAAGTAATTCGCCGTTTATAAAAGAAATGAAAGCGATAGATAATAAATTACAAAAAAACATATTCATAAGTACTACTCTAAAAAATATACAAAATAAAGAGTATTTATTAGAATTAAATAATTATTCAAAAATAGTGGTGTTCAATTACGTATTTAATAATTATGACAATATTCAAGTATTTGAGTATCAAAAAGATGGAGTATTATTTTCTGGAAATCCAATATTTTCAAAAAATAAAGATTTAAAAAATTTATTATCTAATAACTTTATATTTCATGTAGATAATATTGATTATTATATTAGATTTTCAAAAACATCATACTATTATTTTAATAATGAATTGGAAGTTAAAGGTAATTTAAAAACCCCTCCTGAATATATTTCAAATAAAATTAAAGAGATAATAAAAGATCCATACATAAATTTAAATGAATTATTAACAATATATAATAATGAAACATTTTTTGTATATAAATCATTAAATTTAATTCCAGAATTAAATAAATACTTTAAATTTAATAATACGTATTTCTTAAATAAATATGGGGAGAGAGTAACAGATCCAACCCATTGTGATCCAAGAGCTATTTTAAAGTTCTGTTTATTTCCAATTTTATCAATGTTGCGATCTCAATAATGCATTTTTATATGCTTTCATATGTAGATATTACCATAATCTTTTTAGTTGATTATTTATTTTATTAGAAGAAATTTTAATAGAATTTATATACATATAAACCTATACTGCGCCCAACAAATAAATAGAGAAAATCATGCCTGACTTTGAAAGA
>Ga0105097_10000689_pt1 | contig 15606 bp, 17 predicted proteins | sample PPLLak12cMay2015_FD_87035 | JGI IMG/M metagenome (GOLD analysis project Ga0105097, IMG submission 87035) | Freshwater sediment microbial communities from Prairie Pothole Lake near Jamestown, North Dakota, USA - PPLs Lake P7 Core (1) Depth... | ecosystem: Environmental > Aquatic > Freshwater >... | reverse complement strand
CGAATGGCACGATAACTGGCAACACGTTCCTCGAGCCGGGCGCGTTGGTTAACAGCATCTTCATTTATCAACCAGTGGCCGGGAATGCCTACACGAACATCACGTGGAATAACTTCACGCAAAGCTTCGGTGGCGGTTCAATTGCATCGATCTACATCGATGACGAGGTGTTCCTCGATGCAAACAGGACACACGTGTTCATCGAGCATAACTACGTGCATTATCGTGATGGATTCGTCCACGCGTATTGGACTGACGAGATCGAGCGGCCGGACGTGCAAGTGCAGCATAATTATTACCGCGAATACTTTGACGCGTACCCCGGCGCAGGTTATGAAAACGAAACGACGAGCGTGTTAGAATTTTCAATAAACATAACGGGGTCCAATGGCGTTTATTACCAGGATGACTACCCGGAGTTCCTCGACGGCTGGTATGACTTGCTCGCGGACTTCACGGTTAGCCCGGCCGGCACCTACAGGATGGACACGCGATACACGTTCACCTGGGACGGGGTTTCCGAGCTTGGCATCGTTTCGTACACGTGGTCCTGGGACGACGGCACGCTGAATAGCACGGGATCCGAGGTCGTGCACATCTTTCAAGAGCAAGGCACGTACACCGTGAACCTATACGTCGTGGACGCATTTGGCGGCACGTCCGATCACGAGGTCACCATGATCGTTCACGCCCCCGTGGAATCTGGTGGCGGGAGCGGGGACGGTGGGGACGACCCATTACCCCTGGTTCCAGCCTCGATCTCCTCGATGCAAGGCATCATCATCACGGGGACCATCTGTGCAGGGCTCGTCATCGTGTACATGTTCATGCGTCCGCGATTCATGCGTGCTGGCAGGCGACGTTGAAATTCACCCTCAATTTTTCCCTAATGCCCTTGGTTAACATTATAAATAAATGCCCTCGATTGCTGGATCTGGATCATGAATCATTTTGCCAGATCATGCATCCTCGTTGCATCCATGGTGGTGGCGTGCGTGTTGCCGCTGCTCGTCGTGGTGCCACCTGGCCAGCAAGCAGCTCTTGGGTTCCACCATGAGCCGCTGCGAACCAGCGCACCCTCGCGGCACGCGCCGATGAACATCACGTGCAATGCAAACTACTCGGCATTAGCCGTTGCGGGTGATGGCTCGGCGGGGAACCCGTGGATCATCGAGGACTTCTTGATCGAGTGCAATAGTTCGGGCTCAGGTATTATCGTGACGGGCGCGGACGATCACGTGATTTTCCGCGATGGTGCCGTTAACGAGTCTGGCGCGGGGCCGACGGATTGTAATCTATTCATCAATGCTAGCAATGTCGAAATACGCAACGTGACGTGCCAGGACTCGAACAGCATCAATGCTGCAATCGCTGGCGTGAACGTCACCCTCAATGCATCGACGTTCATCGAGGCAGCCGGCACGAGCAACGTGTTCTTTACTAACTCGACCAACGTGCTCGTGGTCGATTGCATCATTGGAAACTCGTCGGGATCCATTGGTGTAGGTTACGAGGTCGCTTTCGACTCGACGTATGGTTCCAACGATGATGTCACGTTCGAACGATGCAATTTCACGTGCGACACGGGCAATGGAGGCCTGGTCTCTGGCGCGGGAGACCTCGACATCTTGCAAGTTGATAGCTGCATCATGAATCTCTCGACATCCGAGGCGGCAACGCTCAACGACGTGAACGTGACGATCACCAATTGCACGACCATCCAGAACTTGCTTTCCACGGAAGATGTCATCTCGCTGCAAGATTGTGCGTATTACCTCATCCAGAATTGCACCTTCACGAACAACACGTTATCTGACCCTGGCGTGTGCTTGCGAATCGGCGCATCGAATGGTACGATAACCGGGTGCGAATTTCTCGGCCCGTCGGTCTTTCCTGACATCTACCTGGCTATCCCGATGGCAGGCGATGCCTATTGCAACATCACGTGGAACAACTTCACGACCCTGCATGTTGGCAACTACGCGTCGATCTGGCTCCACGACGAGGTTTTCATCGATGCAAACAAGACCCACGTGACCATCGAAAACAACTTCGTGCACCACCGCAGCAACCTCGTGTTCGCATACTGGACGAGCTTGGTCGAGCGTCCTGACGTGACATTGCAGCACAACTACTACCGCGAATATTTCGACTTGCAGCCTGTCGATGTCACGGTGAACTTGTCAACGACCGTGCTCGAGTCGCCGGTGAACGTCACGGGTCCCGGCGGCATCTATTACCAGGATGACTACCCGGAATATTACGCAGCATGGTTCGAGCGTAGCGAGAGTGTTTTCTTGCAGTTCGATTCGGGCATCACGGGCGAGGAGATATTCTTTGGCAACCTCAAGGTGTACAAGGATAACACCACGCAAATAACAACGACAGCCATGCTGGTCGAACACGTTCTGTTTCGGCTCACGGTGTATGACTCGCACATGAACTTGTATCTTGATGCCATGTACAATTTCAACGACACGGGGATATACCTGGCCATCAACTTGTCGATCGTCCCGCAGGTGTTCTTTGCCTACTGGTCGTCCATCGATTGGTTTGGCCTGGAAAACATTGTCAAGCTATACATCGATGGCCAGCGCATCACGCGCCTGGACCCGACCATGCTGCCCGAGGTCATCCACGTCGAGCTGGTCGATAATGCCAACATGTCCCTCTATGACCAGGTGTTGAACTTGAGCGTCACGGGCATATACCTCGACATTTCCTTGCTCGTCGCCCCGGTCTTGTTCACGAACAATTACACGGAGACGATCCTGGTATATCTCACGCGAGGTAATTCGACAGCCGTGTTTCCCATCGCCCCAAGCTCGGGCTTGCTCTACAGGCTTGGCACGGGCGATTATGATTACCAGGTCACGAGCCTCGATGGCGAGGATCTCGAGGACGGCTCGTGGACGGTCGATGCCGCCGACCCTGCAAGTTTTGCCGTGATCTTCGGAAACGTGACCGTGACACCGCCCGGCTTGATGGTGAACCCGAACTCGCTGATCGTGGCCGTGATCGTGACGGTCGGGATCCTGGGTGGCACTTTAACCTTCGCTGCCGTGTTCCGCAGGAAAAAACAATCGTCGAAACCAAAATACGTCTTTGGATGATAAAAATGTCACGTCGAAGCCAAAAAAAAATGGTTGCCGAGCCTTTCATCATCGACATGCAGATCACGACGTTCTTGCTCTGGATCTCGGCTATCACGATCGCCATCTCGTCAGCCGTTCATTACACCGACATGCCGGAATTTTCGATGAAATACCTGATCTTCCTCGGGTTTGACGTGGCGGGTATCATCGCGGCCAGGACACCGCTTGTCCAGACGGTTGATGTGAGCCAGATCAACCAGGTCACGTGGTTCAAGATCATCTTGTTTGGTGCCGGGGCTGGCGTCGGCGTCTTGCTCGTGAACGTGCTCATCGGCGTCACGTTGCAAAAGCTTTCCCTCGCGCCATTCGAGATTTACTTGTTCTATTATAACGCGAGCGTCGCGGAAGAGGCCATGTTCCGGCACACGCTCATGCCGCTCATAGACAAGATCCTCGTGCCCATGAACTTGAGCAAAGGACTCACGAAAGGCATCGAAGTCGTCACGTCAGCGGGATTGTTTTCGTTGATGCACTATTGGGTGTATGGCAATGAACCGTTGCTCATGCTCGACATGTTCTTGATCGGGCTGATCATTGCTGGCGTGTATGTCTATTGCAGGCACTTGCTCGCAGCGATCATCCCGCACGCCATGAACAACATCGCGGCCGCGTACAAGGTCGTCGTGAACATGAGCGTGGTCGGAGGCACTATCACGTTCGCCCACATGGGCGGGAACTTGCTGCTCATCGCCGTGACGGGCTTGATTTTGCTCCTGCTCGTGATGGCAAGAAAAACTAACAGATGTGAACTTCATGTCGAAGAAGAAAAATGCTGAAATGCCGCGATGGGCTGTCAGAGCCGCATTGCTACTCGTTGCATTTGGTTTGCTCGTTGCCGTATGGCTCAACATCACTTACGGCGCGGACCTCGCCACCTTGATCGGATACCCGTGAGAAAGATGCCGAAGGAACAGCTATACAGCGAAAAGCTGGTTGCCCGTTCACGGAATGGGACCCGGAGCATTGCAACCTCAGCCATGCTGTCATTCGTGATGGCCGTCTTGCTCTATTTCTTCATGGAGATGCTCGTCACGGATCTCGGCGACGAGCTCGTTCAATCGGGGTTGCCATCGCTTGACATTGCAAGCCAGCTCAACTACGTCGTGTGGCTGTACATCGCCATGGCGCTCGGATCCTCGATCACGGGAGCATATCTGGCAACGCCTGGGCCAGGCATCATGGCACGCGCTGCAGGGATGGCTCCCGTCACGGTTGCGATTCTCTGGCCGATGTCATATATCGTGTTCAGCATCAGCTACCCGAACGTCGTGCTGAACATGACCGGGTACTTGTCCTTGCCAAGCCTATTCGCCATCTACGTCGTGCGGAACGTGTTCTGGTTCCTCGTCATCATTGTTGCAATCCAAACAAGCCTATTCTCGACCACGGTCTTGCTCCAGGGCCTCGACCGTGCAAAGCAACGCCCTGAGAAACATAACTACTATCGGGTTTGATAACATGCACAGCTCAACCAAGATATTGTTCAAGATCCTGTTCTCGCTCGCGTCCGTGATCATGGTGTCCCTCCTCGTGACCTACACGACGGACTTCTTCTCGAGGTTCATCTACGTGCTGGTAACCAATCTTGCATTCATGCTCATCCAGCTCGTGTTCTTCGAGGAACCGGACAATACACGGTCGGAGCAAGCCCGCCGCCTCTTCAGCCGGGTTGTTAACGTGCTGATCAAGTCGCTTCTCATCGCCGCGTATGTCGTCGGTGGCTTGCTACTCGTCGCCGGGCAAGAGACGCAATTCATCACGATCGAGGGCAACATGCTCATGATCAACATGGCCTACTTGATGATCTACGCGATCCTCTGGCTCGTCACGATCGTCCTCACGAACACGTTCGTGCCGCAATAAACCACGGAGTGAAACCCATGAACCGAAACTTGCGAAACTTCATCGTTGTTAGCGTCGTGAGCATCATGTTCGCGTTTGTTTATACGAACGTGGGATACTATGCTGGCGAAACCGTCTTGCTCTTTGGTGTCATAGCCTGGAACTGGAACGATTGGTTTGTCATGTTCGTCACGAGCGTTGGTGTCTCCGGCATGGTCACGCTGTGGTTGCACCACGTCCTCACGCAGCAGAAAAAGAAACGCCGCCAGCACCAAGGTGGATGACAATGAAACGATTCAAGCACGTCACCATGCGGGACTCGAGGTTGTTCCTGCCGTCCAGCTACTACACCTTGTGGTTCAACGACGCGGTGAAGCGGGGGCTCTATCATGGAAGGAAATTCCAGCCGTGGAACCATGCCAGGACCGCAGCGAAGGCACGGATCGGCAAGCTGCAAGCCACGGGCGAGGTGGCATTGCAGTCGATATTGATCCCGATCGGCACCAAGCCCGGTGCGATTATGAAACACCCGCCGTATCACAAGCACCACGTGAGCATGAGCCGCGCTGTTCGCCACGCCGTGCGTTCCGAGCAATTCGAGCGCGTGTACAAGCAGAGAGCCGCAGCAAAGCGACATGCCAAGGGCTTCGAGTATATCACGGAGATCCCCGACCAGATCGTTGATTACATGCGCGTCGTGGCAGCGAATGCGAAGGTCGAGCAAGTTGCCGGCTTCAAGTTCAAGAGGTCGGGCGGCAAGACCATGCTCAGGGAAGCAGTCGTGGTTAATGGCCAGGAATTCGAGGCTGACACGGACAAGGTGTTTAACTTCGAGATGCTGTTTCATAACCACGTCAACTCGAAGGATCCCGAGCAGATCAACTTCGTGCCGAGCCCCGACGACTTCATGAACACCACGGCAAACAAGCCACACGTCATAGCATTCAAGGACAAGCGTTCCGGCCGCGTGCGTTTCATCCTGCTGCGCTCCCTGCGCGAGGCCACGCCAACGGAAACATTCTTCAACGAGAAGCTGCGGAACCTGGCCATCGAGATCAATGAAACGATCAACGTGCACCAGGCTCCCAAGGCATTTATCAAGGCATATCAAAAGCGGTTAAACGATCTCGGCTTCGACTTCAAGTACTTTGACCCGAACGACGAGATCGATGTTGTATATCGAAAGAAGAAGCATTAAGACCACACGCGGAGAAATGAGGTAATGCGCCCATGGGCAATGCAAGGAAAACAGAATACATACCCATTCTTTTCTTGATCGCCGTGCTCGTCCTGGAGACCACGGCGTTACCTGCAACAACATACATCCAGGCATTGAGGGCAGACGATCGGCTTGCGGAAGCCGACGCGCTGCAAAACGGGCTGATATTTCTTTGGTTCATCGTGTTTGCGATCATGGGCATCTTGACATCCACGAACTATGTCAGGGTGTACCAGCGATGCGTCGCCTTGTCCCGTTTTAACCTCGTCTTGACGGATAAAAAAGGGCCGGAATACTTCGAGGGCATCGGCATCACCAAGCACAGGCTCTACAAGACGGCCCCGGTGGACATCACGCGTTTTCTCGAGGACAGGGAACTCATCGACACGTTCAACAAGTTCTTGCGCGACAAGATCACGAAATATCCTGGCCTCGACTTGACGATCAAGGACTCCGAGGACAAGGGCACCCCGCTTGCCAAGGTCAAGGCTTATTTCCAGCCCAAGAAAAAAGACCAGCAAGCCGTGGTGAACCAGCCGGACAAGCAATCCGAAAACGAGGAGGAGAAACCAACCAAGATCATCGCGTTCCAGCCGGAAAACTTGAACGCACGCACGTTAAACTTCCACGCCTACAAGCTCGAGTATTTCCTCGAGAACAAGTGGGAGAGCCAGCTTCCGGCCCACGTGCGCGAGTGGCTTAAACTCCGGGACCCGCCGATCGCCGATTCACCTGCATTCCTAGCTTTGCAGACATGGGAACTTGAGCAGCTTTCAAAATTGTACTTGAAAGAGAAGAATGAAACCTTCGATTTCCTCCAGGTGCGATATTGGATCAAGGATTCATTCGATTACTTGTATCCCGAGGAGCTTGCATCTTTCAAGTCGAAAGGCTTCAAGGACTTTGGAGACTTGCTCGAGACAAACCTCGGCCGGCTCGAGAAAGACTTCAACGCGCACTTCAAAAAGCCAACAAAAAATTCGACCAATGTATTTGTCAAGATCATCGCTCGAGTCAAGGCAACGAAGGATTACGTGCCGCTGCGAGCCGAGATCCTTGCCTTGCGGGACAAGATCCTGAACCGCGACCGGGAGTGGCTCGCTGAATTCTCCGAGAGCAAGTTCGAGAACTTTCTCGACGTCAGGCTCAGCAAGGTGCGGTCGATGTATTACCAGTACGTGTTGGAATACGTCGAGACCGATGAGTCGATCATGTTTGCCGTCGATCGCCCGACTCAAGACGACGAGGGCACCCCGGATCAAGAGGATCAACAAGCTCAAGAGCCACAAAGCGACAAGGACAAGGCGAAGAGGCTCATGGTTCCTATCCGCCGTTTCCTCATGATATTGCCCGATTATTGGGGCAAGTGCTTTCATTTCCGCCCGAAGCGAATCCTCTTCGACGGCTACGACATCAAGCACCCGTCCGTTGCCGAGTCGGAGTTCGTTTTCCATTCGTTGGTCGTGCATAACATCGCCCTCGTGTTCTGCAACTCGTGCGATTACACCCGGTCAACGATCCAGGAGGATTTTCACCTCGATATCAACAAGTTCAACGAGATCGTGCAAGCGGGCCTGGTGAACCTCGTCGATGAACTCGACGCGTCGCTTGACAAGCTGCGGATCAAGATCAACAACAGGGACAAGCGGATCAAGTCGTTCAAGGACGGCGAGGATGACATGTTCGAGCAATGGGGCGCCGATCTCGACAAGACAAGAAACCCGATCTACGAGTTCAAGGCCCCGAAGCATTACAACACCTTCATGATCTTCTGGAGCATCTGCCTCATCATCCTTGGTCTCGTGATAGGGTTTTTCATCGGGCTGGTGTTCAACGTCATCACGCCAGCTCCGATAGGAACATGAGGTGAAAAACATGTACAGTGGACGCGTGGGCGGTGGCAGTCTTGATGACCGCAAGCTCGAATGGATCTTCAAGATACTGAACAACAACAGCCGCAACTTGAAGTTTTACGAGAAAACCGAGGAAAAATGGGGAAAGAGCCGGGAATCTATCTTGGCCGAGTTTGACAAGCTCGTGGTGGACACGCCCGAGCTTGACAAGCGCGTTGACATTGCATTATCTGTCATGACGCAAGCACTCGAAGCCACGCGGCGCACGCAACACTCGATCATCAGGAAACAATTGATCTACATGATCAAGCTGTTCATGCGCCACAAGCAGATCCCGCCAGAGAATCGGGACGTGTTCGCCACGCGCAACTTCTTGTTCGAGTTCGGTTGCCTCTTCATCGAATTATACGACGAGCACTTGCTCAACACAACGCGCATCGAGGACATCATCATCGCAGACATCAGGCGCGGCGTGTTCGAGACCTCGGAGGTCGTGTCCGACCTCAAGCAATATATTGATAACCCCGAGGACACGGACGACATGGAAGAGTTCGCCGAGTTCCAGAAGCAAAAGAAGGGCAAGAAACGCGGCAAGAGCAATGATGAATGAATTATCAATAAATATACGCGAGTCGATGAGAAAGCATGGCACGAGTTCGCACGTACCGGCCTGTTCGAGCCGCCGTCTTGAGCAAGGAACAGCAAGCGGCGGCGGAGAAGGCAGAGGCCAGCAGGCAATTTAAATTGAGCGAGCAACGACACGCGTTGTTGCGGAATGTCGAGCCGTTCAAGGTGCCACGTTTTGCCCTCGACGAGATCGAGGATAAATCGGTCGCTTTCAAGATGCGGTTGCCTCGCAAGGTCGCCTTTGCCTTGCTCACGATCATGGCAGGTTCCGGCCCTACCGGCAAACACACGGGTTTGCTGGTTTTTTACGTCATGAGGGAACGGGTCAGGGACAAGCCCGATGACATGAGCGTGATGGTCTTGGCCATGAACAACGGCGGTGAAGTGATGCACGAGATCACGTTTTCCAGCCAAGATTACCACCTTTTCTCGAAAGTACCGGGCGTGTATGTCGTGCATCGCCTCTATGATGGGCCAAAAGCATATTACAACAATTCCCGCGCTTCATTGCAAAACATTGCAAGTTACGCCGTGGAAATGACGACGGAACCCCTTGCGAAGCGATTGTCATTCATCGACTTCACGATCATCGCGTTGCAGGATGACAAGAAGAAGATCGAGCATCGCTTGACCATAGGCGTGCCCGGATCGGAGCAAGACTTGCATTTCAGGGACGTGAATCGACTCGAGAAGGATGATGAGAAAACGCTCTCGTCCCAGCTCTTGTTGAAACGCATGAATGCTGAAAGCAAAAGGCCAGCCCTCACGTGCCAGGTCTTGATCCCAACGTCGGAACTGGTCGGGACATTGGAAAAAGCATTGCGCATTGCCGTACGGGATGATTACGTTTCGCCCTTCCTCGTGGTGTATCACAAGCCACCGGCGAAAGGCACGAAGCAAGCCCCGGCCACCCAGGCAGGAAAGAAACTTCTCGAAGCGGAAAACACGGGGAAGAGCCTCGACGTGTTGCTCTGCGGCACGCGGCGGATCGACATCGTGGCCAAGCATGCGGAGTGGGCGGCGAGCGAGCAATCAAGGCGGGCCGAAGCGGCGAAGAATAGACGGCCATTCGAGGCGACGGATGCACCGAAGCCAGGCGACAAGGAGACGGCTTTCGTTAACTTGATAAAAGGAGGTATTCCTGTCAAGGTCACGGAACGATTCGACGGTGCCGCTATCACGTCCATATCGCTCTCTGCAGCCCTCGTCTTGCGTTCGTTGCTCAAGTACTTCTTCAAGCTTCCTGCATCGGTGGAACACGGCATGTACCTCACCTTTGGCTTGGCACAGCCCATGTTCTTCTACTGGTATTTTGCGCCACGGTCGATGATCACGTGCGTCATTGCCCCGATCCAGATCGATGCCGCGACCGTCGAAGCCTACGACAAGAACAAGCAATTGCTGCCGAACACGATCATGGCAAAGACCGGGATGCCTGAAACCCGTGCAATAAAAGAAGAGAAAAAGGAGGAGAAATGATGGCAAGGAAAAAGAAGGTCAAGTCTATCTCGCAACGAGGGCCTTACGGGTACTCGGGCCACATGCAGGAGTCGATGGCGAAAACTGCCCGCGCTGAGGCGCGCATGGCTGAAGAACGCGCTGCAAGCGTGGATCCTGACAATGACGACTCGCCGGAAGGCAAACGGAAACGGGCATTGTCAAAAGGCCGGCAAACACGTCGAGATAAACTGGGAAAACCCCTCACCGATGCACAGATCGCCGCCGTCATGAAAAAACGCAAGCCCTCCGCCGTGGCAGTTGACTTGCAGACCACGGCAAAGACGACGTTCAATCGCAATGATCGGCGCACGAACCTGTGGGCAAAGCATCCTGGGCGGTATGACATCGAGAACGTGGACACGAAGCCGAAGCCCAAGCTCACGCGCGAGCAGCAGATCGAAAAGGACCGGCGCATGATGATAGAGGCAAACAAGCATCGCACCGGTCGCCTCGCGCCCGTCGGAGCCGAGCCACGCAAGATGTCAATTGGCTCACAACGGGCATTCATACTCCGCACGCTCGAGGCGAGATACCCCTACTTGTCATCGTATGGCGACATGAATGACTTGCTGGATAACATCGATCCGAACGTTGGCATCGACGAGAACCTTGCAAGCATCGAATCGATGATAGCAGATAACGCGCGCCGCCAACGGATCGGCGTGTATCAACGTTCGTTGCCAAAGAAACCACGTTCGAAGAAGCCTGCAAAAGGGAATAGAAATAAAAAGCCAAGAACGAAGGGTAAGAAGAAAACACGGTCACGAAAAAAGTGAACATCATGGGCAAAAAACCACCACGCACCCGGCCGGCGAAGAAACGCACCACGCCTGCGCCAAGGCCGCGTTCTGCAAAGCCAGTCAAGAACAAGCCGACGCTCCCTCGGCCGAAACACAAGGCCAAGTCTGCCGTCCTCGATCGGCCGTCCTTCAACCTCGCCACGGATGTCTATTCCGTGCAAAAAGCGCGTCAGCATGCTGCAATGCTCGCAGGAACCACAGCCCGCCAATCACCGTCTGGCAAGGTCGTGATCCTTGCAACCATGGCGGCACCTGAACCTGGCAATGCTGGCACCCGGCCTCAAGGACGGCAGCAGCCTGCAAGAGGCCCGATTTCCAAGACACGCAAGCTCACGTCGTATTGAGGAGGGAGCGGCCACGACCTTGGAAAAAGACTTCGAATACTTGAAGGCGGTTGCCATTGCTGACGAGCACGAGGCGTCGAGGAAATATCGCACCCTCGGGCAGCATTTCGAGGCTGCAGGATTGAAGGCGATTGCGAAACGGTTTTATCGCATGTCCAAGGACGAGGCCCGGCACGAGGCAGCAATCCACGACATCTTGAAGCAGCGCCGCGAGGGCAAAGCATGAAACGGACGCGCCGTACCTTGCTCAAACGCTTGCGTTTTGAACTCGGCTCCGCCGTGACTGCCGCATGGCAGCTAGACGACGCGATCAAGACCGAGATGCACCGCGGCAAGAACAAGGCCGAAGCGGAAAAAGCTGCTATCGCCAACCTCTGGAAGAATGCGCATCATTACGTGCCACGGCGGAGGGCGTTGATGCCATGACGAGCTCGTGGCCGGCACGGGACCGACTTGTTCGCCTGCTCGCCTTGCCGAAAAGCACGATCACGGTCGATGGCCGGGCTCGCATGATCACGATCCCGCCGCGTGCCGATGGATCCAGCTATTACAAGGCGTTAGCACGGTTTGACAAGACTCGAGAGCATGCTGCAAAGGGCGAGCGGGAAGGCGGCATCATGAGCCAGCGCGGCGAGCATTACAGCACGCCGGAGATCACGGCCGACATGGCACGGTACATCAAGGGCGTGCGAGGCTGGTTGCGGCAGTATGGTGCGAGCGCCGAAGCACAGCCACATGACAGCGTGGACATCCCGTTGAAAGCCGACCGCGAGGGCGAGATCGATTGGAAACCCTTCACGGTCGAATTTTATGGCCCATCCATCTTCTCGCCTGCAGACAAGCACTCGAGATGCACGCGGGTTGACCTCGAGCGATTGGCGATGGACGCGTGGCAATACAATCGCCTCCTCAAGATCGCCCAGGTGCACGGCGCGTTGCACAGCGTGGCAATGGTCACGATCCTGGTCGAGCAAGGCCTCCCGTTCGACTTCGTATTTCACAATGACGTGCCCAACGAGATGCCGGACGAGCTCGAGTTCGTGAAATATATCGTGCTGCACGAGCTGAAGCTGCCCTTGATCATGACGCGGTTGCACGACACGACCGAGGAGTACATGTTCAACAAGAAGATGCTCATGTCAGACAGGGCGCGATGGTGCACGAACGAGTGGAAGATCCGGCCGTTCAAGAAATTGCTGCGCAAGTTCTTTTTCAACAGCCAAGCCATGCCTGCCACGGCCAAGTACGTCGATGTCTTGCAATACCTCGGGATCCAGGCATTTCAAAGCCCAGGCCGTGCCAGCATGAACCCGTTGCCCACGCCCAACATGATGTCCGTGCCGACCGAGGCATCGTGGGAAAGCCAGCGAAACACCAACCACAGGCTTCTACGCGTGTATGACACGCTGCCCGTGTTCAATCTCTCCCACGAGGATGACATCGCGCTGAGCAATCGCCGCGGATGGATGCGGAACCCGAACGAGCTCGAATATGGCCGTCACGGGTGCCTGCTATGCCCATACGCGTCGATCCCCTTTTATATTCAATTGAAACGCGACTACCCCGACTTGTTTGCGATCTGCAAGCGACGGGTGTTTGAAGGGAACTTGCGGGGGAAGTCCAGCTACACGTTCATCCCGCCGCTGAAACCAGGCTCCCAATACCGGCAACCGCCATGGAACTTGACCGAACCGCCAATCTAGGTGAAAAAATCATGGGTGAATGAAGTCATAATGTTCTGCCATTTTGACCATAATGTTCTGCCGTATGACAAAATGAACTTTCAAACATAATGACCGAACCGCCAATCTAGGTGAAAAAATCATGGGCATCAACGTTTATATCCAGAACACGCAGGGAAAGACCATCTTTTCCGTGGCGTGGGATAGCAGCATCCAAAAGCCGAAGGAGTTCACCGAGGCCATGAATGCCAGTTACAACCTTGGCCTCGGCCTCTTCGTTCCGACTGACGACACGTTCATCAAGCACGTGCTTGCATGGTTCGAGGCGCACTTGATCCTCGAGCTGCCGAAATTCAAGGCAGCCTACCCGCACCGGCAAAAGCAATCACCTGACAGCATGTTGCAAGGGCAGATGATGGCAAGCTATGACGAGTGGGCTGGCAACGTCTCGAGCATCAAGAAGGCCATCCGCGAGCACAAGCACCTCGTCATCAGTTGCGGGTGAAGGCAATGGGACAATTGCCGCTCGAGGGAAGCTCGGATGGCTCGCCCTTCAAGATTTGGCAACGATTCATCATTGCCGACGCGAAAGGCAGCGTCGCGGCCAAGAAGAAAAAGGCGTTGAAACTCATTGCGGTCAACGAGACGTTTCGCACCAAGAAATCGAAAAAGAGCATTCGCGGGCTCCCGGCCTATTGCACGCCAGCAGGGATCGTGAATGGCATCGAGGTCACGCCGGCCTTGCGTGCGATCTTGCAACGCGACCGATATGAGTTGCGACTAGTAATTGACGAGAGCTTTTCACGTGGTCTCGGGGTCTATTATGAGGCCGCATTGATAATAAAACGCCGCGAGAAGAAACGCGTGGTGGAAATAGCTCACGTTGTTGTCAGGCTCTTTCCGAGGAAACTTGAAGAAACCACGCCGGTCGCTAACAAGACATGGCGAACAGAAGCATACGTGGCATCCGTGGTGGTAGAAAAGCCGTACCGGGGCAAGGGTTACGCGGGTATCTTGCTCGACACGTGGCTCCGATTTTTCGACCATTACGGCCTCGATGCATCCCTGACGGCGATGCCATTGGTAGCCACCCGAGAGGCAACGATCTCGATCGAGGACTTGGTCGGCTTTTACAAGAAGGGCGGCTTCGTGCCGGAAGTGAAGAAGGTAAAGGGCTTGAAAGAGGTTCAAATGCTCCGCAAGATCCGCCGTGCTGCGCCGGTAACGGTCACTACCGGGCGTCCAGTCGCCGTCGCGTCGTTCAAGGCTCGTGACCTCGTTCGTGCCGCTGCGGAGGTCGGCTTGTAATGCCACGCGAGATCCCGATCGATGCGAGCATAGAACTCGAGGAGGTCATGCGGAAATTCATCGAGCATTGCCGCGAGGCCGAGCGCGCGCTGGCTATCCTCCATGCTCGCGCGCGCGAACGCAAGCGAAAGAAAGACGAGGCAATGGACCGGCTCATCGAATGGAAGCAGGCCGAGATCCACGACATGCGGCTGCGGGAAAACAAGCTGCTTGCCCGGATCCTCAAGACGGGCGACATCGGCGAGATATTGAGCGAGCTAGGATTCGACTACCCCGAGCAGGACGTGATCGAGAAACGCGAGGCTGCTGCTGCCGCGGAGTATTACGCACGCAAGGGCAAGAAACCCCCGGTGAGCGAGGAGCAAGCCGTCGAGATCGAGCGCGCGAGGGACTACAGGAAACGCAAGAAGGAGGAAATAACGAGCAGGGCGATAACGTTGCTTTACGTCAAGATCCTTGGCGGCATGGAACGTGGGGATCCTGGCCTCGTCGAAAGGGAAAACATGACCGATGGACAAAAAGCAGCAAGGGAACGTGCTGCGGACGCTGCATGGAAGGAGGCCAAGCGCAAGATCGAACGCGAGGGCATTTCCAGCGAGTTGAAACAAAAAGCAATCGAATCTTTGAAGGAGAGCAAGGAACTCACGAAAAAGATGCAGCTCGCGGAGAAAAAGAAACGCAAGCGCCCGCAGAAAACCGGATGACATTATCAATAAATAGCATCGTGCAAAGGGTGCATCATGAGCGAGAAAAAGTTTGACCCGATCAAGGTGCTGGTGGACCGCGGCGATCTCGTCCGTCGTCCTGTCAAGCACGTGATTGGCGAGACGGACGACATGACGGTTTCCGTGACCGACGTGCAATGGAAAGGCCATCCAAATGAGATGATTCCTCACATGGAACTCGACGGCTCGCAATCGCACTTGCTCGTCGCCATCATCAAGCTACCTCATGATGAATACCTGGTCTGCGAACGGTTCGATGTCAATCTCCAGAAGTCAGTGTACGAGTTCCCCAAAATGCCATGCAAGCCAGATCACGCGTCATGTGGCCATTTTTTAGCAAGCAACCTTCCAAACGTTGGCGTGAGGATGCACAAGATTCTCGAGCAAGGTTTTTCCTATGCACCGCCAGCCGGCACCACGAACCTCATCATGCACGTGGTGGTGGTCGAATGCACCCTCGACATTGAACCCGGGCACGTCAAGCCGGGCGAGGACCATTTTCGATTCCTACCGAATGCACAGCTCTGGATCCTGCGCCCGCGCGACATCCT
>Ga0105097_10000688_pt1 | contig 15609 bp, 9 predicted proteins | sample PPLLak12cMay2015_FD_87035 | JGI IMG/M metagenome (GOLD analysis project Ga0105097, IMG submission 87035) | Freshwater sediment microbial communities from Prairie Pothole Lake near Jamestown, North Dakota, USA - PPLs Lake P7 Core (1) Depth... | ecosystem: Environmental > Aquatic > Freshwater >... | reverse complement strand
TGAGCCGACCGTAATTACAGGGTCGATCGGTGTGATTATGAATTATTTTGTCATAAGCGAGCTGCTCGAAGGGAAACTGGGCATCGAGCCGGTAATAATAAAATCAGGCCAGAAGAAAGACTGGCCAAGCATGTTTTCGAAACCCGACGAGATGCAGATTCAGTATCTGAACGAAAAAATAATCACGCCTGCCTATGATAGATTCGTCGGAATCGTTGATGATTCGAGAAAGCAGCTGTCTTTAGAGGAAGTCAAACAGCTCGCAGATGGGAGCATCTTTTCGGCCCAGCAGGCCCTTGATGAGAAACTGATAGACAAAGTGGGCTACATAGATGATGCAATCAAACAGGTCCTGACTCTCGCAGGCATCAAGGATGCACAGGTCGTCGAATACACCAAGCCGTTTTCTCTTGCAAAGCTGTTTTCAATTCAGACTGAAAATGTAATAAAGATTGATAAAACGACCCTGCATTCGCTGAGCACGCCCCAAGTGCTTTATTTGTGGAGCATTTATTAAAAGAATTGCACGGTTGGCCTGAAAACAACAAATTTAATTTGCTGACCAGTTGGCTGCAAGAAGCGCTAAGTCCCTGAAGTTGATAATATTGTCTCCATTTGCAGGATAAATATCAAAGGCTGGCCTGTTTTCGAGCCAATGTTCGGAAAGAATCTGCAAATCCGCCCAGTCAACAAAACCATCGAAGTTAAAATCGCCCCGTGCAAAAAAGTACCGCAGGGCAGCCAGAGGATTAATAAGTCCCCAACCGTAACTGTTGTCACGCCCTGCAGAGCCTAAATCTACGGCTGTCATCTGGAGGGCATCTCTTACATCATCTGGGTGTGTCACTCCGGCAGATACTAAAAGTGCCGCCGCACCGCTGACGTGAGGTGCAGCCATTGAAGTGCCGGAATAAAACCAGTAATTCCAGTCAGAAGTATTAGTACCGAAAGTCTGCTGAAGTATTCCGTCACCGTATCCATCGCCATTCTGGTCAACATTCAAATCCCCGCCCGGCGCAACCAAATCGACGTAACTGCCCGTGTTCGAATAAGAAGCCCTTGTCCTGTCATACCTTGTCGCCCCGACTGCTATGCAGTAGCTGTCGTAGGCTGCCGGGTATTCGACGGGATTGCCGAGCTGATATTCGTTTCCCGCCGAGCAGACTATCGTTACGCCATGATTATATGCGTAAGCAACCGCGTCTCTAAGTGTGATTGAATTTGAAGTTCCGCCAAGACTCATATTGATTACCTTCGCACCGTTATCAGCAGAAAAGTAAACTCCATCGGCAATGGTGCTGTAAGGGGCTTCGCCTCGTTTGCTAAGAACCCTGACCGGCATAATGGAACAGTTGTATGCTATCCCTGCTGTTCCGATGCTGTTATTTGTGCTTTGGGCAATGGTCCCCGTTACGTGGGTGCCGTGCCCTTCCTCATCGTTCGGATGAGAGTCATTCCTGTAAAAATCGTAACCAGCCACAAAGCGGGTATTGGCAAGGTCAGGGGCAAGCTGAAAATTTTTATAGTTTTCATAAGCAACACCGGTATCAACAACAGCAACAATTGCATTCGGGTCGCCGCTTGTCAGGTCCCAGACCGGCTCGATATTTATTCCACCGGTTTTTTTGAAGTTCCACTGGAGATTATAATACTGGTCATTGGGAACAAAATGGGCATAAGCATAATAATCCGGCTCAGCATATTCGACATTGGGGTCAGAATTATACAGCGCAGATATCTGTTCGGGATTTTTACCAGGTGCAATTCTTATTCGTTTGAAGCCGGCGAAGGGGCTTGTGTAAATATCTTCGGTTTCAAATCGGGAATTGATTTGTTTTATGCGCTCCTGCGAAACATCCTTTTTGAATTTCACAATAATCTGGTCTTCGCACCATTTCTGTCTGGTGTTTTCGGAAAGGCTTGTATCAGCGCGCAGGACCGTAAAATTCGAAAGAACGATAAAAAGCAGCAATGCACAAAAGTTTTTCTTCAATACCCAACCCCTGCAAATAAATCAAAAACAGTCAAAGGTTTCCAAAAGTCATAGACTCAAAAAAACATTATAGCATAAATATTTGGAAAATAAAAGAGGTTACCTGAATTAATTACAAAACAACATTGCCCGGCAAAGGCAAAAAGCCTTTTTTCCTTAGTTGTGCAGGATATTATTGACCACTTGCGAAAAGCCCCAAAAAAACAGGGCGGGATTTTGTATCCCGCCCCGAAATTCTTATTCACCTCTTGTGAGGGACATATTTCAATTCATCTGATGATTAAATATTGCTCAAATAGCCGATGGCTTCCACGATTAGGGGATACACCTCGCCCTGAGCCTGGCAGGTTGTCAGCCAGTCATTATTGTCAGGACTGCCTTCATTTGCGCAGCCGTCCGTCTTGGCGAGAATATCATTTGTAAGCTTATCGATGGCATCGCTGTAGCTGCCGGTTTCAATCATAGCAAGGACCTCGTTGATTTTGCTGGTAAGCGGTTTCGCCAGGTTCTTGCTCTTGAGCTGTGCCGGAACAAGGGCACCAACAGCAGCAACAGCTTCATTGAGTTTTACTGTGGCCATTTCCTGATTGGTCACAGCCATTACGGTAACATTCGAAGGCAGGCTGCTCTCTAAACCATCGCTTACAGTAAGGCTGATGATATACTCACCCGACAAATCCGGAACGAAGGTTGTCACGGCGGAATTCGGGTCGCTGAGTTGTGCGAGGCTGCCGACCGGCTTGTAAATGATTTGCCAGGAATATGTAAGCAAATCGAGGTTAGCATCGTAGCTGCCGCTGCCATTGAGGGTGACTGTTGTTCCGACTATAACAGATTGATTGTTTCCGGCAACAGCGACCGGCTTGACGTTCGAAAAGCTTATCTTCACCGTATCCGGCTCGCTCGACTGTGCTGGGTCGCTGACTATAAGCTGGATTACATAATCGCCGTGCATATCCGCGACAAAGTTCGGGTCAACTGCTGAAGGATTGTTAAGGACTGCGGCGCTGCCTGCTGGTTTCTCAAGGATCGTCCAGGAATAGGTAAGCGGGTCGCTTTCGAAATCAAAACTGCCGCTGCCATCGAGCTGGATTAATGAACCGATCTGCACGACAGCCTGGTCGTCTCCGGCATCAGCCACAGGTGCCTTATTGGACCAGCCGTTTTCGTGTGCCCACGGCAAATTGTCCTGCCCGCCGGTAAATACAAAGGGGTTATCGACAAATCCATCGCCATTGTTATCCGGTGAAGCCCAGTTGCTCCAGAAGTTGCCGCCGTCCGGCGCTGCTAAATTATACACATTGCCGGTAGATAAACTGTATGCCTGCACTGTGTTATACAGGAAATTATTGTGATATATTGAATTGGTCGGAGAGCCTGTAAGAATATATATACCCTTGGCGCTGCTGGAGATGCTGTTGTCAGCAATTGTATTTCCGCTCGAATCCTGCATATAAATGCCGGCTTCTGTCCCGCGGGTGATTGCGTTGCCTGTGACCTGCCCGTTGTCTGAATCATATAGAAATATCGCCCTCGCACAATTTGCCACTGAGTTGTTCTGAAGTTTGACCTGGTTGCAAAGCCTTGCGTAGATGCCGCTGTAAAAACCGATGATGTTGACATTCTTCACAGTAACATTAGTTACCCTGTTTAGATTGGTGTAGCCCCACAGATAAACACCATTGCCGCCACCTGCTCCTGCCACGGTAAAACCTGCACCGTCGAGTGTAAGGTTGTTCTCCCTGATCTGCAGGGTATCGGTAACATTTTTGTTCAGGGTGTAAATCCTGGTAACGCTGTTCCAGTCACCCACTGATGTGTCCGTGGGGATGGAAATCACCGCTTCAGCGGGTATTGCCCCCAGACATACCATTAAACAAAACAACACAAACGACAAAATTTCTTTTTTTCGTACCATAAAGCAACCTCCTTTTAAAAATGTTAATAAATAGATGTTAAATATTTTTCCGAAACGGCCGGAACGTACCGGCCGGACACTCGTTCGCCGAAATGGACAGCAAATAACAGAATGTGTAATATTTTTCACAATAACCTCTCCTCCGAATCCCTGAAGTTCGCTTTTTCAGATAAATTAATATTCTGAACAAACAATATACTTAACTTTCCCTGCTAAGTATCTCCAAACCTGCCTGTTTTATACCAAGTTAATATAAGTATTCTGGGAAGTCAAGAGAAATTTTGTTATTCTGGGTAAAATTTTTACACCGCTGTGACAGATTATGTCACAGTGTTTATTTAAATCATCTTTTTCACTTGAAATTACTCAGAAACGCAGGGAAAAGACCGAAACTGAGGCCTTAATTTTTATCTCTTTGCAGTCTTTCAATGATTGCATCAGCCATCCGGCTTGTTCCTACGGCTGTGGGGTCATTACGGTCTTCCTTCAGGTCATAAGTAACACTTTTACCTTCAGCAATGACCTGAGAAACCGCTTTTTCGAGATTATCGGACTCTTTTGTCTTTCCAAGATACCTGAGCATCAAAACCCCGCTTAATATCAAAGCTGTGGGATTTACCTTATCCAGGCCCTTGTATTTAGGGGCACTGCCATGGGTAGCCTCGAAAATTGCACCCTTGTCGCCGATATTAGCTCCCGGCGCTATACCAAGCCCCCCTATCAGGCCTGCGCATAAATCGCTTATGATGTCCCCATAGAGGTTGGGAAGGACAAGGACATCATATAATTCCGGCTTTTGGACAAGCTGCATGCACATATTGTCCACTATGCGGTCTTCGAACTCGATATCAGGATAAGATTTCGCCACATCCCTGCTGACCTCGAGCCAAAGGCCATCGGTATATTTCATAATGTTGGCCTTATGGACGCTTGTTACCTTTTTGCGGCCCCTCTTGCGGGCGTAATCGAAGGCGAACTTTACAATCCGCTGCGTCACTGTGACAGAAATCGGCTTTATGCTAATCCCTGAATCCGGGCGGATTTTTTTGGTGCTGTGCTTTGATATCCAGCCGATAAGCTCGGCTGTGTCGTCCTTTCCCTTTGCAAATTCGATTCCGGCATAAAGGTCTTCGGTGTTTTCACGAACAATGACCAAATCGATACCGGTGTATTTGCTCCTGACTCCGGGATACGTCTTGCAGGGCCTGACACAGGCAAACAAATCGAACAATTGCCGAAGATGAACGTTGACGCTCCTGAATCCTGTGCCGACGGGCGTCGTAATCGGGGCCTTTAAGGCAACGCCGTTTTTCCTGATTGATTCGATTGTCTTTTCGGGAAGCGGCGTGCCCTCCTTTTCCATCACATCAACGCCGGCTTCTGCAATGTCCCAATTGATACCGGCACCTGTTGCATCGATGCACCGCCTTGCCGCTTCTGCCAGCTCCGGCCCTGTTCCATCACCTCTTATCAGTGTAACATTCGTCATTCTTTAAGCCCTTAGAAAAATTTGTGAAATATTGCCCTATGTATTTACATCCAATAACAAAAAACTTCAAGAAAAATCAAATACGCCAGTTATCATTCCCCGCATAATTTTCAGCAAAACTAAAATACCCTAAACGGCGGCATGCCCGAAATAACACTGAAATAAAAGGTTATTGTTATCAATATTGACAGAAAAAATTGTAAAAAAAATTATTTTTTTATGGCATTTGCTTAGCAATATTTTATAATCCTGTTATTGTTTGGTACTAATTTCAATGAGAATTTTAAGAGGAGTTTTTATGCTGACACGAACCTGTAAAATTACACTTCTGTGTGCCGGACCTTTCCTGTCTTTCTTTTTTGTCCTATGCAGCGCAGCCGCAGCTTTCCCGAGCAGCGGCGAACAAATGGTAAATAAGCTGCCAGACGATACCATTGCCTTTGCTGCAAGCAGCGGAGGCAGTGAACTTGACTCCGCCTTCAGAAAGACCATCTTGGGAAAAATATGGCACGACCCGAACGTTCAGACGTTTGTCAATTCGATTAAAAACGAAATTATCAGCAAGATACAATCGGAAGAACAGGACCCGAATTTCAGCAAAACAGCGGACGATATTTTTTCTCTGATAAAGCTATCGCTCAAACAGCCTTTCGTGACGGGCATTGCACGGGACAAAACAAATAAGGATTTCCCTGTCTATTATTTTGCAATCATAGACGCACAAAATAAAATCTCAGAAATTTCGAAGTCGCTGGCAAAACTCGAAGCATATGCGCCTAAGGGGCAGATTGTCGACGTAAATGTCGGCGCCTCCAAGCTCCACTGGATTGCAGATAGCAATGATCTGCCTGGATACTGGGGATTCATGGGAAATTACCTTGTCTTCGCCATAAATGACAAATCAGGACTCGCCGTAAAATATCTGAAAAGCACACGAACTGCAGCATATCTCGCTAACCTGCCTGCGGGAAACGATGCGCTTATTTTTCATATAGATTTTCAGAAATCGGCCGAAATCATAAAAAGTGTCTCATCAGAAGAAGGCAATGAAGATGACATTAAAATCATTTCTTCCGTGATGAAAGAGCTCGGTCTCGCTGATATAAAAAACTTTACGTCAAGGACGAGTTTCGAAGGTTCCGATGTAGTTGAAAATTCGCTGCTCGAATACAACGGCCTGCGTAAAGGCATTATGGCTTCCCTAAAAAGTATAGACATCTCAATGCTGGACTTCGTAGATTCGGATGCAGTATCTGTCACCGCTTTTAACGTCAGCTTGAGCGGGATTTACGACTCGATAATGAATTCTATCAAGGTCGCATCACCGAACGATGTTTATCCTGAGGCACTCAAGGCCCTCGCCGAAGCAGAATCGGAAATCGGTTTTAATATCCGCAAAGATTTACTGGCAAGCCTTGCGGGGCCGACCGTTATTTATTCATTGCCTTCACAAATGCCTTCGGCTTCGCTAACAGGCGGGGCTGTCTTAATCTCGAAATTATCCAATGCACAGTCGTTTGAAAAATCGATGACTAATTTCGGAGATTTCGTGGCGAAATCAACTGACAACTCCGTCCAGTTTTCCAGGCGGATTGTGAACGGCAGAACATATTATTCTTTCGGAATTCTCCAGTTATCGATGATGCAGATAATCCCGACATGGACTATAGCTGATAACAAGTTGGTGGCTGCGGCGAATCCCGCCTTATGCGAAGCATCAGTCGCCAGATTGACCGACACTAGTCGCTCGGCTAATTCCATTCGAACAAAAGAGGGCTTCAAAAAGGCCGCCGTGGGTCTTGGTCTTAATCCGGTTTTCTTCAATTACACCGATTCTAAAATCAAGTTTAATGAAACGTATTCTGTATTTCAGCAGTTCTGGCCTACCATCGTAATGATGGCTTCCGAGGCAGGCCTGAGGCTGCCCTGGATGCTTCCGTCTCTCTATGAAATCACTGAACAAATACAGCCGTCCTTTAACTACATTTGGTTCGATGGAAAAGGCCTGCACTCCCATTATCAAGGCTCTGGTACCGAACCGAGTCTAACTTCGGGCATTGCAGTAGCAGGCGTTGCAATGGGAGCCTTGATGCCTGCTCTTGTCAGGGCAAGGAGTCTGGCCCAAACAGTTGTTGCCGGGACTAATTTGGCAACTATTGGAAAATGTCTTATCCTTTATGCAAATGAAAATGATGGCAATTATCCGCCAGACCTGAAAACTCTTATCGAAAAAGAAGGCCTTTCTCCCAAAACTCTCGAATCGCCGAGAAAACCGAAAGATTTTACCGGCCCGAGTTTTATCTATATTACAGGCCAGAACTCTCTTTCTGATCCGGAAAATATCCTGGCTTACGAGAATACGGAATTTTGCACCGAAAAGATTAATGTATTATACAATGACGGTCATGTCGCATCGGTTGAGCCGGATACTTTCAAAGAAGAACTCAAAGAAACATATAAGCGGCTCGGCAGGGAAATGCCGGTCAAGAAATAAAAAATACACTAAATTAATTCTTTTAAAATAAACTCAACATGAAATTTCCGCCGATCAAGTATGACGCATTCAGCGCATCTGTACAGCGATTGGTCGAATTGATGAATCCGTGCACTATTTGTCCGCGAAACTGTAAAGTTTATCGAAGCAGAGGCGAGGTTGGGTTCTGCGGGATAACTGATGTGCCGCTGGTCAGCTCTGTCGGGCCTCACTTCGGAGAAGAAAGTGTTCTTGTTGGGACAGGCGGCTCGGGCACAATCTTTTTTGCTGGGTGCAATCTCGGTTGCATCTTCTGCCAAAATTATGACATAAGCCACTACAAACAGGGAAGACCTGCTACAATCGAACAGCTCGCTGAATCGATGAAGGAATTGCAAAAAATCGGCTGCGTCAATATCAATTTAGTAACGCCGACCCATCTCGCCCCCGCTATCGCAGCAGCAATAGAGCTTGCAAAGAAAACCGGCCTGAAACTGCCAATCGTCTATAACAGCGGCGGATATGATTCGGCTGATACACTCAAACTGCTCGAAGGATTTATCGATATCTATATGCCCGATATGAAATTTTCCGACCCAAAGGTTGCGAAAGAACTTTCCGCGGCAGCCGATTATCCGCAGGTCAACAGGCAGGCAGTTTTGGAAATGCATCGACAGACAGGCGACCTTGTCATAGAAGACGGCATTGCCATTAAAGGCCTTTTAATCAGGCATCTTGTCCTTCCAGATAATCTTGCAGGCAGCTTCGAAATCATCGACTTTCTTGCAGAGCAGGTCAGCACCAAAACAGCAATTAATGTTATGGCTCAATACAGGCCTTGCTTTAAAGCCGGTGCATATCTTAAAATAAACCGAAGGCCAACTGCTGAGGAAATCGAAACAGTCCGGGCGTATGCTTCGGACAAGGGCCTGCGAATTATCGATTAGGTTAGTGATAAAATTAAGGGGAATATAGAATGAGTGGAAGAAATTTCATCCTGTATATTTTTGCATTGGCAATTTTTGTTATCTTGTCCGGATGCGCGGATAATTATTCGAAACGCCAAACGCTTCTCGATGACGGGTGGCGTTTTAATAGGGGAGATGCTGCCGGTGCGGAGCAATCATATTTCAACGATACGGCGTGGCGAAAAATCGACCTGCCTCACGATTACAGTATCGAGGACCTGCCGCCGCTTGGAGAACAGCAGCCGTCTCTTTCGATTACGGAAGGCATCTGGAATTTTTCAAAGGGCGATGACCCCAACTGGAAAAAGCCTGACTTTGACGATTCCAAATGGCAACAGGTAATTCTGCCTGCAAATTGGGAGGAACATTCGAACTATCAGGAAAGCAATGTTTACGGCTGGTATCGAAGGAAGATTACAATACCGGCGGACCTTAAAGGAAAAGATATTCAACTCGGTATCGGGCGCATAGATGATGTCGATGAAACTTTTGTAAATGGAACCAAGATTGGCCAGTTAGGCTCCTTCCCTCCCAATTATGTCACTGCCTGGGCCGATGACCGCCAGTATAATGTCCCCGAAAATCTGCTGAAGGGAGACGGAACGGATGTTGTTGCAGTCCGTGTCTTCGACGGGGAGGGCGGAGGCGGGCTGTATGCTAAAGCTACTCCTCACGTGAGAAGCGGGCCGTTCGATTCTAAAAGCGAAGGCGGCGCATCAGCCGGTTTTACAGTCGGAGGAATCGGCTGGTATCGAAAAACTTTTAATCTGCCGAATTCCCTGAAAGAAAAAAAGCTGAGTGTTGTCTTCGATGGCGTGTATATGAACTGCCAGATATGGGTCAACGGCAACCAGATTGGCGAACACCCATACGGCTACACGACTTTTGAAGTTGACATTACACCTTATGTCCATTTCGGAAGTCAGCCGAATGTGCTGGCTGTGAAAGTCGATACATCGGGCCGCCATACAAGATGGTATTCAGGCTCAGGAATTTACCGGCACGTCTGGCTGAAACAGACAAATCCTGTGCATCTCGATGACTGGGGCATTTTCGTTACAACTCCAAGGGTGAGCAAAGAAAATTCAACAGTGGCAGTTCACGCGAAAATTGTCAACGAAAGCGGCTCCAGGCAAAATTTAAAATTAATCAGCTATATTGCAGATAAAAAAAATAAAAAAATCTCCTCCTCATACTCGTCAATCCTCATAAATAAGGGAAAAGATTTCGAAAGCGACCAGGTATTAACCGTAAAGAAACCGAAACTGTGGTCAACTGATTCTCCGAATCTTTACAATCTAATTTGTATCCTCAAAAAGAACGGCACGACAATCGATAAAATGGAAATTCCCTTCGGCATCCGCTCAATCGAATTCAGCGCCAAGGAAGGCTTCAGGCTCAATGGTGAGCACTTAGAGATGAAAGGCGGATGTGTCCACCACGATAACGGCTGTCTCGGCGCCTGTGCTTATGACCGGGCAGAAGAGCGGCGTGTCGAGTTGCTGAAGGTAAACGGATTCAACGCTGTCCGCACCAGCCACAATCCGCCGTCGCCTGCGTTCCTCGATGCCTGCGACAGGCTCGGTCTGGTGGTCATTGACGAGGCATTCGACTGTTTTGATGTCGGTAAAAATTCGAACGATTATCATATATATTTCAACAAGTGGTGGCCCAGCGACATTAATGCAATGGTCCTTCGCGACAGAAACCACCCTTCCGTAATTATATGGAGCATCGGCAACGAAGTGCCCAATCAGACTACACCCGAAGGTGCAAAAATAACCGGAATGCTGGTCGAATACATACGCAAGCTCGACCCGACTCGACCGGTTATACAGGCCTTTGCACCAGCTGCAAACTGGGACGACCAGTTCGATGCCTTCGATAAGCTCGATATCGTGGGGTATAATTATAAAGAATACCGCTATCGAACCGACCACGAAAAACGCCCGCGCCAGATTATGATGAGCACCGAATCTATGCCGAAGGAAATCTACAGAAACTGGAAATCGACTTTAGAACTGCCCTACGTTGTAGGCGATTTTGTCTGGACCGCCCTTGATTATCTCGGAGAAGCCGGATTGGGATTTGCAAGGCTTGAAAATGAACCTGATACCTCGTTCAAATGGCCGTGGACTGTCGCCTATTGCGGGGATTTGGACCTTTGCGGATTCAAGAGGCCGCAATCTTATTATCGCGATATTGTCTGGGGCGATAGAAAAATTGCCTTATTTGTCCACGAGCCCGGGACAGAAGGAAAAAAGGAGCTTCTTTCGTGGTGGGGCTGGCCGAAAATCTGGCCATCCTGGAACTGGCCGGGACAGGAAGGAAAGTCGCTTGATGTTTATGTGTATTCTGCCTGCCCAAAGGCTCGGCTTATTCTCAATGGTGAAGACCTCGGGACAAAAGAAATTAACGATGCCTCACAACTGACCGCTATATGGCAGGTTCCATACAAGAGCGGAAAGCTCGAAGCCGTAGGCCTCGACGAAAATGGAAATGAAATCGCACGATGTGAGCTTATCACAACCGGAGCACCCGCAGCCATTCGTCTGGTGCAGGACAAAAAGCAACTGACTGCCGGAAAGCAGGACCTCTGTTATGTTGCCGTTGAAATTATCGATGACAAAGGCAATCTCTGTCCGAATGCCGACAACATGGTAAACTTCAAACTCGAAGGAACTGCGAAGATTATCGGAGTCTGCAGCGGAGACCCGCAAAGCACAGAAAGTTTTCAGCAAGCTTACAGAAAAGCGTGGCATGGAAAATGCCTTGCTGTAATAAAAGAAGAGAGTATCAAAGGCAAAGTCCGATTGACTGCTTCATCAGACGGGCTTCAATCTGCAAGCTGCGATGTCGCCATCAGATAACTCCCCTACTTGCCAAGAAGAATGGATTGCTCTGTTGCAAATGTCCCTGCGACAGCAGCAGTCATAAGGCAGGCAAGGGTAGCTGCGATAAGTGCCCGAAATGCAACCGAAGCAATATCACGAGTCCGGCTCGGAGCAAGTGCTGTTACACCGCCGACAAATATTGCCATAGAAGCTAAGTGTGCGAAACCGCACAATGCATAAGTGACAATAACGGCTGAACGTTTATACTCAAGGGCGCCCGAGGCCATCGCACCGGCAAGGTCCTTGTATGATACGACCTCAGTGACAACAATTCGCTCGCCGATAATCTTCGAACAGACAGAAACATCCGATGGATTTATCCCGAGAACAAACGTGAAGGGATAAAAAATGTAACCGAGAATTGTTTTGAGCGACAAATCAAGCTGGACATCAAAAGCCCAGTTTATACCGGATGCGAAAAGAGACAAAATCACGTCCGCAAGCGCCACAAGCCCAAGCACTGCAATCAAAAGGGCCGTTATCCCCACAATCATTTTAACGCCCGTCATCGAGCTGTTGATAATCGCCTCGAAAAAACTTTTTTCCTTCTCATAATACGGATGTATATGAAGACCAAGGGTTTCGGGCTTATCGCTTTCCGGGAAAATAACCTTCGACATTACCAGCGCAGCCGGTGCGGATAAAAGCGAAGCAGACACAAGGTGCCCGGCAATTTTATCAAACGTTCCCTGCAGCGTAAGGACATAAAGCGCCATCACATTCGAAGCAACTGTCGCCATTCCTGCTGTCAGGATTGTGCAGAATTCCGAACGCGTCATTTTCTCCATATACGGTTTGACGGTAAGGTTCGCCTCCACGCCGACAAAAATATTGCTTGCAGTAACCAGCGACTCAGCCCCCGATACCCTCATCAGCTTCGTAAAAACATAAGCAAAGCCCCTGATGATATACGTCATAATGTTAAAGTAATATAGAATGGAGATAAGGGCAGAAAAAAATATAATCGTGGGAAATGCCTGGAAGGCAAGGATAAATCCAAGAGATGTCTCGCCATCCTCATTGGCCTGGCCGGGGGCAAGAGCAAGTCTGCCGAAAACAAATTTGGCGCCTGCCGCAGCCGATTCGAGCACCTTTACAACGCCGTCATTGACCGTCAAGAATAATTGTGAGCCTGCAGGCACACGGAAGATAAACAGTGCAAATGCAATCTGCAAAACTATTCCCCAGATAATGACACGCCAGTTTATGTTTTTTTTGTCATTGGAAAGCAGCCAGGTAAAGCCCACAAGAATGAATATGCCGAGAAAACTTACCAGATTGTAAATATCCATACTTACACCTCTCAAATTTTCCGCCTGTTAGACTATCAAAAAGCAGGTTAATTCTCAAGTTGAAATAAATTGCTGCAGCCGATAGTTATGAAAAAACAATAATTGAAACTAAGCATTATTCGCAACAAAAGCTCTGCAGCAAAATAAAACTTCTCTGCCTTATCCCAAATCCCTGCCTATTTCAAAACCAGGTTTCTTAATGTCCTGGCATTCGTAACCGCATACGCATTATAATCATTATTGAAGTAAATAAAAATTCTTCCAGATTCCCTGCGTCGCTCGTTTATCCATTTCGCCCAATCCATTAATATCTTATCTGAATAGCTGCCGGCGTATCTTCCTTCTGTTCCGTGGAATCGAACGTAAATAATGTCTCCGGTAATAATCCGAGGTGTTTCCATTCCCGATAAATCGTGGATACAAAATGCTGCGCCGTTTTTTTCGAGCAATTTGTAAGTGTCATCGTCGAACCAGCTTTTATGTCTGAATTCGAAGGCTGCTCGTATCTTTTTGTTATGAAGCTTCAGAAATGCCTTAAGTAAATCGACATCTTTCTTCATACTTGGCGGCAGCTGATACAAAACTATGCCGAGTTTCTCTTTGAGCAGGGCTGTGTTTGCCAGAAAATCTGCCATCGGCTGTTTGCAAGCCTTTAATCTCTTGATGTGAGTGATATATCGATTTGCCTTAATTGCAAAAACGAAATCTTCCGGCGACTGCCTGTACCAGCCCCCAACAGTCGATTCCTTCGGCTGATGGTAAAATGTGCTGTTCAGCTCGACAGTATCGAAATTCTCCGTGTAGAATTTGAACCATTTATTTTTCGGCAGATTTCCGGGATAGAACCTGCCCTGCCAGTGATAATAGAACCAGCCCGAAGTGCCGATACGGATATCCGTTTTTATCTTGGCCATTCGCTAAACCGCAAATTATAAACTCTCTAATGTAATTATAAATATGGGCTGTGATTTTTAAAGGAATTGCTTATTCAATACGGATGAAAGCAATACTTTTTTCCAAGTTCCTGAAAAAAAACAATCAAAATCAAAATTTGAATTAGCGCCAGATTATGGTTATAATAATGCTATGAAGAAAAGATTTCCATTCAGATGTCAATGGCAGGCGTTGCTTTTGAACAGGAAAGTTCCAAAAGAAGTCGTGCCGATAGATATAAGTCAGTTCAAAGAGGTCAAAGGCAATATCGGCCTGCACGGCTACAGGAGGACAAGGGCGATTGACAGAGAGAATGTCCGGGCCTACAGAAAAGACACTTACGGAACAACCTTAATTTACATCAGCACACAGGACAGATCCATCGAGGCCAGAACAGAAACCTGGACCGGCCTGATGGCCTTCTGCAGCGAATTCGAGCTTAAGCCCTACAGGTCAACATAAAAACAGAATCCTTTTGAATGCAAGCGTCCTGTGATTTTCTTCCCAAAATATTTGACAATCTATTCTGGTGCTGTTATTCTTATCAGCTTTGAAAAGCGGGAGTGTAGCTCAGCTGGTAGAGCAACGGCCTTTTAAGCCGTAGGTCTTGGGTCCGAATCCCAACACTCTCATTAAATCTTTCAGACTGTTGCGGTCAAATAGTCTGTTTTGAAGTCCTGTGTCTATAAGTCTTCAGTTGTTAGTTATAAGGAAGATTGTTTTTAAGCTAAAGGAGCAGCAATGCCTTTTATATCGAATACTCCTGAGCAGCAAAAAGAGATGCTTGCCTCCATCGGCCTTACGATGGAAGGGCTTTTCGCCGACATACCGGAAAAGCTCAAATGCAAACCTCTCAATATGCCGGCAGCGCTCACCGAGCAGGAAGTCCGCAAGCACCTTGCGGAACTTGCTAACAAAAACTCCATCGACCTGACCTGCTTTTTAGGCGGCGGTTTCTACGACCATTTCATTCCTGCTTCCCTATACGCAATTATTTCCCGAAGCGAGTTTTACACCGCATATACTCCATATCAGCCGGAAATTTCTCAGGGAACCTTGCAGGCCATTTATGAATTTCAGTCGGCAATCTGCAGGCTCACTGAAATGGAGGCCTCAAATGCTTCCCTCTACGACGGCGGCACTGCGATGTATGAAGCAATGATGATGGCAATACGAACCACGGACCGTCATAAAATTATAATCGATGACAGCGTCAACCCGATATACCGCGTGATGATTCAATCTTACAGCCGCAATCTGAAAATTAATCTCGAGCAGACCCGTTGCATTAACGGCCAGGCAAACAGAGAACAGATTCTCAGCAATCTCGATGACAACACGGCGGCTGTCATTTTGCAGAACCCGAACTTCTTCGGCTGCATCGATGATTTTACTGGCATCGCCGAAGCAGTTCATAAAAAAGGTGCAATGCTGATTGTCTCCTGCTATCCGATATCGCTGGGGATACTCAAGACTCCCGGCGCTATGGGAGCTGATATTGTTACAGGAGAAGGGCAAAGCCTCGGACTGCCTATGTCATTCGGCGGGCCGTATCTTGGATTTAGGGCAAAAAGAAAACAATGTGTTAGGAAAATGCCCGTCAGACTCGTCGGCGCAACAGAAGACAAACAGGGCCGACAAGACTACTG
>Ga0105097_10000687_pt1 | contig 15614 bp, 10 predicted proteins | sample PPLLak12cMay2015_FD_87035 | JGI IMG/M metagenome (GOLD analysis project Ga0105097, IMG submission 87035) | Freshwater sediment microbial communities from Prairie Pothole Lake near Jamestown, North Dakota, USA - PPLs Lake P7 Core (1) Depth... | ecosystem: Environmental > Aquatic > Freshwater >... | reverse complement strand
CTTCCTTCTGCAGATCATCGTTCCCGCGGCTGATCCTGCCGGCTTGTCGTGGAGCAGTTTCAAGGCCGCGTGGGTCTCCCGCGTCGGGCTCGTGCCGCGCCTCCGGCAGCGCTACCTGCGCGTCCCGTTCGGGCTCAACCACCCCGTCTGGGTGGACGACCCGGCCTTCGACCTCGACTATCACCTGCGGCGGGTCGGCTGCCCGGCGCCCGGCACCAAGACCGAGCTCTGCGAGCTGATCTGCGAGCTCTATGCCCATCCGCTCGATCACTCGCGGCCGCTCTGGCAGGCCTGGGTCATCGAGGGGCTCGAGGGCGGGCGCGTCGGCGTGCTGCTGCTGATCCACCACGCGCTGACGGACGGGCTCGGCATCCTGCGGATGCTGAACAACTTCTGGCAGACCCGGCCCGATGAGATCGAGCACCCGGAACCCACCGAGTGGCGCCCGGCCCCGCTGCCCTCGAGGTGGCGACTGTTGCTGGACGGCCTGCGCGACCTGCCGGGCGTGGTCGCGGCCAACCTGCCGGGCGCGATCCGCGGCTCGCGCGCGGGCCGGCGCATCGTCGCCGAGTGGCGCCGCGCCGGCCGGACACTGCCGCCGTCGCCCGGCGACCGGCAGTACGCGGCCCCGTATGCGAAGCGCCTGTCGCCCCGCCGCAGCTTTGCGGCGCGCTCGTTCCAGCTCGAGCGGATCCGCGCCCTCGCCAAGGCGCTCGGCGTGACGATCAACGACGTGTTCCTCGCCTCGCTGGCCGGCGCCATCCGCGAGCTGCGGCGCGAGCAGACCGGCGTCGCGCCGGACGCGCCGATGATCGCCACCGTGCCGTTCGCGCTCGTGCCGCTCGCCGAGCGAAGCCGGGACGGCAATTTCTCGACGACCTGCCACACGCTGCTGCACACCGAGATCGCGGATCCGCGGCAGCGGCTCGACGCCTGCAAGCGCTCCGCGGACACGATGAAGGCCTATTTCGAGGCGACGCGCGAGGCGAACGTCACCGCGGTCCTGAACCTGCTGCCACCGCTGGTGCCGAAGCTCGTGGACCGCGTCAACGAGATGAAGAGCGGCGGGCTGCTGCCGTTCTGGAACGTCGTCGCCTCGAACGTACCGGGGCCACGATCGCCGCTGCAACTGGGCCAGCTGAAGCTGGCCGAGTGGTTCTCGATCGGCCAGATCGCCCACGGCGCGACGCTCAACGTCACCGTGTGGAGCTACGTGGACCAGTTCAATTTGTCCGTGCTGTCCGACCCGCAGGCGCTCGACGACGCCTGGCGGCTGGTGGACCAGTTCGAGGCCAGCCTCGCCGCGCTCGAGGCGGCCGCAAGAGGAGATTGAGGATGTATCACTACGCAGACGCCATCGAAGCACTCGCCGACCGGTTCGGCGACGACATCGTGCTGACCCACGACGGCACGAACCGCTCGTGGCGCGAGTTCGACGACCGCGCCGCGCGGCTCGGGCAGGCTTTCACAGACGCCGGCCTCGCGCCCGGCTCCAAGATCGGCCTGCTGCTCTACAACTGTTCCGAGTACTACGAGACGTTCCTCGCGGCGCTCAAGATGCGCATGGTCCCGTTCAACATCAACTACCGGTACGTGGGCGCCGAGCTCGCCTACCTGCTCGAGAACTCGGACTGCGCGGCCCTGGTCTATCACCGCTCGCTCGCCGGCGTGGTGCGCGAGGTGTTGCACGGCCTGCCGCAGGTGAAGCTCGCTGTCGAAGTGGACGACGGCGACGGCGGCTGGGAGAAGGCGCATGCGTACGAGACGCTGGTCGCGGCGACCACACCTGCGCCGCGCCGGCCACGCCATCCAGACGACTACCACCTGATGTACACCGGCGGCACGACGGGACTGCCGAAGGGCGTGATCTGCCACGTCACGCCGTGGAGCACGGGCCTCACCGCCATGTATGCGACGAACGTGCTCGGACTGCCGGCCGCGCCCATGCAGATCGACCAGTTACTCGCGACCGTGCAGGCACTGCGCGCGCAGGGTGTCGCACCCGTCGTCATGCCCGCCTCGCCGCTGATGCACACCGCCGGGCTCGCCAACAGCCTGCCGTTCCAGTTGCTGGGTGGCCGCTGCGTGACGCTGCCGAACCGCAACTTCGACCCGATGGAGATCTGGCGCACGGTCGCCCGGGAGCGGGTCATGTGCCTGGTCATCGTCGGCGACGCGTTCGCGCGCCCAATGCTCGCGGCGCTCGAGGAAGCGAAGGCGCGCGGCGAGACGCTCGACCTCTCCTGCCTCAAGCTAGTGGTGTCCTCAGGCGTGATCTGGTCGCAGGGCGTCAAGGAAGCGATGCTCGAGTGGATCGACGCGACGCTCATCGACGGCGTCGGCGCCACCGAGGGTGCGATGGCCATGCAGCTGAGCCGGCGCGGGCAAACGGGCGCCGCGGCGAAGTTCGTGCCGCTGGCCGACACGCGCCTGTTCGCCGAGGACGGCCGCGAGATCCCGAAGGGTTCCGACGAGCCGGGCCTCATCGCCGCCGGCGGCGCGCTGCTGCCCGCGGGCTACTACAAGGATCCCGAGAAGACCGCGAAGACCTTCCGCATCGTGGAGGGCAAGCGCTTCGCGTTCATTGGCGACTGGGGCCAGTGGAACGCGGACGGCACGCTGCAACTGCTCGGCCGTGGCTCGGCCTGCATCAACACGGGCGGCGAGAAGGTCTACCCCGAGGAAGTGGAGCACGTGATCGTCGCCCACCCCGGAGTCGCGGACTGCCTGGTGATCGGCATGCCGGACGAGCGCTTCGGCCAGCGGGTCGTGGCGCTCATCGTGCCGCGCACCGGTGTCGACGGGCTCGCGGCGGAACTCGCCGAGTTCGTGAAAGGCAGGATGGCGGGCTACAAGCGGCCGCGTGTATTCCTCGACGTCGCGGCGATTCCACGCCTGCCGAACGGCAAGGCCGACTACAAGGCCGCGAAAGCTCTCGCGGAGCGGCAGCTGTAGCGCGCATCGCCATGGTCAGTTGGCAGACGACGACTGCGAGCCTGTTGAGCCGCCTGACGGTCAAGCAACTTCTGCAGCGTGACGTTCCGGTCCAGAAGCTGCGCGCACAGATTGGCGCGATCGAACGATTGTTCGCGGCGCACCCGCCCGGCTTCGAGATCGCGCGCAGCCAGCCACTGCCGCACTGCGATGCGGAGTGGCTGCGCGCCAAGGGGTCGAAAACCGACCGCGTCATCCTGCACTTCCCGGGCGGGGCGTACGTGGCACGCCTGCCGAACATGGAACGCTCCATGCTGGCCCGCCTGTGCACGGCCGCAAACGCGCGCGCGCGGCTCGTGTTCTACCGCCTGGCACCCGAACACCCGTTCCCGGCCGGTCACGAGGACAGCCTCGGCGCTTACCTGCAGTTGCTCGAGCTCGGCATCGCCCCCGATCGCATCGTCGTCAGCGGAATCTCCGCGGGCGGCGGCATGGCACTCGGCGTGCTGTTGGCAGCGCGCGACCGCGGGCTGCCGCTGCCAGCCGGAGCGATCCTGATGTCGCCGCTGACGGACCTGACGGATCCGCACGACGGTTCGCGCGTGACCAATGCCGCGCGCGATTCAGTCCTGAGCCACAAGCGTGGCACCGAGATGCGGGCCATGTACGTGGGCGGCGATATCGAACGGATGGCGGATCCTTACGTCTCGCCTGCGTTTGGCGATTTTACCGGCTTGCCCGCACTTTTCTTCCAGGTGGGCAGCACCGAGATCCTGCTCGACGACAGCCGGCGCTGCGCGGAACGGGCGCGCGCCGTGGGCGTGACCGCCGAGCTCGCGGTCTGGAAGGAGATGCCCCACGGCTGGCAAGGGCTGCCATTCGGCCCCGAATCGGAACGCGCGATCGAGCACTGCGCCGATTTCGTCAGGGAGTGTTGTCCATGACCCGCAAGACCATTCGCAAGTCAGTACCTCGCACCGGCAAGGCCGTGGCGGCCGGCAAGTTCATGCAGATGCTGCGCGAGGACCACGCAGGGCTATCGCGGGTGCTGCGCGAAATCGATGCCCAGGCAGCACTGCTGCAATCCGTTCCGGGTGCTGCGCGGCCGGTACTGGCCGAGGCGCTGCGCTACCTGCTCGTCTATCAGCACTCGATCCATCACCGGCGCGAGGACCAGCTGTTCGCGCGTGTCCGCGCCCGCGAGCCTCGCCTGTACAAGAACATGCAACAGCTCGTGCGCGAGCATCGGGCCGGGCATCAGCAGGCCGAGCGGCTCGCGAGCGAGCTGTCGCGAGCCTCGCTCGGCGACTTGAGCGGCAGGACTGGCCAGCGGTTCGCGGTCCAGCTGCAGCAGTACGTGCAGCACACGCGCGATCACATGCGGCGCGAAGAGGCGGTCTTCTACACCGGCTCAGAGCGCGTCCTGCGCGCATCGGACTGGACGGCGCTGATGGCTGGACCGATGCCGCGCGACCCGGCCATGGACCCGCCGCGTTTCGCCGCGCGCTACCCGCGCCTGGCGGAACGCATGGCCCGCCCGCAGCGCGACGTCACCGGGCTGCGCGAGACCTCGTCCGCCACCGACCTGCGGGCTCGCGCCGAGCAGGTCGTCGAACACTGGGCCGAATTGCTTCACCGGGCCATCGACGTCGCGCAGTGCACCGTACGCAAGGTAGTCCGGGCGACCGGCGGTCGGGCGCAGTAACCACGCGGCTCCCTCACGCCGCGGCCGGGCGCGCCGCCTTGTGCACGGCGGAGGTCGGCAGCAGGAAGCGCGACAGTGCGGGGATCAGGATCAGCGCGCCGAGCATGTTCCACAGGAACATGAACGCGAGCAGGATGCCCATGTCGGCCTGGAACTTGATCGGCGACCACGCCCAGGTGATGACGCCGGCCGCGAGTGTAAAGCCGACGAGCGCGACGATGCGACCGGTAAACGACAGCGCCGAGCGGTACGCCTCGACGAGCGGCATCCCGGCGCGCTGCCCGTGCAACTGGACCGACAACAGGTAGAGTGCGTAGTCCACGCCGATGCCGACGCCGAGCGCGATCACCGGGAGCGTCGCCACCTTGACCCCGATGCCGAGCACCACCATCAGCGCCTCGCAGAGCACCGAGGTCAAGGCCAGCGGCAGCAGCGCGACCAGCACGGCGCGCCAGGAGCGGAACGCGATCAGGCACAGGACGGCGACGGTTCCATAGATGTAGAACAGCATTTTCAGCCAGGCCTGGCGTACGACCTGATTGACCGCGGCCTCGATGCCCGCCGACCCGGCCGCCGGCAGCAACTCCACCTCCGCCACCGGGTTGTCTGCGATGAAGTGTTCGACGGTGGCCGCCACCTCGTCGAGCGTCGCCGCCTTGTGGTCCCTGAGATACGCGATGACCGGCATCACCGAGCACTCGGCATTGGTCAGGTCCGGCGTGTTCTGGATCGCCTGCTGGGCCCCGTAGTTCAGCACGTCCTGGTTGCGCGACAGCGTGTACCACTTCGCGGTGCCCTCGTAGGTCCCCGCCGTGACCTGCTTGACCGAGTCCGCCAGCGACACGGTCGCCTGCACTTCGGGCAGCTGCTGCAACTGCCACGCGAGGCGGTCGGCCTGCTGCAGGGTTGCATAGCGCGTGCACGCCTCGACGGGCGTCTTGATGATCACGGCGAACACGTCGGACGACAGTGAGAAGTTCGCGGTGATGAAGGCGTTGTCGACGTTGTAGCGCGAGTTCGCCCGCAGCTCCGGCGCACCCGGATCGAGGTCACCGATCTGCAGGTGCCGCGATACTGCGAAGCCGCCGATACCGAGCGCCAACGCCACGATCACCGCGGCGGCAGCCCAGGCCTTGCTCTCCGCGAAATGGTTGAAGAACGCCCAGACGCCACGGGTACCGACGCCCCGCTCCTCCTGCTTGAGGCTGCGGTCGGCCGCCGTCTTGCTGACGCCGGTCACCGACAGGATCACTGGCAGCAGCACGAGGTTCGTGAACAGCAGCACGGTCACGCCGATGGTCGCAGCGATGGCCAGCTCGCGGATCGCCGGGATCGGGATCAGCAGCAGCACGAGGAAGCCGGCAGCGCCGTTGAGCAGCGCCGTGACGCCTGCGACGAACAGCCGGCGGAACGTGTAGCGAGCGGCGACGAGCGTTACGGTGCCCCGCCCGACGTCCTGTTGGATGCCGTTCATCTTCTGCGCGCCGTGGGACACACCGATGGCGAAGATCAGGAACGGCACCAGCACCGAGAAGGGATCGAGCCCGAGACCGAGCAGCGTGAGTATTCCCATCTGCCAGATGACGGCGATCAGCGAGCACAGCAGCACGACGAACGTACTGCGCACGCAGCGCGTGAACGAGAACAGGATTACGGCCGCGATCACGATCGCCGCGCCGAAGTACATCATCACCTGCAGGATGCCGTCGAGCAGCGAGCCGATGATCTTGGCGAAGCCGATCACGCGGACCTTGTACGGACCGTCGGCCGTCTCGTACTTGTCGCGAACGTTCCGCTCGACCGCCCGCGACAGCGCCCAGTAGTCGATCGACTCGCCGCTGGCGGGGTCCACGTCGAGCAGCGGCACGATGATCATCGCCGACTTGAAGTCGTTGGCGACGAGGCTCCCCACCAGGCCCGCCTTCATGATGTTCTGCCGCAGTTGCTCGACGCTCTCGGTCGAGCCGTCGTAGGAGTCGGGCATCACCGGCCCGCCTGCGAACCCCTCCTCGGTGACCTCGTTGTAGCGGACCACGGGCATCCAGATCGACTTGACCCAGGCGCGATCGACGCCCGGTGTCAGGAAAAGCTCGTCGTTGATTTTCTTGAGCGTGTCGAGGTAGTCCGGATCGAAGATGTCGCCCTCGGCGTTCTCGACGACGATGCGCAGCGTGTTGCCGAGACCCCGCAGCTGGTCCTTGTTGGCCTCGTAGTTCTGTATATACGGATGGCCGACGGGAAGCATCTTCTCGTAGCTGGCGTTGAGTCCGATCCGGGTCGCCATGAACCCGAGCACGGCGGTCACGACCAGGCACGCCAGCATGACCGCGACCCGGTTGTTGAAGATCAGCCGCTCGAGGCGGTTGCCGGAATTGAGATCGAAGTCCTTGAGGTCGCGGACGACCGGCATCGCTTCGATGTTGGCGGTTGGGGCTGCCATGGCTCTTACCTCGGTGCGTCCGGTACGACGACCATCACGCCGAAAGGTCCGGTGACTGCGAGGCGCCCGGCGCCCGCATCGACGATCGACGTCACGGGGACGGTGCGCTGCAGAGACATCAGCTCGAAGCTCACGCCGCCGTCGGTGCTGATCGCGAGCCGCCCACCTTGGTCCACCAGCACGACGTTGCCGTGCCCGGCGTTCGCGCCGCCCACGATGGTCGCAGGCAGCCGGGCGTCGACGCTGGCCCAGCTTGCTCCGCCGTCGGCGCTTCGGAACGCATTGCCGCGCAGGCCAAAGACCAGCACGGCCTCGCCGAGGTCGGCGACCCCGAACAGGCTGCCGGCGTAGTCCACTGGCACGGCGACGAAGCGCTCGGTGTCCGCATCGAGCTTGAGCACGGTCCCGCCTTCGCCCGCGATGTAGAGCGTCCCGCCGGCCGGACGGATCGAATACAGGTTCATGAACCGCGGGTTGTCGGCACGATCGAACCACGACTGCCAGGTCGCACCGCCGTCGGTCGTCCTGAGCAGTAGGCCGTAGGCGCCCACGACGTAGCCGGTCGTCTCGTTCTCGAACCACACGTCCAGTAGCGGCTTGTCCGGACCCGACTCCACGGACCGCTCGGCCTCCGCGACGAGGGCCTGCAGGGCCTCCGATTCCGGAGCGGCGGCCAGCTTCGCCCTGACGTCGGCGAGGACGAGTTCGTTGACGGCCCGGCCGTCGAGCTGCCGGATCCAGGTCGCGCCGCCGTCGGTGGACGCGAGCACCACGCCGTCGTGACCGACGGCCCAGCCGCGCTTCGCGCTCGCGAAGTACACGGCCGTGAGGTCCGAGCTCACAGGCACTTGGGACTGCTGCCAGCTCACACCAGCGTCCGTCGAGACAACGATGTGCCCGCGCGGGCCGACCGCGACGAGCCGGTCGTCGGCGCGTGCGACCGACAGCAGCAGCTTCTTCGCGGCCAGCGGCGACTGCATCGCCGGCCGGTCCAGCACGTCGATCGCGACCGCGCCCGCGGACGCGGCCCAGGCCGGCGCCCCCCAGGTAGCAGCGATCGCCGCCGCCGTCAGCATTGCCCTGCTCATGTCATCCCCCACTCTTCGATCTGGCCGGCCGGCGTTCCTCGACGGCCATGTTGTTGCGGGCCAGGGTGCCCGGCGCCAGCGGCGCCGGGCACCACGGGGCATCAGCGGATGCCGGCGCCCGCCAGCGCATCCGGCGTCCAGTCACGCGCCGGGAACGGCTCGCGGAACTTCACGCCGTAGTGCAGCCCGCAATTGCCCTGGCTCGAGTACAGCCCGGCCACGAGGTCGTAACCGATCTGCAGCGAGATCTGCATCGACTGGGCGTCGTACGCGAAGGCCGTCGGCGCGAAGATGCCGCGGTAGAGCTGGCCACGTGCGTCGTAGGAGTCCGAGGCGACCGCAACCCAGCTGTCCTCGTCCAGGTAGAACGTGCGCTTGTGGTAGATGTGCCGCTTGCCGGGCTTGAGCGTCGCCTCGACCACCCAGACGCGGTGCAGCTCCCAGCGCAGCAGGTCCGGGTTGAAATGGTTGGGCTTCGTGACGTTCTCACGGCTGCCCGGGAAATAGACCGCCTTGTAGGCGTTGTACGGGACGATCATCTCCCGCTTGCCGACGAGCTTGAAATCGAAACGATCCATCGCACCCGAGAAAACGAACGCGTCGTCGTAGGTCGAGGCGCCCGCGACGCCCGGATTCGGCGTGTCGTAGGCAATGTCCGGAGCCAGTTTCACCCGGCGCTGCCCCGGCAGGTACTGCCAGGCCTTGCGTGGCTGCGACAGCGGATTGACGTGGTCGTACACCAGCACGGCTTCACCGGCGCGGCGCGCGGGCGCCGTGTATTCCTGCTTGATCAGCCAGAACGCGTCGGTACCCTTGAGCGGCTTGTCGAGGTTTTCGGCACGCGCGGGCGGCCACTCCTGGGAGCTGATGCCCGTGGTGGACAGCGTCGCCGTGCCCGAGGAGTCGATGTTGAACGAGTCGTACTTGCACACCGACGCGACCCCGTTGTAGCGCAACAGGTGGTTCCACATCGCCTCGTTGCCGGTCTTCGGGATCGGGAACGGATAGCCCGGCAATGCATTTTCGATGCCGAGGCCGTTCTCGACCGTCTTCGCCTGCACCGCATTCCGGGCCGTGTTGCCGTGGATCGCCTGCGGATAGACGACCGGACGGTGCGTCGGGTAGACGTCCACGCGCATGGTCGGGAAGCGCTTCAGCAGCGCGTAGGTGATGGCCGTCAGCTGCCCCTTGTACTGATCGGCGTTCGCGCCCGTGATCTGCAGCCGCGGCTTGTCGCCAGCGTACGGGTCGGGACGCACGCCCGATCCGGCCTTGAAATCGGCCGGAATCTTCGTGAGGCCACCGGTCCACTCGGGGATCGTGCCCTCCTTGTTGCCGCCTTTCTCAGCGCCCACGGGCGTCAGCGACTTGCCGAGCTGGCTCGCTTCCTCGGGGGAAACGGCGGCCGTGGCGCTGGCACCCAGCACGGCGAGGATCGCCGCGATCAATGTCTTGCGAATCATGGTTTGAGTCCTCGTCAGAAGGTCACTTTGAACGTCAGCGCGACGAAATCGCGATCCGACAGGATCGCGGGCACGCCGTTCGGCAGGTCCATGGCACCGTCCACGCAGGTCGCGGGATTGGCGGCGTTGCTGCGCGGGCACTTGGAGTAGTCGCCGTAGAAGCCGACGTACTTGAGGTCGACCCGGTACTTCTGGCGGATGTCCGCCGCGACGCCGATGCCGAACGTGCCCGCTCCGTCGTTGCCACCGGCGGTGACCGCCGAGTTGCCGGAGATGCCCTGCGACCACGACAGTGGCGCGAGAATGTCGACGCTGGGGAACACCTGGAACCAGGTCGGCGTGAAGTTGACCGCCAGGCCGTAGTAATTCTTGTCCACGGCATCGATCTGGTTGTAGCCCTTGCGACCCTTGAACACCGCCTCGTTCTGGCTCACGTCGAGCCACGTCATCCAGGTGAGTTCCGTCGCCCAGCTCGCCGTGTCGAACAGACGTGTCTCGGGGATAACGCCGACAAGGTTGACAAGGCCGTGCATGGTTTCGCCGACCGCGCCGGGCGTGCCGCTTTTGGGCACGTCAGTGGTCGCGATCGAGCCGGGGAAGTTCGGCACCAGCGGCGCCGGGACGACGAACACCGCGTCGCTGATCAGCGGCATGTTCTCGCGGTAACTCAGCTCGGCACCGAGGCTGGCGCCACCGACGTTCGTCGAGTAGCTGAGGGCGTAGATGTCCACGTCCTCGCCGAAGGCGACGTTGTACTCGCCGAACCGGCCCTTGCTGCGCAGGTCCGCGACGTTGGTGGCCTGCGGGTTGATGATGCAGGGCGTCGGTGATGTGGGCGCGAGCGGCTGTCCACCGATGCCGGTGCAGACCGCCGGGCTCGGCACGCTCGCAAAACCGGGCGTCAGCATCAGCTGGGGCTGCATGTCGTAGCTGCGGCGGTAATACGCGCCGAGCGTGCCGTCGGCCCACTCGGGACTCCAGCGCAGCGCCAGGCCGTAGTTGCCGGAATTGTCGTCGGGCTCGATGTCCTTGCCGCGCCAGGCGCGCAGGTACGCCGGCGCCCCCGGCACCAGGGCCGCGAATGGATTGCGGGCGGTGATGAGGGAATCCCCGCCCCACAGCAGCGCGTCGTTGATGCTCAGGTAGGCGCCGGACTCCGGATACCGATAAGCCTGGTTGTCGAAGCTCTGCCAGTTGAAGAAGTACTGCGCCGCGACGGAGAGCGTATCGGTCACCTGCGACTGCACGTTGAATCCGACGCTCGGACGGAACAGCTCCTTGGCCTCGGCGCCGGGCGTCGAGAGCCCTTTCCACAGGTCGATCGGGTTCTGCGAATACGAGACGCCGTGGAAGGCACCGCCGAGCAACAGGCCCTCGCCCCAGTAGACCGTGGTCTGGCCCAGCTTGACGTTGACCGGCGCCTCGCCGACGTTGAACTTGGCGAAAGCGAATACGTCGAGGAACTCGCCGGACGGGCCCTCCGCGTAACGCCGGGTGTGCGAGTCAAGATCCAGGAAGGGCAGTCCGGTAATCAGGTTGTTGGTCGTATCGAGCGACTTGTTGTCCAGGCTGCCATAGCCGGGATCCCACCAGCCGGCGGCGCTGACCCGGAAGCCGAGCGCGCCCTTCCAGACCAGGTCGAACTCGCTCAGCAGGTCGAGGCGCGTGAACACACTGCCGCTGTCGAAGTTGCGGTTGCCGTCGTCGAAGTTCGGGTTGGCGAGCATCGCCTTGTCCTGCGATTCGGCCCGCCCCGAGACGTTGGCGCGCAACGTGTTGTCGAACCGGATCGACAGATTCTCGTTACCGGTGTCGACCTCGAACGCGATCGCGGCCGATGGCAGTGCGAGCACGGCGGCCACCGCGGCGCCCAGCGCAAGATTTCTCTGCGCACGTTCGCGCCGAGGCAGTCTGCTCAATTCGTTGGTCATCTGGAAAGCCCCCGCATGTGTTGATCGAATGATCGCGGCAAGGCTGAACCCCTGCTGCGATGGCGAGGGATTCTTGCATCGCACCCGCCGCCCGCCTCCCCCTCGCGAAGGGGGGGTGGGGCCCAGGTCGCGAGAGGGGTCGCGCGGGTCGAGTGCTTCAGCCGGCGAGGAGCCCGAGCAAACGGGCGCGGTCCACCGCGTGCTTGCGGCTCGCGGCGTTCAGCTTGAAGAACACGTTCTTCAGGTGCCACTTGACCGTCTGCTCGCCGATGTCCATGGCCCGCGCGATCTCCTTGTTCGCCTTGCCCGTGGCGAGCAGCGACAGGATCCGCGCTTCCTTCGGCGTGAACAGGCCCCCGGATACGGGGGGTGCGCTTGCGGGCTGTACGCGATTGCCGGCGCGGGTCGCCGAGTCAGCGCCTTCGCCTGCCGCGACCCGGCCCTCGACTTCGTCCGCGACGATCAGGCCCGCGAGCCGCGGATGCGCGGCCGCGACATAGCTACGGATGCCCCCCAGGTCCGCGAGGCTCAGGATTTCCGCCAGCCTGCCATGCGCTTCCGGGCGTCCTTGCTCGTGAGCGATCAGGACGAGCAGCGCGCGCGCCAGAAGGGTCAGCGGACTGCGGTGCACGCCCGACTCGGCATTGAGCCAGGCGCTGAGCGCGACCTCGGCGCCATCAAGGTCGGATGCCGCAAGACGCGTGTAGGCCGTCGCCACTGACTGCATGCGCCGGTAGTACCAGCGGAACGGCTGGTAAGCCGGCTGTTCGAAGACCGGCCCGAGGGCATCGAGCTGCCCGAGCAGCGCGGCGGCGGTTTCGACTCGCCCCTGGACGGCATGGAGCCTCACCTGCTCCGTCAGGCTGACGAACAACACCCGCGGCAGGTTCCGAGTGACGCCGAACTCGTGCAGAGCCGCCAGGATCTCGAGCGCATGGGCCTCCTCGCCGCGCCTCATCGCGATCGCTGCCAACGTCCGGTAGGCGAGGATGGTCGAGTCCGGCATGCCGACCCGCTCGACCACGTCCACCCGGTCCGCGAGAGTCGCGAGTGCCTGGTCGGCGTCGCCACGGAGCATGCATGCCGCAGCCAGCGGGCCCGCCAGCATCGCCGCGACCGTACTGCGGCGGCCCATTTGCCGCTCGGCGGCTGACAACCTCGGCCGCATGACCGAGACGGCCTTGTCCGCATTGCCCTCCAGCACGTAGCTGAGGCCGACCAGCAGGTCGGAGAAGCCGAGCGACAGGCGCATGCCGGCATCGCGCGGGGCACCCGCCACGAATCCCAGCACCAGCCGGCGGACCTGCTCGTTGTCGCCCGAGTGCAGGGCCAGCGTCGCACGGCAGTTGGCCAGCGAGACTTCGTCGAGTGATGAGACGACTGGTGGTTCCGGATCCCAGGCGCGCAATGCATCGACGATGAGGCCGGGTTGGTCGCAAAAGATCGCGGAGGCCGCCGCCACCAATCCTGCGCGGAGGCGGCACTCTTCGTCGAACTGCGGGTGCCGCGCGATCCGCTCGAGGAGGTCGGGGACGGTCGCCGCATCGCTGCCAAGGGCGGTGATCCAGGCGGCCGAGAGCTGCAGTCGCACGTCCCGCGACATGATCGACGCCGGCAGTCGCTTGATCCACTCGTTCGCTTCAGCGAGCCGTCCCTCGCGAGCGATGTCCAGCAGGCACCGCGCCGCGTGCTCGACCGCAAGGCTCTCGTTCCCGGCCGCGAGCGCGTGGCGCGCCGCTTCGTGGAACAGCCCGTGGTCGGCGTACCAGGTCGCGGCCCGACCGTAGCATGCGCTGCGTTCGTCTGCCGGCAGCCGGTCGAACTGCCCAAGCAGGAAGTCGCGCGCCATGGCGTGCAGGCGCATCCAGTCGCGGCCCTCGCCCTCCGTCACGACCGGCGACTCGTCGGCCAGGCGTGCGAGGTAGCGGGTCGCTTCCGGGCATCCGGTCACTGCCGCGCACAGGTCGAGGTTCACGGTCTCGAGGATCGATATCCGCACCAGGAATTCGGACTCCTCCGGCGACAGCCGCGACAACAGCGACTCGAAGAAGAACCGCTGCAGGTTGCCGCGACGGGCGCTCAGGTGCCCGATCACCTCGTGCAGGTCGGTCTCCGTCTCGATCGTGGACGCCGCGAGCTGCAGGCCGAGCGGCCAGCCCTCCATCAGGTCGTGCAGTTTCACGGCCTCGTCGAGGCCGATCCGGATCCCGAAGCGGGCGCGCAGGAGCTCGAGCGACTCGGCGAGGTCAAGACGCAGGTCGCCAACGTTGATCGCCGCGAGCCGTCCGCCGGCGACCAGGTCGGACAGGTCGAGCTCCAGCGGTCGGCGCGAACCAATCACGAACTGCAGGTTCGGCGGGGCGTTGTTCAGCAGGTACGCCAGCAGATCACGCAGCGCAGCCTGCGGCATGCGGTGCACGTCGTCGAGGATGATGACCACGGGTGTCGCAAGCGACGCGACCTCGGCGAGCAGGAGAGTCAACGCATCGAGTTCGCGATTCGATTCCAGCTGGCCCTGGAGCGCGGCTGCGGCGAATGACTCCCGCCCGGTGGTCGCACGCAGCGTGAAAAGGAGCAGGTCCACGAAGCGGGCCCGGTCGTCCTGCGCGTCGAGCGACGCCCAGGCGACCAGGGCGCCCTGCTCCAGCCAGCGGCGACGCCACTGCGCCAGCAGCGTGGTCTTGCCGAAGCCCTGCGGCGCGGTGACGATGATGGCCGTGCGGTCGCTGACCTCGGTCCAGCGTTTTTCGAGGCGCGGTCGCAGCATCACGGCCCGACCGAGCCGCGGCGGCACCGTTTTCAGCTGGAAGTAAGCGTCCGACATGGCCCGGATCTGCGCAGGCGCGGTCCGTTCTGCAAGTGATCTTCCCCCGGCCGGTAAGGCCTCGCCAAGCATAGCCCATTGGCTGTGCGATGTTTTCCGTCACCCCCCTCGTCACGGGTGGGATGGCGTTCGGCCCGTGGCCGGTAGTCTGCGGCCACGATGGCGACCAAGTTCGACGGCGTGGATGCACCTTACAGCGCAGACGAAAGTCTGCCGTGGCTGCCGTTTTCACCGCACTCGGAACTGGTCTCGGTGAAGCTCTATGGCGCCGACCCTGCACGCGGGGAAGTCGTCCTGCTCCTGCGCGCGCCGCCGGGCGTCGAGATGCCGCCCCATCGCTCGACCGGCCCGACCACGATCTACACGCTGCAGGGCCGCTGGAAATACCGCGAGCACGACTGGGTGGCGGGACCGGGCAGCGTGGTCCTCGAGCCCGCCGGCACCCGGCACACGCCCCTGGTCCTGGCGGACGGAACCGACGACACGATCCTGTTCGTCGTCACCGTCGGCGATCTGCAATTGCTGGATGCGAACGACCAGGTCATCGGCACCGAGGACTGGCAAAGTGCGGTCGAGCGATATTTGGCCTATTGCCGGGACAACGGCATCACGCCGCGTGACCTGACGCGGTCGGCTGGCTCGTCGAATCCCGACCGCCTGGGGTTGGCGACCTGATTCAGATCGGCCAACCACACCACGATCGAGTACCCATGAACAGTCTTCTGAAGGCAGCGTGCCTCGCCGTCTACCTGGTCGCAGTCATCGGCAGTCTCGGCGTGCTCCCCGCCACCGTCGCGTCTGCGTCGCAGCAGGTCGCCGTCATTCTTCTCGCGCTGCACGTCCTGGAACTGCTGGTCGCCTTCAAGAGCGTCCGGCGCCACTCCGGGCCGTTGATCGACAGCATCGGGCTCACGTTGCTCTTCGGCGTGCTGCACTGGCTGCCACTGGCGAAGGCAATGAAGCATGCTGCGGAGGTCGGCGCCGCACCGGCCAACGTGACGCCGAGGCGCTGCGACTAGATCAAGAACCCGCCGTCGACGACGAGAAAGTCGCCGGTCACGTACGACGACGCATCCGAAGCCAGAAACACTGCAGCTCCCGCGATGTCCTGCGGTTCGCCGACCCGGCGCAGCGGATTGTCACCGACATAGTGCTTGAGCTGGTTTTCGTCGGCGAGCAGGGCACCCGCGAACTTGGTGCGGATCAGGCCGGGCAGGATCGCGTTGCAG
>Ga0105097_10000686_pt1 | contig 15668 bp, 14 predicted proteins | sample PPLLak12cMay2015_FD_87035 | JGI IMG/M metagenome (GOLD analysis project Ga0105097, IMG submission 87035) | Freshwater sediment microbial communities from Prairie Pothole Lake near Jamestown, North Dakota, USA - PPLs Lake P7 Core (1) Depth... | ecosystem: Environmental > Aquatic > Freshwater >... | reverse complement strand
TGGTTGCTGTCGCTGACCGAACGGCCGTTCGTCGGCACCGAGTCACGCTTGCTGACTCTGTTCGCGCTGCTGGAGCAGATCAGCGCCGGCACCGAGGCCGATCCGATCAAGCGCGTGGAAGACCTGCGCAAGAAGCGCGATGAGCTGAACGCCGAGATCGCCCGCGTGCTGGCAGGTGACGTGCCCCTGCTGGACGACACGGCGGTCAAGGACCGCTTCCAGCAGTTCCAGCAACTGGCGCGCGAGCTGCTGGCCGACTTCCGCGAGGTGGAGCACAACTTCCGCTTGCTCGACCGCAAGGTGCGCGAAAAGATCGCGCTGTGGGAAGGCGCCAAGGGTGCGCTGCTCGACGAGATCATGGGCGAGCGCGATGCCATCGGCGACTCCGACCAGGGCCGCAGCTTCCGCGCCTTCTGGGACTTCCTCATGTCCAGCCGGCGTCAGGAGGAACTTTCCGAGCGGCTGGATCAGGTGCTGGCGCTGCCCGCCGTGGCGGCGCTGAAGCCTGAGCCGCGCACCCGCCGCGTGCACCACGACTGGCTGGAGGCGGGCGAACACACGCAGCGCACGGTGGCCCAGCTGTCGCAGCAGCTGCGCCGATTCCTGGACGACAGGGCCTTTCTGGAAAACCGCCGTATCCTGGACTTGCTGCACGGCATCGAGAGCAAGGCGCTGGCTCTGCGCGGGGCTACGCCCTCCGGCATGGTCATGCACATCGACGCGATGGCGGCAGACATTGAACTGCCGCTGGAGCGGCCCTTGTTCACGCCGAGCGTGAAGCCGCGCCTGGCCGATCTCGCGCTCGTGGCTGGCGAGGACGACATCGACACCGCACGCTTGTTCGACCAGATCGTGGTGGACAAGGCAGGCCTGCGGTCGGCCGTCCAACGGGCACTGCGCCACCAGCCGCAGATCACGCTGCGCGAGCTGCTGGACGCAGAGCCTCTGCACCAAGGCCTGGCCGAACTGGTGGCCTACCTGGAGCTGGCCCACGCTGGGGACACCAGCGACACCATCGAGGGCTTGCGCGCCCTGGTCGACGAAGCCGTGAACGAGCCGATCCGCTGGCAGGGCAGCAACGCAGCGAGCGAAGCCGTGACGCGCGAGGCGCGCTTGCCTCGCGTGATCTTCACGCGCTGACGGCATCAAGCGGCCAGGGGGAGAAGACCATGAACGACGCGCTGCACGAGAACGATTCGGTGGAGACCCCGCCCAGCGCGCTGCCAGCAGTGCCCGAGCTGTCGCAACTGATGGTGCACCTGCTCAAGGGCGTGCTCTACAGAGACGACGACGAGCGGCTGTGGGCAAGCCTGCTGCGCCTGCAGGCGCGGGTGCGGGAACAGTCCGTCGTGCTGCTGCTCGACCTGGTGCTGGACGAGGCCGAGGGCCACGCCTTCCTGAAGAGCCGCCCAGACCCGGACGATTCGGAGGGGGCCCCGCGCCTGCCAAGGCTCGTCGCACGCCGGCCGCTGTCCTACCCAGTGAGCCTGATGCTGGCGCTGCTGCGCAAGCGCATGGCCGAGTTCGACGCCGGCGGGGGCGACATCCGGCTGGTGCTCTCGCGTGACGACATCGCCGAGCTGATGCGCGTGTTCCTGCCCGATGGAACGAACGAGGCCCGGCTGATCGACCAGGTGGACGCGACCATCACCAAGGTGGTCGATCTGGGCTTTCTGCGCCGGCTCAAGCCCGCTGCCGGCGGTGGGCAGGACAGAGGCCACTACGAGGTGCGGCGCATCCTGAAAGCATTCGTCGACGCACAGTGGCTGGCGGAGTTCGATGCGCGGTTGGAGGTCTATCGCACGGCGCTGTCCGCAGCGCCTGCCGGAACGCCTGCCGAAGCGACCGTCAAGGCGGCGGCCAGCAAAGGGGCGGCCGATGCTTGAAGCGCCTTCGCTCGGACTGGACTTCGTGGCCGATGACACCCGGGTGGGCTTTCGGCTGCAGCGGCTGGAAGTTCTGAACTGGGGCACCTTCGACAAGCGCGTCTGGCGCTACGAGCTCGACGGGCGCAACGGCCTGCTCACGGGCGACATCGGCTCGGGCAAGTCCACGCTGGTCGATGCCATCACCACCTTGTTGGTGCCGGCGCATCGCGTGGCCTACAACAAGGCGGCCGGGGCGGATTCCCGCGAGCGGTCCTTGCGCTCCTACGTGCTGGGCCACTACAAGAGCGAGCGCAATGAGGTCACGGGCAGCGCCAGGCCCGTGGCGCTGCGCGATGCGTCGAGCTACTCGGTCATCCTCGGCGTCTTCCGCAACGAGGGCTATGACCAGGCCGTGACGCTGGCCCAGGTCTTCTGGCTGAAGGACCCGCAGGGTGCGCCTGCACGCCTGTTCGTGGCGGCCGAGCGGGCCCTCGCCATTGCCGATGAATTCAGCGGCTTCGGCAGCGACATCACCGCCCTGCGCAAGAAGCTACGCGGCGCCGGCTGCGAGCTGTTCGACAGCTTCCCGCCGTATGGGGCCTGGTTCCGCCGGCGCTTCGGCATCGAGCACGAGCAGGCCTTGGAGCTGTTCCACCAGACTGTCTCGATGAAGTCGGTGGGCAACCTCACCGACTTCGTGCGCAGCCACATGCTGGAACCCTTCGACGTGGGCAGCCGCATTGAGGCCCTTATCCGCCACTTTGATGACCTGGACCGGGCGCACCAGGCCGTGCTCAAGGCCAAGCGGCAGGTGGACTTGCTGACGCCCTTGGTCGACGACGGCGCGCGCCACCAGGCGCTGGTGGCCGAGATTCAGGGCTGGCGGGATGCGCGCGATCAGCTTCGACCGTATTTCGCCCGGCTCAAGGGCGAGCTGCTGGACCGCCGCCTCGACTTGCTGGCGGAGGATGCTGCCCGGCTCGATGCGCAGATCGAGCGCCTGGACGCGCAGCGTGAGACCGAGCGCATTGAAGTCGGCCGCCTGGAGCGGGCCCTGCGAGACAACGGCGGCGACCGCCTGGAGGAACTGGCGGCGGAGATTCGTCGTCTGGAGCAGGACAAGCAACAACGCCAGAAGAAATCTGACCGCTTCCAAGAGCTGCTTGCCCGCATTGATGAGTTGGCGCCAGCCGATGAAGCAGGCTTCCTCGCCCAGCAGCAGAGCATTGCCCAGCGTGCCGATGGATTGCGCGAGCGCATTGCCGACTTGGACAACCGCGAGCGCGAAGAGGACTTCACTTTCCGCAAGGGCCGTGAAGAGCACGCCGCCCTGTCCGACGAGATCGACAGTCTCCAGCGGCGCAAGAGCAACATCGACGTCGCCCAGATTCGCATCCGCGATGCGCTGTGTGCGGCCTTGGCGATCGGTGAGGACGAACTGCCCTTCGCGGGCGAGCTCATCCAGGTGCGTGACGACGAGCGCGATTGGGAGGGCGCCGCCGAGCGGCTGCTGCGTGGCTTCGGCCTCGCGCTGCTGGTTCCGGACGCGCACTACAAGGCCGTTGCGGACTGGGTGGACCGCCAGCATCTGGGCGCCCGGCTGGTGTACTTCCATGTGCGTCCGCGAAAGGCGGCGCAGGCCGCCGCTCTGCATCCGCAGTCGCTGGTGCGCAAGCTCGTCATCAAGCCGGATTCGCCACACTACGAGTGGCTGCAACAGGAGCTTCGCCAGCGCTTCGACGTCGCCTGCTGCGACACCGGGGAGCAGTTCCACCGAGAGGCGCGCGCCATCACGCGCTCCGGTCAGATCAAGGACCCGAGCGGGCGCCACGAGAAAGACGACCGCAGCCGGATCGACGACCGCGGGCGCTACGTGCTTGGCTGGAGCAATGCAGACAAGCTGCGGGCCCTGCGGGACCAGCGGGAGCGTCTGGAGGCAAAGTTGGCCCTGCTTGGGCAGCGCATCGGCGAGATCCAGCAGGCGCGCAATGAACTGCGGGGCAGGCTGGATGCACTCAGCAAGCTGGAAGAGCTCACGCGCTTTGCGGACATCGACTGGATGAGCCTGGCCCGCCAGATTGCTGCGCTCATCGAGGAGCGCGCGCGGCTGGAAGCCGCATCCGACACCCTGCAAGAGTTGGGGCGCCAGCTCAAAGCGGCGCAAGACCGGCTCGCGGATACAGAACGCAAGCGCGACGAGGCCCGGGACAAACGTGCTGAGGTCGCAACCAAGCATGCGACGGCGCAGGAACTGCGGAGTCAGACGGTCCGCATTTGGGACGACGCGCCGCTGGCCGACGCGCAGATCGAGCGTCTGGATGGCTGGCGCTCGCAGGCGCTGGGCGAGCATCAGCTGTCGGTCGAGTCCTGCGACAACCGCGAGCAGGAGGTGCGCAAGTGCCTGCAGGAGCGCATCGATATGGAGGACAAGCGCCTGGCCCGGCTGACCGAGCGCATCGTCAATGCCATGCGCGGCTTCAAGGAGGAATTCAAGGCCGAGACGGTCGAGATGGACGTGAGTCTGGCGGCGCTGCCGGAGTTCGAGCGGATGCTCACCGGCTTGAAGGGCGACGACCTGCCGCGATTCGAGGCGCGCTTCAAGGAGTTGCTGAACGTCAACACGATCAACGAGATCGCCAACTTCAACGCCCAGCTCGCCCGCGAGCGGGAGACGATCAAGGAGCGCGTCGACTTCATCAACCAGTCGCTCCAAGCCATCGACTACAACCCCGGCCGGTACATCAAGCTGGTGGCGCTGCCCAGCCCGGATGCGGAGATCCGCGACTTCCAGCAGGATCTGCGGGCGTGCACCGAGGGCGCGATGACGGGCTCGGCCGACGAACAGTATTCGGAAGCCAAATTCCTGCAGGTCAAGGCCATCATCGACCGCTTCCGGGGCCGTGAAGGACTGTCGGACGCCGACCGGCGCTGGACCGCCAAGGTCACCGACGTGCGCAACTGGTTCCTGTTCTCGGCCAGTGAGCGTTGGCGCGCCGACGGTGCCGAGCACGAGCACTACTCGGACTCGGGCGGCAAGTCGGGCGGTCAGAAGGAGAAGCTGGCCTACACCGTGCTGGCTGCGAGCCTGGCCTACCAGTTTGGGCTGGAATGGGGTGCCGTGCGCTCGCGGTCGTTCCGCTTCGTCGTGATCGACGAAGCTTTCGGGCGCGGGTCGGACGAGTCGGCGCAGTACGGGCTCCGCCTGTTCCAGCAGCTCAACCTGCAGCTGCTGATCGTCACGCCGCTGCAGAAGATCCACATCATCGAGCCCTTCGTGGCCAGCGTCGGCTTCGTGCACAACGAGGGCGGGCGCGACTCGCGGCTGCGCTGCCTGTCGATCGAGGAGTACCGGGCTCAGAAGTCGGAAGGGATCGCCGAAGCTAGGGCAGCTGGAGACAGCGCGTCACCATGACCTGGACCACGCCGGCGGATCTGCGCGCCCAGGTCCAACGCTTGTGGGATCGCGGCGACTTGCTGCGTGCGACGGTCACGGACGCCGTTTCGTGGCCTCTGCGCCTGAACCTGAAGGCCCCCACTGCTGCGGACCTGTCAGATCGATTTGAGGCCGTGCGTGATTGGGTTCGCGCCGTCGCCGACACCCCGCAGGTTCGGATCGAATGGCGGGAGTGGAACCACCGGGTCCAAGGTACGCAGCGGCTTCCTGCGGCTGTTTGGGTGGACTCCGTTCAGGAGGCCTTGGCATTCATCGGCAAGGCACGCCAGGCCCAGCGCTTCGAGGTGCTGTGGCAGCAGACAGCGTCCGCGCAGCCGGCACTGCTGGCGTGGATGTCCAGGCGTTCGCTCCAGGCCCTGGACTTGGCCGACCGCTGGGAACGCCTCCTGGCGGTCGTCGCGTGGCTGCAGGCCCACCCGCGGCCAGGCGTTTACCTGCGCCAGGTGGACGCGCCGGGGGTGGACAGCAAGTTCATCGAGGCCCACCGAGGCGTGCTCACGGAAATGCTGGGCTCGGCTTTGCCGCCCGAGGCTGTCGACACCCACGCGAGCGGGACGGCGCAGTTCGCTCGCCGGTTCGGCTTCCTGGACAAGCCGGTGCGAATTCGATTTCGCCTTCTCGACCCTGCGCTGCCCAGCTTGCCTGGCTGCGAAGGGCTGCCTGACATCACGCTGGACGCAGCGAGCTTTGCGGCGCTGGCGTTGCCCGTGGAGCGAGTCTTCATCACCGAGAACGAGACCAACTTCCTCGCCTTCCCGGAGGTGGGGCGAGCCATCGTCGTCTTTGGAGCTGGCTATGGTTGGGAGGCGCTGGCGCGCGCCGCGTGGCTGCATCGATGCCGACTGCACTACTGGGGCGACATCGACACCCACGGCTTCGCCATCCTCGACCAACTGCGTGGCTACTTTCCGCGCGCGGCGTCTTTCCTCATCGACCGTGAGACGCTGCTGGCCCATCGCTCGCACTGGGGCGAGGAGCCCGAGCCGGCGAGCCACGACTTGTCGCGTCTTACGACCGAGGAGGCGGCCGTCTATGACGACCTCAGATTCGATCGGCTCCAGCCCAGGCTACGGCTGGAGCAGGAGCGCGTGGGGTTTGAATGGGTGAACGAGCGGCTGCGCGGACTTTCTGAGCTTTGAACGCCATAGAGATCGTGCCAATACGGTTCGGTGCCAGTGGGGCTACCGGGCGACGGTGTGTGGTTTCAAGGCAGACGCCGTGCCGTATGAAAGCCTGCTCTAATGTGCCAATGCAGATTCAAGCGGGCTTGAATTGGAGCGAGCGGTCAGGCCCCAATCACCCAGGGCAGCATGGCGACAGGTATTGATATTGTATATACTTTCTCCATACCATTCCTCCCGGAGTCGGACATGTCCAAAGAAGCCGTGTTCACTATGAAGTTGGAACCCGAGCTGCGCGAGGCGTTCATGGCCGAGGCCGAGGCCAGCCACCGCCCGGCTTCGCAGGTCGTCCGGGAGCTGATGCGCGAGTTCGTCGAGCGTCAACGGCAGGCACGCGAGTACGACGCATTCCTGCGCGCCAAGGTCGATACGGCGCGCGCGCAGATCGCCTCCGGCCAGGTCGCAAGCAGCGCTGACGTTGAGGCGCGCTTTGCTGCCCGCCGCGCCGCGCTGTGGGCCAAGGCGAGCGGCACTGACGCATGAGGATCTTGTGGACCCTCGTCGCCGAGCAGGACCGCGCCGACGTCGTCGACTACATCGCCCAGGACAACCCGCTCGCTGCCATCCGGATGGATGAGCTCTTCGGGGCAGCTGTCGGCCGGCTTGCCGAGCATTCCTTGATGGGGCGGCCCGGACAGATCCCGGGCACCCGCGAGTTGATCCCGCATGAGAGCTATCGGCTGGTCTACGAGGTGCAGGCCGACACCGTGTGGATCTTGGCCCTGGTGCACACCGCACGCCTGTGGCCGCCAACCCGGTCGTGATCGGGGGGTGGCAGTCGAAGGCGCTCTACCCGCAAGCCCGCAGATGCCCGCGGTATTGCTCATAAGCTCAACGAGTGGTTTTTGCGGCAGGCAACCGCCCGCCACCATAGGACAAGTAATTACGGGCCTCTCAGGCCCGTTTTTTTCGGGACCCATCATCCAATCCACCATCATGGATTCGACTGGATTTCCTTGTTGGTCCGACTTCAGCGCCGACGATGCAGTCGTACCGGGCTCGCGGAATGGCCAACCCGCCCTACACTCGATGTGTCCGCGCGATATCGCTCGGACGGGGGATTTGACCGCTTGCGGCCCCGGCGCACACGCCACACCGCTAAAGACTATGAACGCACCCACACGCTGCAAGGTAGGCGATCTGGCGATCGTCATCAGCGCCAACATCCCCGAGAACATCGGCAACATCGTCGAGATCGTCGGCCCGCCCACCGGCCGCCCGCTCAAGGCGAGCTGGGAGTGCGCTACATGGCACGTCCGCACCATCAGCGGCCGACGCACGCTTGTCTACCGGCTCGGCAATGGCTCGATAGGGATAGTCAAGCGACACGCCGAGGAGCCCGTGCCCGACTTCAGGCTTCGACCCTTCCTGGGGATCCAAGTTGTCTACGAGCAGGGACGCGCCGGCGAGCGAGACATCGCCGATAGGCATGTTCGTTCCCGTGGAGACGCACGCCGTGGACGAGGTGGCGTGAGGTGGGCACGACTATCGATCTCGGCATGGCCAAGAAGGACGACCCGCTATGCACCGGCGGATGCGAGCTGTTATCCCGTACAGGGCCGAGGCGACCATCTCCGGTAGACCCAGCACCAGCGCCGGCGAGGGCTCCTGCTGCCTGCAAGGCAGCCCGCTGGAGGCGACGCGAGAGGCCGGGGGCACGCTGGGGTAGCCTGGCGTGCGGCACAGGCCAGCCAGCGCTTTCCCGGTGAGACCAACGAGACTCGACTCACTTCGACTGGCTCGGCCGAGCAACCGAACGCGAGCGTCGGGACCTGTAACACCTGTTGGTTGGTGGCGGATGGTCCCCTGACCCTCCACCGCACTTCGGCCGCGTGCCACAAAGGGCAGCTATGCGCCCTATTGCCGCGATGCGATCTGGGGAACTGATCGGCAGCAACGCAGCGGGAGACGACGTTCACCGCTGGGCGACGAACTCACGCTGACTGCCACCAAGCGGTCGCTGGTCCGCTCGGCATCGCGCTGACCCGAACGGCCGCTGTGCGAGGGGGTGCGGCCGTAGGCCCCGTCAAGCCGGAGGACAACGCGCCGCTGACCGCTCCGCGGTCACCCGAACTGGCGGTATCGGCCCTGAAGAGACATCCGCTGTCCTGTTCCCGTTGCCCGAGAGCGGCCGGTCGGACCGTGACGGAGTCGACGGCACAAGGCCATGGGAACAGAGTTGCCCATGGCGCAGTGGCAGTTGACAACGGTTGTCAAACTGCGCAAGATTCAGCTATGGGTCGCCAAACCATGAGTTTCGCCTTGCCCGAATCGATGCGTGAGTACATCGACAACAGGGTCGCCGCAGGCAACTACGGCAACACCAGCGAGTACATCCGTGACTTGGTCCGGCGCGACCAGGAAGAGCAGGCCAAGAAGCGGCTTCGCGATCTCATCGAAGAAGGGCTGGCATCCGGGCCCGGTCGACGTCGCACCAAGGCGGACGGGAAGGAACTGCTTGCGATCGCTCGCGGCGAGATCGATTGAAGCCGGCCGTTCTTCGCCCTCAAGCGCTGCGCGATCAACAGGGCGAGGTTCGGTACTACCGCAAAGAGGGTGGCACCCGCGTGGCGGTAAAGGTGGCCAAGGCTACCGACGACGCGCTTGACCAGATCGAACTTGAACCGGACATGGGGTCGCCGACGCTTGGAAAGCGCCTGGGCATTCCAGGGCTCAGGACTTGGCGGGTCGGAAAGTTCCCGCTGCTGTGGTGCTACTTCGAGCGTGGGGACAATTTGGATGTGGTCCGGCTGCTGGGTGAGCGCCAAGACATCGCGGCAATCTTGGGCGACGAGTTCGCCTCGAACTGACGACGCTCATGTTGCGGCGTTGCGGCGGCGCCGGGGGCGGACGTCAACGACCGGTGTACGACAGCCTGTTCGCCCGAAGCGACGATCGGCAGGTTGTGGCCGTGAGTTCGTAGCTGCGCCGGGCACCGGTCATTCGGTCTGGCCGCAGCTGAGCGGCTAGTCTGGCGGAACGTCCAGGGCAGCGCGGGCTGCATCACCAATCAGCTGTTCGATTGTCTTGTCTACGGATGCGTGCCGGTGTACCTAGCCACCCCAGGCGCAGCCCACTGCATTCCGGCGGACTGCTACATCGATGCGCGCACCTTCGACAGCGACCTCGCGCTGATCGAATACCTTCGCGGCATCGATGAATCCCGCTTCACTGTCTATCAGGCGGCGATTGGCGCGTACCTAGGCAGCGCGGCCGCGGCCAGAGCTTCAGGTGACGCGGGCCGCGTAGTCGGCGCGCAAGGCCGCCGGCAGCCGCTTGACGACGAAGCCCAGCGCCAGGGGCAGCAGCACCAGGTCGTCGACCAGTCCCAGCACCGGAAGCGCGTCGGGCAGCAGGTCGACAGGCGACAGCAGGTACAAGCCCATCAGCGCCACCGCCGGCTTCAGCCAGCGCGGCGCCAGTGGATGGCGCAGCGCAAACCACAGTAGCCGCGCATCCCCGCGCACCAGCGACCACAACATCGACAGGCGTTTCCACATGGCTCGACCCCCAAGCTAGAGCACTCCTTGAATATGGGGTCCACGCAATCGTTCACAAGCGGGCTCCAGGCGGCGCACCGTCTCGATGGTCGCTCGGTGCGCTCCACCGCATGGATGGTCAGACCCTCGACCGGCTTCTTCGGCGCGTTGGCCCTGGGCACCACAGGCACGCTGAAGCCCAGCTTGGCGACCTCCTTCAATTGCTCCTGCCCGCGCGGCGTCGGCCGCATCTCGCCGGCCAGGCCGACTTCGCCGAAGGCGATGAAGCCGCGCGGCAGTGCCTTGCCGCGCAAGAACCCCTGGATAGCCAGCAGCACCGCCAAGTCGGCAGCTGATGCGCACGCCGCCCACCGCGTTTACCAACGCGTCCAAATGAGCATAGTTTCAATCGACCTCGGCAAGGCCCAAGACTGGCCGCGGCCACGGGACAGGCTCGCGGTGCGCTCGCTGCGGCCCGAAGTGCTTGAACTTGGCGCCTCGATCGCCGCGTTGTGCCGACTCAACTGGTCCTGCGCCGCTCGGAGGGCGCTGCGTTGGCCTCGATCCTTGGCTTGACCCTGGTGCCGACTCGGCGCGCAGCTGCACCCCGCCTGCCGTGCGGCAGTGCGGGTCAGCCGACTTGATGCTCCACCGACTTTCGCGCCGGCGCATTGGGCGGCGGCTGCGGATCCAGTCCCAGGTGTGTGAGGATCTTCTCGATCGCCGGCCGTTCCAGGATGGCCTCGATGATCTTGAGCTCCCCGGCACAGCAGCTCAAGCAGTGCTGCATGTGGACGTGAAAGACGCGCTTGAGCAGCCTTGCCCAATCGATTCGGTGCGCTCGGCCCGGGCGGATCTCAGCCTCGCATTCGCCGGCGGCCACCGGCTTGACGGCCATCGGCGCTTGGTCGTGTAGCGCGCGCAGCCGGGCCGGTTTCATGCTCGCCGCGATGAACCAGTCGCCGGGCCGGGTGGTGGTGTACGAGTAGAAGAACAAGCGCGGCACCGACCTGTGCGCACGGCGCGAGAAGGCGTGGCCCATGCCGGGCTCAAGGTCGCGCCAACAAGCCAACACAGCCCGCGGCATGCGCTGATCCTTGGGTCACGGCGTGAAGGCCGTGTCGGCGCGCCGAAAGTGGCGCCGATCCGGTGCAGGCTTGACGGTCGTCAGCTCGGCCCGCTTGCCTGCGAAGATACTTGGCATCAAGGCGTGCACCGTTCTCGGGGTGTTGACGGCACGGTGAGGTAAATCGCTATGCGTCGAAGTGCATGCGTGTCGGGCTTGGGCTTGGCCGTGTGGGCGGAGCGGAAACTTGATCGAATACCGATGCGCCGAGAGAGCGCCAATGCTGCGGCGTGAATGCAACCGGGACGGAGTTTCGGCAGCAAGTCGCTGCTTGCCTGTCACGCCGTATGCCCCATGGACTTGCCGCTGGCGACACGAATTGCGTTCATCCTTCGCAAGACGGCCCGCGTGGCTTTCGATTAGGCATCAAGGCGCTTCACCCCGATGCAACGAGACCCGCAGGGAGAACACTCCATGAGCACGATCACACCCCCCCGGGGTGGCGCACCCGCATCGCCAGAGAAGGCCAAGGCGGGCGCGCCCTTGTGGAAGGCGATCGCGCCCATCGCGGCGGTGCTCCTGATCGCGTTCCTGCCACCACCAGACGGCCTTGCGCAGCACGCCTGGTATTTCTTCGCCATCTTCGTCGGCGTCATCGTCGGGTTGATGTTCGAACCGCTGCCTGGCGGCGCGATCGGGCTGATCGGCGTCACGCTGGTGACTGTGCTTTCGAGGTGGGTGCTCTACAGCCCGGAAGAACTCGCCAAGCCGGGGTTCAAGTCCTTCAACGCCGCGCTTGGCTGGGCGCTGTCGGGCTTCTCGAACACAACGGTGTGGCTGATCTTCGGCGCCTTCATGTTCGCCCTCGGCTACGAGAAGACCGGCCTGGGACAGCGCATCGCGCTGCTGCTGGTCAAGACTATGGGGCGCAGGACGCTGACGCTGGGCTACGCGGTGACCATCGCGGACACGCTGCTCGCGCCCTTCACGCCGTCGAACACGGCGCGCAGTGGCGGCACCGTGTACCCGGTGATCCGCAACCTACCGATGCTCTACCAATCCAAGCCGAATGATCCGTCGGCGCGGCGCATCGGTTCGTACATCATGTGGGTGGCAATCGCCGCGACCTGCGTCACGAGTTCGATGTTCCTCACCGCGCTGGCGCCCAACCTGCTGGCGATCGAACTGGTCAACAAGACCGCCAAGTTGAGCTTCACCTGGATGGGATGGTTCACGGCCTTCGCGCCGGTGGGTATCCTGCTGCTGGTGCTGATCCCGCTGATCACGTACTGGATCTATCCGCCGGAGGTCAAGCAGGGCGACGAGGTGCCGAACTGGGCGGCCAGCGAGTTGTCGAAGATGGGTGGCCTCACGACGCGCGAAATCACGCTGGCCGTGCTGGTGCTGGTTGCGCTGCTGCTGTGGATCTTCGGCGGTGACCACATCAATGCGACCACCGCCGCGCTGGTGGCTATCTCGCTGATGCTGCTGCTCAAGGTGGTGAGCTGGGACGACATCACCGCGAACAAGGCCGCGTGGAACACACTCGCTTGGTTCGCGACGCTGGTCGCGCTGGCCGACGGGCTGAACCGCACCGGCTTCGTCAAGTGGTTCGCCGAGTGGGTCGCCGTGCACATCACCGGCGTCGCGCCGACCACCGCGTTGATCGTGCTGCTGCTGATCTTCTTTTTCGGCCACTACCTGTTCGCCAGCGTCACCGCGCACGTTACGGCGCTGCTGCCGGTGATGCTGGCAGTCGGCACGACGATCCCCGGCATGAATATGCAGTTGTACGCACTGTCGCTGTGCCTGACGCTCGGCATCATGGGTGTCATTTCGCCCTATGCCACGGGGCCAAGCCCGGTGTATTACGGATCGGGGTACCTGCCTTCGGCGGACTACTGGCGGTTGGGCGGGATATTCGGGGTGATCTTCATCGCGGCGTTCCTCCTCATCGGGCTGCCGTGGATGACGCTGATCGGCTGAATCCGTGGGCGCGCCGGGCCGATCCCAAGCGCGAATCGCGGCACATGCAGCGCGCAGGGTAGTCCGGTGAACGATGCCGCGGGTTCGCTGCTGGCGCTGCGGGTGCGCAAGGTCGGGCTCGTTGCCGGGCCGCTCGGCGCGTTGCTGCTGTATCTGATGCTCCCGGTCGAGTTCGTCGACGCCGCCGGCGGCACCGTCGCGTTCAACCACGCCGGGCGGGCCACGCTGGGAATGATGGCGTGGATGGCGGTGTGGTGGATGACCGAGGCAGTCGATATCGAGGCAACCGCGCTGTTGCCGATCGTGGCCTTCCCGCTGCTCGGCCTGATGACACTCGGGCAGACCACCGCCAACTACGGCGCTGACGTGATCTTCTTGTTCCTCGGCGGCTTCGTGCTGGCGCTGACGATCCAGCGCTGGGGGCTGGACCGGCGCATCGCGTTCCTGACACTGAGGCTGGTCGGCACGCGCCCGGGCGGGGTCATCGCCGGCTGCATGGGTGCCACCGCGTTCATGAGCATGTGGGTGTCGAACACCGCCACGGCGGCGATGATGGTGCCGATCGCGCTGTCGGTCATCGACCTCGTGCTGCTTCGGCGCACCGGCCGCACGCTGCAGCAGGCGGGCGGCATCCCTCGAGAGGACCGCGACCACCGCAACTTCGCCATGGGTCTGTTGTTGTGCATCGCCTACGCGGCCTCGATCGGCGGCGTGGCGACGTTGATCGGCTCGCCGCCCAACCTGATCCTCGCGCGCTTCATGGCCCAGACCTATGGCGTGGACGTCGGCTTCACCCGCTGGATGATCATCGGCCTGCCCACCGCGATGATCTTCCTGCCGCTGGCGTGGCTGTTGGTCACGAAGGTGATTTTTCCGACGCGCCTGGGCGAGATCGAAGGCGGACGTGACTTCGTGGCCAGCGAGATCGCCAGGCTCGGCCCACTGAACCGCGGCGAGCGCGCGACGCTCATCGTCTTTGCCGTAACCGTGCTGCTGTGGGTGCTGCGCCCGCTCGTCGCCGGCATCGAGATCGCCGGCATTCGGCCGCTGGAGCACCTGTCGGACGCCGGCATTGCCGTAGGCGCGGCGCTGGCGCTGTTCCTCTTCCCGGTCGATCGTGAGAAACGCCTGTTCGCGTGCGACTGGTCCACCGCGGTGAGACTGCCCTGGGGCGTGCTGATCCTGTTCGGTGGCGGGCTCGCACTTGCTGCCGCCACTGAGGCGAACGGCGTGGCTGCCTACATCGGCAGCCTGGCGACGGATCTCGGCGGCTGGCCGGTGCTGGCCGTCGTGCTGGGCGTGGTCGCGCTGACCACGTTCATGTCGGAGCTCACCTCGAATACCGCGCAGGTCGCGACGATGCTTCCGATCGTGGCTGCCCTGGCCCCGGCGCTGGGCGTACCGCCGGCGATGCTGCTGATCCCGGTGACCATGGCCGCGAGCCTGGCGTTCATGATGCCGGTGGGCACGCCGCCGAATGCCATTGTCTTTGGCACGGGCCTGGTGACGATCGCCGACATGATCCGGGCTGGCGTGTTGCTCAATCTCGCCGGCATCGTGGTCAATACCGCGCTGGCGGTACTACTGATCGGCCCGATGCTGGCGTTGCGCTGAGGCACGACGCTGCCGCTCCATCCATGTACCGTGTTCGACAGGCTTCAGCGCGCCTTGACCGCAACGGGCAACGTCGACGACAAGACGCGCCATGCGCCGTACCGCCTGCACCGATGCCGGTGCAGGCAACAGCTTGCCGTGACTGGTACAACCCCTTGCCCCCAACCACCGAGGCGCGCGAACTTGCGCAACGCCAGGTTTCAACATGCCCCGCGGCACACCGCGATGACCAGGCTGCTGCGTGGCGCCGCGCTTGCCGCCGGGCTGATCTGCGGCGGCGCCCAAGCCAACGACCCCCTGGCCAACGCCCTGGTCCGCGACAGCGAGGTGGATCTGAACTTTCGAACCTACTACTTCGACCGGCTGAACCCTGGCGACGTGACCAACGCCGCATGGGCCATCGGCGGCTGGATTGGCTACCGCAGCAGCTGGCTCGCCGACGTGTTTCGCGTCGGCGTGGTCGGATACACCTCGCAGCGCCTGTGGGGTCCGCGGGACAAGGACAGCCCCGGCTTGCTGGCGCCGGGGCAGGAGCCCTACTCGGTTTTCGGGCAGGCCTATGCCTCGCTGAAGCTGTGGGACCAAACGCTGACCGGTGGGCGCTTCAAGGTGACGCAGCCCGAGATCAACCTCAGCGACATCCGCATGACTCCGATCACCTACTCGGGCGGCAACCTGTCGGGCAGGCTGGCGGGCATTGACTACATCGCGGCCTATCTGAACGCGACCAAGCCGCGCAACAGCGACACCTTCCAAAACTTCGCCGAGGCGGCCGGCGTCACCGGTGTCGAAGGTGAGCCGTTGTGGTTGTTTGGCGTGGCCGGGCAGCCGACGGAGGACTGGCAGTGGAAGTTCTCCACCTACTATGTGCCGAACCTGCTTAGACACCTACGCCGACACCGCGTGGCTGACCCCGTTGTCGGCCGACTACCAGCTGCGCCTGGGCGCGCAGGCGATGTACCAGACCAGCGTGGGCGCCAACCTGCTTAGCGGTTCGAGCTTTTCCAGCTGGTCGGGGGG
>Ga0105097_10000685_pt1 | contig 15671 bp, 12 predicted proteins | sample PPLLak12cMay2015_FD_87035 | JGI IMG/M metagenome (GOLD analysis project Ga0105097, IMG submission 87035) | Freshwater sediment microbial communities from Prairie Pothole Lake near Jamestown, North Dakota, USA - PPLs Lake P7 Core (1) Depth... | ecosystem: Environmental > Aquatic > Freshwater >... | reverse complement strand
GGAGGCTGGCAGAGTTTGCGAATAGGACTGGGACAATTTAATGCGGTGGTAGGGGACCTGCGGGGTAATGCTGCGAAGATTCATAAAATGTATCAGCAGGCCCTCGAAAGGTCGGTCGAGCTATTGGTTTTCCCGGAGCTTGCGGTCAGCGGCTATCCGCCGGAAGATTTGCTGCATAAAAAATATTTTCTCGAGGACTGCCGCAGGGTCCTTGAAAAGCTTGCATCCGACTGCAAAAAAATAACGACTGTTGTCGGCTGTCCGTTGTCTGATAACGGGAATATCTTCAACTCTGCTGCTGTCCTCCAAAACGGCTCTATAAGTTCGGTTTATCACAAGGCTCAGCTTCCCAACTACGGTGTGTTCGATGAACAAAGATATTTCCAGCCGGGAAGCTGCCCATTGATTTTGAAGACCAGTGGCTTGAATATTGCAGTTACAGTATGCAGGGACATCTGGGACATCGAGTGGCTCTCGGAATTCTTCGCTGATTCCGGGAAGATAGATCTGCTTGCCAATATTTCAGCTTCGCCATTTTATGCCGGCAAACAGGGGGACCGGGAACAAATCGTAATCGCCAGCGCACGGAAAATCGGCTGTGCTGTGGGTTACTGTAATCTGGTCGGAGGACAGGATGAGCTTATCTTCGATGGCAGAAGTATGTTTGCCGATTCCGAAGGCCGGATTGCCGGTATTGCACAAGGGTTCGTCGAGGATTTATTCATTGCTGATGTTGTGCCGGGCGATGGTTCGGTAAAAGTCAGATTATTAAGTCCTTCTGTGCCTATTTCCGATGAGCCTCTCGAAGAGATATATCAGGCACTTGTTTTAGGGACGCGGGATTACGCCCGCAAGAACGGATTCCAAAAAGTCCTGCTGGGTTTATCGGGCGGAATAGATTCTTCGCTCTCAGCAGCAATCGCAGCCGCGGCACTCGGCGCGGAAAATGTAACAGGCATAACAATGCCCTCACGGTTTAACAGTCCTGAAACGATAAACGATGCGAAAAAAGTTGCGGATAATCTTGGAATTAAATTTTTAACCGTGCCAATCGAGCCGATTCTAAAGGAGTTCGATAAGGAATTGCGGGCTGTGAAGGGCTGGGATAATCAGGGTATTGCATACGAGAACCTGCAGGCCCGGATTCGGGGAACAATTTTAATGTCACTGAGCAATCAGCTCGGTGCGCTTGTCCTGACGAGCGGCAATAAAAGCGAGACGGCTGTTGGATATACAACGCTTTACGGAGATACAGCCGGTGGTTTTGCAGTCATAAAAGATGTTATGAAGACAGTTGTTTACAGTCTTGCAGAATATGTCAACATGACAAACGGGCGCCAGATTATTCCAGAAGCTGTGATAAACAGGGCGCCGACGGCTGAATTAAGGCCGGGCCAGAAGGACACAGATACTTTGCCTGAGTATGATTTACTCGACAAGATTCTCTCGGGCTATGTCGAGGAGGATAAATCCGCACAAGAGCTTATCGAATCCGGGCTTCCTGCTGATACGGTCAGGCGTGTCATCACAATGGTTGACCAAAATGAATACAAACGGCGTCAGTCTCCGCCCGGCATAAAAATTACCCAGCGTGCATTCGGCAAAGACTGGCGTCTTCCGATTACAAACCGTTACAAAGACATGTCATAGCATTGTTATCTTGTCTCGATTGTGAGGGGCAGATTTGCGGCCTTGAATGGAATAGTGTTTTTCTGAACGTTCTTTGCTGTTTCGAAGATTATCTTTCCTGCAGGCGGAATTCTGCCGCTGATGGTGTATTTTATTGTGTAAATGCTATCGATTTTGCTCCAGCCGGTTTGTTGTGCCTCCAAAGGCTTGCCGTCCTGTGAGAAAAACTGTGCAGATAATATAGTTTGCGGCTCGACGTTTAACTGTAAGGTTATGTCTGTGTCGTTTTCTTTGAGGGGACTATTGCTTATGGATTGAATGGTGGTTCCAAGGGCTTCTATCCAGATACCCGGCATAAAATCGATAGGCCCGGACTCTTTTTTCTCCGAACCGCTTGAGGTTAAAAAGTCCAGCGAGCCCTGTGCTTCTTTGAGGGTCTTTACGCTTTCATTCGGCAAGGCAAGAGCAATGTCAAATTCCACAGTTCTTTTGTCATCCGATAAAGAGAAAAACTCTATCTGGCAGTCCCATTCGTTACCCGGAAGAATGTTTTCGCTGTTTCCGCCGGCTGCTTTTTTCAGGACGCCGCCTGTTACACCAAGAGCTTTATTTGGCAGCATAGTAATCAGCGGCATTTTGAAGAGGTTATCGGATTTGCCGTACATATCAGGAAGGTCAACCTTTCTGGGTTGTGCAATAATCACGCCATTTTCTTCCTGAAAGGTAATTGTTTGTTTTGGCAAGATTGTTGTAGTTTCCATAGAGACGCTGTTGATGTCAAATGTCAATCCGCCGGGGCTGTTCATATCGAATGTCATTGCAGCTCCCGCAGTTTCCTGTTCTCCAAACATCATAATCATTGGCAAGGCTGCCATAGCGACCGCCGATAGCTGTTCTTTCGGCACCGCGATATCGAAGGTAAGTTTGTCATCGGAGCACTTCAGGGCAAACACCATATTGCCAGCAGGTTCTGTTTCTGCAGTGTCAGCAGTTACCATCGGGATGTTTGCGTCTGCCTTTACCAAATCCATTAAATTGACAGTGCCGACGAAATCGGCATTTTTTGCAGCAGGGATAAGTGTTGTAATTTCCTTAAGCTGGGTGCCGAGCTGTTTTGGATTTTGGGCTTTTAAACCTTCGATGATTTGCTGCATAAACGGCGAATCTGCCGCCAGAATTTTTGCAGTCTCAGTTCCGCTGACAGTGCTTATAATGCCGGATATTTTTATCATTTTGGCAGATGGTGTAATTGCCAGGCTCAAAGACCGCAAATCTTTGAGAATTTGCTCAGGGCCGGCCTCTGTTGTCTGCAAGGGTACCATTCCTCCTGTCATCATACTTACTGATGTCAGCTGACCGGTCAAATCCTCGCCGAAAGATTCGGCAAGTTTTTGAGTATTGACCCAAAGCCATATCGTCGCGGAAGATGCATTTTTCATTGCATCGGTTTCAATCATCGATGCTATCGATGTTTTTTCAGAAACGGCTGAAGGTTCTTGAAGCGCCTTAAAGCCCTCATACTGGCTTTCGGGTGCTAACAGGGCGAAATTGCCCATCTGTTTTACGGCTAATGTTTCGTTTGCATCTACTGTAATTTTCGAAATCTTATTTTCATCCGGTTTGCCGACATTCGGGTTGCCGTTGCTGAACAGTCCGTAATCTTTCATTGGCATTAACACGTACAACGAAGGCATCGATGCTTCTTCGTTAACCTGATTTGATGCGGGCAATCCGAAGAGTGCGAAGCTGCCGGCCATATTTATGCCTTTTAAATCCGGCGAGCCGAACAGCTCTGCCATTGCCATTCGAGCAGCCGCAGATAATCCCGAGGCCATCGGAGAAAGATCGCCAAGCAAAAGGTCTGCCTGGCTCAAAGCGTAATCGAGATTGTTCACGCGCAGAATAAAGAGGCTGTCTGCAGGGATAACTGAAAACAGTTTGTCGCCCGCGGTCTGCCTGGGCATTTGTTTTTGCACTGAAGGAGGTTTATTGGCATCGGCTGCCGGCGTCGCGGTGACTTTTGGTTTTTCGGTTAGTTTTTCCTCAATCGTCTTCTTTGCTGCTGGGATATTCACATCAGCAGGTTTCTTTATTTCAATTTTCATTGCCTCTGCCGGCACATTTGCATCAGCAGGAGGTTTTGCCGTTTGGGTTTTATTTACGTCTGCTGGGGCGTTTGCATCGCGGGCAGGTTTTGTCTGCTCCTGTTGTTTTCTCTGTTCATAGCTGGGTTTATCAGAAGTTCCCTTTTGCTGGCGTATGGTTTTGAGAAGGTCTCGGCCTGAAAGTATTTGTTTATCGTCGGCCTGCCCCCAAACCAACCCGGCTGCGAAGGTTAAAACAATCAGAATAGTCATTTTTTTTATCATAATCATTTAGGGTTCCCCGCAAAAAAATGCTAAATATATTATAAAAAGTATAACATATTTGGTTCTTTTTGTAAAGAAAATTCTTGAACCCCTGTATTGTTGCAGCCGCAGTATTGCCTGTTATTATTTAAAATAACAGCCTTAAGAGACAAAAATTTTTAGACTCATAAAATTATCAGTCTTTTTTTTCTGAATCTTTTGGCGGAGCCGGAGGAGCAGGATAACCTGTTGCAACCATATAGATAGGCTCCTGGTCTGAGGGCAGATTACAGACTTTGCCGACGTTGTTGGGGTCGAATCCGCCGACAGGAACTCCGGCAAGACCGAGGCTTACTGCCTCGAGCAGGATATTTTGTGCGATATGGCCTGCTTCGAGATACATCGAGTTGTCTGCCCGTCTGCCGTATTGTCCTGCTGTATTTCTTACCTTCGCAGCGATGATAAAATTGCACCCCGCATTAGTGACAGCAACCTGTCGCTCAGCGAGCTTGCCCCTTAAATCAGTTTCTGTCAGAACCTGCAGAGAATGGCTTTGAGGTATGTAAAGATAAAGCCCGGATGGCGAGGCAAGATAAAGCTGTATCGGGTAAGTTGCCCTTGCAGAAGGCGCTGTGCGAAGTCCTCTTTTCGGTTCTGTTATGCCCTGCGCGGCCCAGGCCAACTGTCCGATTTGGTCCATTGTAAATTTGCGGTCGGAAAACTGCCTGATGCTTCGTCGCGTCGCAAGGGTTTTTTCAAGGCTCACCGCCCCATCCAGTTTCGGTGCAGGAAGCTGTATAGTCTTCTTCTCTTCGGTTTCTGTCTGGCTGATGACGGTTGAAATCATCACAAGGCAGACCGGTATGATGCACATCATAACCACTGAGAACATTTTTTTGGAATTACCATTGTTTTTCATCTTTATTTTTCTCCTAAAAAAGATTTAATCCGTTTTCAATAATTTTCCAAATTATAAGCTTTTTTGACTGAAAAGCCATAAATAAAGGAAAACTGGCCGGCTGTTAAATTCAACTTCGCTGTTGTTTTTTGGCTCGAAATCTGGTATTGTATGCGGAACACCTCGTCTCTCGAGGGCGTAAATTATTAATAACGGTTTTTCAAGTAAAGGCAATTTTTTTAAGGGCAATAAAAATGAAACTAAATTTTATCATCGCAATATTGTTTATCTTCAGTTCTCTCGGTCTGTGTCAGGACAGCAATGATAAGGCTGATAAGGAAAAGCCGGCATCAGTGCCGATGAAAAAGATTGCTGCCAAGGAGGCTGCCAAAGAAAGCAGCGAAACTGCTCCCAAGGCGAAAGTTGGGATTGCTGCGGCACCGTTGAAAGGTCTTCAGTGGGTAAAGGGAAGTCCCGTCGAAACATTTAAGAAAGGTTCAGTGTATGTCGTCGAGTTTTGGGCCACTTGGTGCGGGCCGTGCAGGGTCAGCATACCCCATCTGACAGAGGTCCAGAAAAAATATAAGGATAAAAACGTCACGATAATCGGCATCTCGAATGAGACCAGCGATAAGGTCAAGCCATTTGTGGAAAAGATGGGCGATAACATGAATTACACTATTGCCATTGACACGAATGGAAATGCAGATAAGGCATATATGGAGGCTTTCGGTGCGCAGGGGATACCGACAGCTTTTATTGTGGACCAGAACAGCACGATTGTTTGGACAGGCCATCCGATGGCCGATTTGGATAAAGTTCTCGAGCAGGTTCTGGAACGCAAATTCGATATGGAAAAATACGCCAAAGAGGCGGCAGAGAAACAGGCCAGGTACGAGAAGATAATAAAGAACGGCACAGCATACTTCAACACGCTTAAAAGCGGCACTAAAGAAAATGCAAGAAAATATGCAGAAGAGGTCATAAAAGATGCCGACGCTCCGCTTCTTAATGATTTTGCATGGCAGATTCTGATGAACGTCGAAAAACCGAAGCGTGATTATTCTATTGCCCTGCAGGCTGCGGCGAAGGCCAACGAATTGACCGAGGGTAAAGACGCTATGGTGCTCGATACTTATGCTCTTGCGCTTTTCGAATCGGCCATTTGGCAGATACAGGAATCTGTTAAGTCGCAAAAGAGCGCCCTCGAGCTGGTCGGCGACAATGAGCAAATGAAAGCGGGCATGAAAAAGGCCTTCGACAGATACGAAGCACTTTCGAAAAAAGTAACTGAATGATAACGCGGCAAAAATACGCCTTAATCCTGCTGCTTCTTTACTGGCCCGGTATTTTTATTCTGACACATATAACCGTGCCGCTGTATATGCTTCGTCAGCTTCAGGCTTCTGACAAGGCCCTGCATTTTCTCGTATATTTTGTCCTTATTTTGCTGGTGTGGTATTGTGTCAGCTCAATCGATAAGCCTGATTGGAAAAAGAAGAATATCTGGATTGTTTTCGGACTTCTTTTTATTTATGCAGCAGCCGATGAGTGGCTGCAGGGTTTGGCTTCCGGGCGGACGAGGGACTTTGCTGATTTTTTGGCAAACCTCGCGGGAATTTCCTGCGGCCTTGTCCTCTTGAGTGTTTTTCCATTCCCGCCTGCGGTTTTTATCGCATCGGCCGCTTCAATCATTCTTTTCACCAATGCTGTTAAAATTCAGTTCAAAGGACAACTGACTTTTATCAGGCCGCTTTTTCTGCTCTCCTCTTTCGCCTTTTTCACTTATTTCTGGAACAAATTTCTTTCCTTATATCTTTCCAACAGACTCGCCGGATTCAAATATCCGCTTCTTTCTATTGCTCTTCCGTTTTTGTTTATTCTGTTTGTAAAATTTCTTTCACAGCTTACCGGCAGGGCGTTCGAGCCGATGGATTTACTTCTTTCTGCCGCTGCCGTCTGTGCCGTTACGCTAACAATATTCATTGCGAAAAAAGCTTGATTATCCTTCGAATATCTGCTATTGTGCCTCAATCGCAAGAGGACCAAGTTAAACAATTTATTTTTGGAGAATTCTATTATGAAAGACCTCAAAAAACTCGAAGTCTGGTTCGCAACAGGAAGCCAGCACTTATACGGAGAAAAGACCCTCAGGCAGGTTGCTGCGGACTCGCAGAAAATCGCCCAGGAGCTCTCCAAGTCGGACAAGATTCCTGTTAAAGTTGTGTTTAAGCCGGTTCTGACCGGCCCTGATGCCATTTATGACCTCTGTATGGAGGCAAACACTGCGAAAAACTGCATCGGCCTGATTACCTGGATGCATACCTTCTCGCCCGCAAAGATGTGGATTGCAGGCCTAAAGGCCCTCCAGAAACCGTTTGTGCATCTGCACACTCAGTTCAACCGCGATATCCCGTGGTCGAGCATTGATATGGACTTTATGAATCTCAATCAGTCCGCCCACGGCTGCAGAGAGTTCGGCTTTATATGCACAAGGATGAGAAAGAACCGCAAGGTCGTCGTCGGTCACTGGCAGGATAAAGACGTTATCGAAAAGCTCGCTATCTGGGCGAGGGCAGCCTGTGCCTGGCAAGATGCGCAGGGTGCAAAAGTTGCACGCTTCGGCGACAATATGCGCGAGGTTGCTGTCACAGAAGGCGACAAGGTCGAGGCACAAATGCGGCTCGGCTATTCAGTGAATGGTTACGCACTGGGCGATATCGTTGCTTATGTTGACAAGGTTAGCGATAAGCAGATTGATAAGCTCATCACCATTTATGAAGAGCAGTATAAGGTTGAAAAAGATGCGAAAGCCGGCGGTCCGCTCTATCATTCGCTTCGCATTGCCGCCAAGATTGAAATCGGGATGAGAAGATTTCTCGAAGAGGGCGGCTTTAAGGCATTTACGACCAACTTCGAAAACCTCTACGGTCTCGAGCAGCTCCCCGGCATCGCAGTCCAGAGACTTATGGCCGATGGCTACGGCTTCGGCGCAGAAGGCGACTGGAAAACCGCAGCACTTGTCCGTGCGATGAAGGTTATGGCAACAGGCCTTCCGGGCGGAACGAGCTTTATGGAGGACTACACATATCATCTCGAACCGAAGAATATGAAGGTCCTCGGAGCGCACATGCTGGAGATTTGCCCATCTGTTGCGAAGGGCAAACCGTCGCTGGAAGTTCATCCGCTTGGTATCGGCGGCAAAGCAGACCCGGCAAGACTGGTCTTCAATTCCGAAAGCGGTCCGGGGCTTAACGCCTCTCTTATTGATATGGGCAACCGCTTCCGCCTGATTGTCAACAACGTTGATGTAGTCCAGCCGGATGCACCGCTGCCGAAGCTGCCCGTCGCACGCGTTATGTGGGTGCCTATGCCGAATTTGAAGGATGGGGCGGCCTGCTGGATTCTTGCCGGCGGTGCGCATCATACAGGCTTTTCGATGGCGATTACGAATGAATACCTCGAAGACTTTGCCGAGATGGCTGGTATTGAATACGTTCTTATCGACAAGGATTCCTGTGTCTCGTGCTTCAAAGACCAGTTGCGCTGGAACGAGGTCTATTACCAGGTCTCTAAAGGATTGTAACCTTTAGCTGCAAAGATAGTTAAACCCAAAGTTTAAATTCACAAATTGACAAGTAATAAAAAGGCCGGGCAAAGTTGTCCGGCCTTTTGTTTTTTTCATAAATTTCTTTTGCCTATTTCGGCAGGTCTTGTTCCTTCAAATCTTTTACACTAAGATCACCGTAAATGACACGCCAGGTTTGAGAATCTTTGGGCTTATACCAGAAAATTGCCTTCTATACGTCATCCAGCTCTTAGTCGTCTATTCTCATAAAGTCTTCTTGATTCAATAAAGAAGTTTGATTATTCTGTTATAGTTTTATTTTCTAAATTAAGGGATGCAAATATGGAACATAATAACAATTGCTCAATTCGAATCTCAACCGTCATTTTGTCACTTCTTTTTGCGTGTTCAAGCTGTCTGGCGAAGGAACTTTCTGAAAAGCCGTTCATTGAGCCTTCAGACTTCGATAAGAATATCCCGACGCCTGAATCGGTTATCGGTTTTCCGCCGGGTGAGCGTGCTGTGACGTATAATCAGCTTATGGATTATCTGAATGTTCTCGATAAGGCCAGTGACCTTGTCACGTTGACAGAATATGGCAGGACTCATGAGGGAAGGGCGCTCTATTATCTTACAATCACCAGCCGGGAAAATTTCAAGAGGCTCGACCGCATTAAAGCCGACAATGAAAAAATTTCCGACCCCCGCAAAATAAAAGGCGATGCTGAAGCCGGCAGTATAATCGATAGTATGCCGGCAGTTGCCATGCTTATATACGGCATTCATGGTGATGAATTATCCAGCAGCGATGCAGCCTTGTATATTGCGTATCATCTGGCTGCTTCGAGGGACAAAGTCACAAATAAATTGCTCGATGAAATCGTCATAGTTATTGTGCCGATGTTTAATCCCGACGGGCGAGAAAGGTTCCTGGGGCAAATCAGGCAGATGACCGGCGCAACGGAAAATACCGATGCTCAGGCGATGCATCATCAGGCGCTCTGGTCGAGGGGGCGGGGCAACCATTATCTTTTCGATTTGAACCGCGACTGGCTCGTTCAGTTTCAGCCGGAAACCCGAGCAAGTGCTGAGCTGATTTTTTCCTGGCAGCCTCACCTTTTGGTCGATTCGCATGAGCAGCAGTATGATGAAAGCTATCTTTTCGACCCGCCGCGCGAGCCAATAAATAAACAGGTATCGCCAAGCATTGCACAATGGCGCAAGACCTTCGGAAATGACCAGGCGAAGGCATTCGATAAATTCGGATGGAGCTACTATACGGGCGACTGGTACAGCGACTGGGGCCCGTTTTATACCAATTCCTGGGCGAACCTTTTCGACTGCATCGGCATTCTCTACGAAGAGCCGAGGGCCGATTCAGGACCTGTTAAAAAACCAACAGGCCAAATTCTGACCTACCGCCAGACTATCCATCATCATATCATCAGCACATTTGCAAACTTGCAGAGCCTTGCTGATAACCGCAAAAAAATCTTGGGCGATTATTATGAAAACCGCAAGCAGGCCGTCAGTGAAGATTCGAACAAGAAATTTTTAATCCTGCTTCCACATAAAGACAGCCAAAGATGGAATTTTCTAATACAGGCGATAAAACAGCAGGGTATCGAAGTGAACTTTGCAGCAGACGATTTCGAAGCAGGGAAGCTTACAGATATCCGCGGAGCAAAAATAGAGAAAAAGAAGTTTCCGAAGAATTCAGCTATTATAAGCTCCAGGCAGCCGCTGAGCCGACTGCTTGATTGCCTGCTTGATTTTGACCCGCGGCTCGATGACAGCTTTCTTGTCAAGGAGCGAACCGAAATCGCCAACCACCGCGAAACACAGGTTTATGATGTAACAGCCTGGAACCTGCCGATGGCCTGCGGCATAGAGGGATTCTGGTCAAACGATGTCGGGAATATCCCTTCCACAATTCATATACCGAAAATGACACCGCCTGAAAAGCTCGATAAAAAGGCAAATTACGCTTACCTGATTGATTCATCGTCTTCAGCTGTTTTTCAGGCCATTGTTAATCTGTTTGAAAACAAATGCACGGTTCGTGCAGCGACAAAGCCGTTTCAATTTACAGGGAAGGAGTTTCCGAGGGGAACAATTTCTCTTCGAGTCAGTGAAAATCCTGAAAACCTCTTTGAGATACTCCAAAAAATAAATACACGGCTAAATATCGGGATAATACCGGCTGATACAGCGCTTGTCGAAGATGGTTACGACCTCGGCACAAGTAAGTTCGCACTGCTTACAGAGCCGCGTGTTGCAATCGCATCGCAGTGGCCGATTTCGCCGACCTCGTTCGGCTCGGTCTGGTTCCTTCTCGACCATCGAGCAGCCTTGAAATGCTCGCCGATAAATATTCAGAATATCGGCAGGATTGACCTGCGGAAATATAATGTTCTTATTCTGCCGGATTCGGGCGGCCTTGCAAGGGGCCTTTCAGATAATACTGTAAAAGAATTGCGCCAATGGATAGAAAACGGCGGCACACTTATTGCAATTGCGGGAAGTGCTGCCTTCGCTGCGGATAAAGATAAAAATTTGTCTGAAGTCCGGCTGCTGCAGGATTGTTTAGACAAGCTCCCGGAATATCAAGATGCACTCAAAAGGGAAAAAGAGGCCCTTAATGTTGTAGTTGATTCCAACAATGTATGGGGATTGAAAACGGAAGAAAAGGGCATCAAGGATGCGAATTCAAAGGAGAAAAAAGATTCTGCCCCTGATAAATCGAAAGACGATATCGAAAAGCTCAAACGAGATGATGAATACAAAAGAATGTTTGGCCCAAGCGGTGTTTTTGTCACGGCTTCCATTGACCCGGAACAGTTCATTTCATATGGTCTGGAACCGAATGTCCCTGTCTTTTTCGAGGGCAGCAATTGTCTTATGTCGAAGCGACCTGTAAGGACAGCCGTCCGCCTTGCAGATGAAAAGAACCTGCGCTTAAGCGGCCTTTTGTGGCCCGAAGCAAGGGAGAGGATGGCCAATTCCGCTTATGCAACAATCGAATCGGTCGGCAACGGCCAGATAATTCTGTTCGCTGTGGACCCATCTTTCAGAATGTGGATGCCGCTGACGCAGCGAATGCTATTAAATGCAGTTCTGCTCGGTCCCGGCCTTGGAACGTCTCCTCCTATGCCGTGGTAACTATGGAAATTAAAAGTGCATAGTATAAAATTGCAGGTCAGTAACCACACTATGGGTAAGAGTTTTTTTATTATTTTTTTCCGGTCTATTATGCACCTGTTATGCGCATAAAAAAGGCCGAGCAAATTACTCGGCCTTTGAGTTGAGTTTTTTCTATTCCAATAAAGTGTAATCAGGCAGTATGTTCACGTCAAATACGGACTTATTAAGCTCCACACCCCACTCGAAATTGTCCATAATAGTCGTAAGCTGTGCATTTTTAGACGTTATTTCCGATTCTAATCTTATAGGCAAACCTGTTTTTATGCTCACCCATAATCTACCCCTAAAACTGTCGATGGGGAAATTTGCCCTAATCACCTGCGGGTCAGTGATTTCCACCCCCTCTGTCTCAACACCGTCAATTATTTTTTTACCAAGCTTTTCAAAACCTTTCGATAAGAGTCTCTTTATCACCAGTTTGGGGTCCAGCTCTTCCAATTGATTTATTTCATTTTCGGGAAAGACATTTTTAGCATATTTCTTTATTGGATGAATCAAAGTGATAATCGTTTTCTCTTTTGGTATTGCATAAGTTTGTATTTGAGGTTCGCCATTTTTAAAACGGTCAATTCTAACTCCATAAGTTGAAGAGACATATTCCCTGGAATCTGATTCTTCAGCTATATTATTTTGGATGTCTGTTGTTCTTTCCCATCTATTACAAACCACTGTTTGGAAATTATTAATCTTCCTTGGAACATCTGCCCATACAACGCTTTCGACCGTATTCAAAAAGATATACCAAATAGTTAGACAAGAAAAGATTATTATTGATGCTGATATCAATTTTGATATTATTTTGCTTCGAAGATACTGGTCTGGTTTTACGTCCGCCAGTTCTTCCAGCGGTGCTTTCAATCCCTGGCGCACTCCGTGAATAACTACTATCAAACTTGCAAAGGTACAGAAGAAAGTATATAAGACAGGACTTTCAATAAATATCCATCGCCTGCAAAGCAGATAATAAACACCGGCACCTCCAATTGACATAATCAACCAGAGCGCAACAGTGATAATAAAAACATTCGGCCAGTGGATAAATCTCTTTCCATCTTTTATGCCGACCAATACAAGTCCGCTGCTCTGGCGGCTGCCGTGAACAAGCTTCTCTAAATGTATAGCCTTCTTTTTGCCTGCCGTAAGCTTATTGTAAAGACGCATCACTAATGGAATGATTGCAGCATATATTGCAACTATCGCAATTAATAATGCAGCTGCAAAAGGGATATGCAGTGCATTCAGCGCCTTCTCGGAGAAACACAGGCCGAGCATCGCTATGGCAAATATCCAAATCATTCCTGTAATACACCATGAAATGCGCTTTATGCGTTTTTGTTCACTATCGAGCATTTCCCTGAAAGCGGCCCGTTCAGTATCTGAAATGACCGCTGGGTCAATACCGTCTGATTTTAATAACTCTTGAACTAATTTTTTTTCGTTATCCATTTATTCTCTCCATTTCTTTGCGAAGAGATTTTTTTGCATAATATATGCGCGATCTGACCGTGCCGATGTTGCAGCCAATGACCTCGGCTATGTCCTGATAAGGCAGCTGTTCGATAAAAGACAACGTCAGAACTTCCCTGTGATACGGGTTAAGATTATTCAGGGCCTTATGCAGCCGGTCGGCATCTTCTGCGCTAAAGACAGGGTCATCATCGATGTATTGCGGGAGATGCTCTTCCTGGGGCAGCTCAACAGTTTGCTTGTTGCGCCTGAACCTGTCGTAAACCTGATTTCGTGCTATACGATAAATCCAGATTGTAAAAGAACCGGTATTTTTCAATTTATGTATTTTCCTGATAACAGTAAGCCAGATTTCCTGCAGAATATCGTCGGTATCGCAACCAGTCCCGTTCATTCTCCTTACATAGTACTTAAGCCTCGGCTGATACAGCTCGAAGAGCTTTTCGAATGCTTCCCTGTCACCGCTGCGGCAGCGAAACACGACAGTTTCAAGTTGTTGTTCCAAAGGCATATATTTCCTGAGTTCAAACCCGTTTCATAAGGTAAAGATGTATATTACGCAAAAAAGTTCAAATAAATTTATATTTTTTTTAACCCTATCTTCTTGCATCCTTTCGCGGATACTTGAGCAAAAGCTAAAAAGACATCCTGGACAAAATCCTCTGATGATTGGGCGTCATTTGTCAGAAAGACAGCCAGTTTGAGGAGGCCATTTTTGTGCTTTTCGTAGATTTCGCGCAGGGCGGCCTGCTCGCCCCTTTTGAGTTTCCAGATAAGCAGCTTGTCTTCTATCATCGGACGCGTCCGTAAGAAAAGCCTTTCTTCAACATATTAAACACCGAAGAAGCCGTTTTAATATAAAAGAAATCGCTAATTTGTGCCATTGCCAAAAAACCTGCAATAAACTATCCTGAAAAACCGTCTTGAATTATGAAAAAAGACAGATTGTTAAGCAAAAAGACTTACTTTTGCAAGGTTTTTGTAAGGAATGAGAAAAAATATGAAAAAATGCGTTTTTATGCTTGTTTTAATGGTTTTTGGGAGTTCAGCTTACGCGGCCTCCCCCCGCAATATTGTTCTAATCGGATGGGATGGTGCACAGCGTGACCATGTCAATGAATGTCTGAAAAATGACCAGCTTCCAAGCATAAAAACATTAAGCAGCGAAGGTAAGCTTGTTGATATTGATATAGAAGGCACAACTGATACCAAGGCCGGCTGGTCGCAAATCCTTACGGGTTATTATCCGAAAGTCACCGGCGTTTACAGCAATAATGATTATCAACCGGTCCCAAATGGACTTTCAATTTTTGAAAGGCTGGAACAGAACTTTGGAGCTGAAAAGTTTGTCACCGTTGCAGTCATAGGCAAAAAAGCGCATTGCGGCGAGATTAATCCGCCTAAGAAAATCAGACTTGATAAAGAGGAAAAGCAGGTCACGGCTGAAGACAGCAATGGACCGGCTCAGCCGGGAGCAGGTAAAAAGCCGCAGGGTAAAATCATCGAGGAAAACGGCATCAAGTATCGAGTTACCCCCGGCTCGCCTTATTACAATATGTACACGGCACTCGAAGTCTGGGAATTCGGCCTGATGGAAGATAAAAAGGTCGGAACCAGAGCCATTGAGCTTCTCGATAAATATAAAGACAAGCCGTTCTTTTTCTTCGTTCATTTCGCCTCTGTTGACCATCAGGGACATCTGGTCGGCGAAAACTCGAAGGAATATAACGATGCATTAATATCCAATGATTACTGGACCGGCAAAATCATAGAAAAACTTAAGGACCTTGGCCTCTACGAACAAACGATTGTTTATGTCACTGCCGACCACGGATTCAATGAGGACAAAAAAGGTCACGGTTTTGCACCGTATGTTTTTCTGGCGACCAATGATAAGGAAGTAATGCGCAACGGCCGCCGCCAGGATATAGCCCCGACAATACTCGACCGTTTCGGTCTTGATTTGGGCAAAGTCAAGCCGGCACTTGACGGCGTTAGTTTGTTGAAGCCGGATACTCGTCCGGCGATTAAAATACAAAGACCGGCAGCGCAAAAAGCTGCTGCCCAGCAGGACCCGAACAAGGCAAAACCTGCAGCCCAGCGCAGGCAGCAAAAACAAAATTTGCAAAATCAGCAGGTAACTAACTGAGGGAATTATTGATAGGTGATATTATGAACTTGTGTGTAACTGAAAAAACTGTGAATCGTCATTATCTGCTTAATAAGAAGCCGCACCACGACGTCCGAAGATCATTTGTAGGCCAGGTTAAGCCGCTGTCCATCAGGATGGTGACAATGCCGAAATTAAGTCCCGATATTAAGGCCGCGATTCACCTTATTCTATCCACAAATGCACTGGCGCTTAGCGGCCTTTTGAAAAATATCTCAGAACTTTTCTGATTATTAATAAATGGAAGGTAAACGATTTAAAACCGAAAGTTTAATTTTGAAAGGAAACTGCAATGTTTAGAAAACTCGTAATATTAGCTGCCCTGCTGCTCCTGCTTGCAGCTGCTGCTGGACTCGTTGCTCAGGAAAGACGTGGAGGGCCTGCCCG
>Ga0105097_10000684_pt1 | contig 15684 bp, 12 predicted proteins | sample PPLLak12cMay2015_FD_87035 | JGI IMG/M metagenome (GOLD analysis project Ga0105097, IMG submission 87035) | Freshwater sediment microbial communities from Prairie Pothole Lake near Jamestown, North Dakota, USA - PPLs Lake P7 Core (1) Depth... | ecosystem: Environmental > Aquatic > Freshwater >... | reverse complement strand
TATCACCATTGTATTGGGCGTGAACGAATCCAAGTATGATCCTGCCAAGCACCATGTGCTTTCCAATGCATCTTGCACGACGAACTGCCTGGCACCGGCTGCCAAGGTTGTTCACGATAAATTCAACATCCTTAATGCGGTGATGTGCACCATCCACTCATACACCAATGACCAGGTCATCCTCGATCAGGGTCATAAAAAGGAAATGCGCCGCTCCCGCTCCGCCGGGTTAAATATCATCCCCACCACAACCGGTGCCGCCAAAGCGATTGCACTGGTGATCCCCGAGTTGAAAGGTAAGTTCGACGGTTACTCCCTGCGCGTACCGACACCCACGGTCTCGATCGTGGATTTCACCGCGACAGTCGAAAAACCCACCAGCAAGGAAGAGTTGAACGCCGTGTTTGAGGAAGCCTCGAAGGGCACCCTTAAGGGTATCCTGGGTGTGACGCATGGTGAATATGGCGACCCGCTGGTTTCCACGGATTTCAAACGCGATCCTCGCTCCTCGATCGTCGATCTACCTTCCAGCATGGTGATGGGTGGCACCCTGGTCAAAGTGGTGGCTTGGTACGACAATGAATGGGGTTACAGCTGCCGCACAGCTGACCTGGCAGCGTTGCTGGCCAAGAAACTCTAATCGGGAACTTGGAGATCATAGATGCGCTTTCTGGAGAATGCGAATTCGTTCAGATAGCGCATCCTTCATTTTTGACGGGAGGATAATATGTTCAATAAAAAAACGATCCGCGATGTTGATTTTAAGGACAAGAGAGTCCTGGTCCGGGTGGATTTTAATGTGCCAATGAAAGAAGGTGCGGTTTCGGATGATACCCGAATCCGGGCAGCAATCCCCACCATCCAATACCTGTTGGATAAAGGGGCTGCGGTGATCCTCTGCTCGCATTTGGGGCGCCCCAAAGGGGGACCGGATATGGCCTTCACACTGCGCCCTGTGGCTGAATACCTTGGGAAATTGATGGGAATGGATGTGAAGTTTGCAGAAGATTGCGTTGGTCCCGCTGCAGAAAAGGCAGCCAAAGAGCTAAAATTTGGGGAGATCCTGTTGCTTGAAAACACCCGTTTTCACCCGGAAGAGGAAAAGAACGACCTGGAACTGGCCAAACAGATGGCCTCCACTGCAGATATTTATGTGAATGACGCATTCGGGACGGCTCACCGCGCGCATTCCTCCACGGAAGGTGTTGCCCGCTATTTACCCGGAGTCGCGGGTTTCCTGATGGAAAAAGAGATTAAGTACCTTGGGGAAGCGGTGGCTAACCCCAAACGACCCTTCGTGGCCATCCTTGGCGGCGCCAAGATCTCGGATAAGATCGGCGTTATCAAGAACCTACTTGCCAAGGCGGATGTTATCCTGATCGGTGGCGGTATGGCAAATACCTTTTTCAAGGCGCAGGGGTACCCAGTGGCGGATTCCCTGGTGGAAGAAGAGGCTCTTGAAACTGCCCGTGAACTACTAAAATCCGGAAATACCAAGCTGCGTCTGCCTGTGGATGTTGCCATCGGTGATAAATTTGATGCAGAATCCCAGAAGAAGATCATCCAGGCTGGTCCGGTTCCGGAAGGATGGCGAATCCTGGATATTGGCCCGGACACCGTGGAAGCGTACGGTAAGGTGATCAAAACGGCTGGCACAGTAGTATGGAATGGTCCCATGGGTGTTTTTGAATTCCCGAAATTCGCGGAAGGCACCTTTGCCATTGCCAGGGAAATCGCCGCCAGCAATGCTGTGAGTGTGATAGGTGGTGGAGAATCCGTTTCCGCGGTGCAGAAATCCGGTGTGGCGGATAAGATCACCCACATCTCCACTGGCGGGGGAGCTTCACTGGAAATGCTGGAAGGATTGGAACTGCCCGGTTTGGCAGCACTACAGGACAAGTAAGTTTTCGATTATCCTGTTACGAGACCCCGCAGATTGTTGCGGGGTCTTTTTTTCATTATCGCAGGCATCCTTCTGACAACCGGTTAAGGAACATAGATCGTGGAGAAAACAGGATAAAAGGATGGAAGGATCAAAATAATATATGCTGCACCTCCTTGAACCGTTCAACAATTTCTTTGATAATGAGAATTGAACTTGGCTGATGCGATTCAACTTCAAAACCATTCAACCAGGCAACAATCTTCTCCTGACCCTAGACATAATATCCGCCTTCAGGTAAAATTCCTCCTCGTTGTTTCAGTAAGAATATCTGGAGGAGTAACTTTGGCAAATATACGTTCACAGATCAAGAGAAACCGGCAGAATGAAAAACGCCGCGTACACAACCGGGTCTACCGCGGGAGTACCCGTACCCTTATCGCGAAGGCGAATACCGCCATCATCAAAGGCGATAAGGACGTTGCAGAGAAGGCAACCCTTACAGCCATCCGCTTCCTGGATCGTGCGGCGCAGAAGGGTGTTATCCACAAGAATAATGCCGCCCGTCGAAAGAGCCGGTTGATGAAACGACTCGCCGCAATCGAAAAATAAACAAACATTTCCCTCTTTGAGGGCTCACTTAACCAATCCAAAGCGGGAGTTCATTTCTCCCGCTTTCATTTTCAAGTAGAATGGAACCGGTACAACAATTGAAATCTTGTTGACCAAACAGGAAACCAATCATGTTTGAGAAAGAGCAGGCGGCATTAGAGCAGGCTATCCGGGATTTTTGCACAAAAAGTGAAATCCCCGAACCTGAATTCAATTGGAAACCAATCCCCTTCGCAGGTCATTGGGGAATCTCGATCTCATTTTTTCGAACCGCCGCATCTATCAAAAGCCACGAAACAAATATAAGTGTTGCAGACCGCGCCCAGGCGATGGCTGCGAAAATCGCGGAAGGAATCATCCTTCCCTCAGGATTCGATCGCATAGAAGCGGTGCGTGGTTATTTAAATATATATTTTTCCACAACCGAATTTGCTGCCAGGGTTCTGGATACGGTCTCGAATGAAAATGAATCGTACGGGAGGAGCCCGCGTCGAAACGAGCAGGTAATGGTCGAATTCTCCCAACCGAATACCCACAAAGCTTTCCATGTAGGTCATTTACGTAGTGCGATCCTGGGTGACGTCATCAGCAGGATGATGGATGCAGCCGGGTACGACGTGATCCGCGCTAATTACCCGGGCGATATCGGCCTGCATGTAATGAAATGGCTTTGGAATTACATGAAGTTTCACCGCGGAGAAAAACCCGCAGAGGAGATTACCCGCTGGATGGGGGACCTCTATAAAGAGGCTGTAGATCGTCTTGAAAAACAACCTGATTTGGAAATGGAAGTTCGAGAACTTTATACCCGCTGGGATCGGCGGGATGATGAAGTTGTTGCGCTATGGAAAGAAACCCGTGAATGGTCGCTTGAAGGTTTCCACCAAATCTATGGGATGCTGGATATCCCCTTCGACATTTACTATTTCCCCAGCGATGTGGAAAAAGCCGGTCAAGCGGTGGTGGAGGATTTGATCTCGAAGGGTATTGCCACCGATGAGAGAGCCCAGGGCGAGGCAGTAGTTGTCAAGCTGGATGATCTATTGGGAAACTCCCAGGAAAAATATCGCGTTCTGGTGATCCTGCGGTCGGATGGCACCGCGTTATACGCGACCGAAGATCTTGCCCTGGCTATCCGGAAATTCAGCGATTATCCCGAATTAAAGCGGTCATTATATGTGGTGGATGTGCGTCAATCACTTCACTTCACCCAGCTTTTCAAAACTCTCGAGCTGGCTGGCTACCCGTGGGCAAAACAATGCGAGCATATCCCCTATGAATTGGTCAATTTACCCGGCAATGTTGTGATGGCTTCGCGCGAGGGAACCGTCGTTTTGCTTGAAGATCTAATCAAAGAAGCAACTAATCGGGCGATGGCAGTGGTTGAGGAAAAGAATCCGGAACTGCCGGAGGATCAAAAAAAGGAAATTTCCCGGGCTGTCGCCATCGGTGCGGTCAAGTACACCATGCTCTCCCGCGAAAACACAAAAGTGGTAACATTTGACTGGGAAGCGGCGCTGGATTTCAACGGTCAGGCGGCACCATTCATCCAGTATGCGCACGTCCGGGCTTGCAGTATTCTTAGAAATGCCGGAACGCTTCCTCAGATGGTCGAGCTAGGTAATTTGGAGCTGACCAAGGCTGAAGTGGATCTGATCGACAACCTATCCAGGTTCCCCGAAGTGGTCCGATCGGCAGCAGATCAGCATAAACCGCTCGATTTATCAAATTATGCTTTCAACCTGGCCAGCAGCTTCCATGGATTCCTTGCCCAATGCCGTGTTTTGCAGGCAGAGGAGCCCAATCGTAGCTTAAGGATCCGATTGGTGGCAGCAGTTCGCCAGACCTTGGCAAATTCCCTGGGTTTGATGGGCATCACAGCCCCAGAAGCGATGTGAAAAATCAAATCTTTAAGGAGTGATAGACACATGAGCCCGATCCGAACACTAATCATGGGAGCAGCTGGACGAGATTTTCACAACTTCAATACTTTTTTCCGGGATAATCCCGGGTATGAAGTTGTGGCGTTCACCGCCACGCAGATCCCCAACATCGAAGGCCGGAAATACCCGGCAGAGCTGGCAGGAAAGCAATATCCCAATGGGATCAATATTTTCCCCGAAGAGGAATTGGATAAACTGATCAAAGACCTCAAAGTAGACGAAGTCGTATTCGCGTACAGCGATGTTTCGCACGAATACGTCATGCATAAGGCTTCCCAGGTGATGGCAGCGGGAGCTGACTTTAAACTAATGGGGCCGCATTTCACCCAGATCAAATCCTCCAAACCGGTGGTTTCCGTGTGTGCGGTGCGCACCGGTTCTGGTAAGAGCCAGACCACCCGGCGGGTTTCTCTGATCCTAAGGGAAATGGGATACAAAGTTGCAGCCATCCGGCATCCCATGCCCTATGGCGACCTGGTGAAACAGAAAGTTCAGCGTTTTGCCACCTACGCCGACCTGGATAAACATCAGTGCACTATCGAAGAACGCGAGGAATATGAACCCCACCTGGATAACGGGGTGATCGTGTACGCCGGCGTTGATTATGAAGCGATCCTGAGGCAAGCAGAGAGCGAAGTGGATATCATCCTTTGGGACGGCGGGAACAATGATTTTTCCTTCTATCAATCCGACCTGGCAATCGTGGTCGTTGATCCTCACCGCCCCGGGCATGAGACGAAATACCATCCCGGAGAGACTAATGTGCGCATGGCGGATGTTTTCGTCATCAATAAGGTTGATACCGCTGCCCCCGAAAACGTGATCGCGGTGCGCGAGAGCATCAGCAAAATCAATCCGCGTGCGGTCATCATCGAAGGTGCCTCACCCCTCTTTGTTGATAAACCGGAGGAGATCCGGGGTAAGCGCGTCCTGGTCATTGAAGATGGACCCACGCTCACCCACGGAGAGATGGCATATGGAGCGGGCTGGGTAGCTGCCCGCCGATTTGGCGCTGCAGAGATCGTCGACCCACGACCCTTTGCCGTCGGTTCCATAGACGCGACCTACAAAAAATACCCTGATACAGGTGCGATCCTGCCGGCTATGGGATACGGAGACGAGATGGTGAAAGACCTGGAAAAAACCATCAACGCTGCGAAAGTGGACATGGTCATCTCTGCTACACCGATCGATCTGACCCGCATCATCAAGGTCAATAAACCCATGCAACGGGTGCGTTATGAATTGCAGGAGATCGGAAAACCGACCTTGCTGGACATCCTTGGCGAGAAATTCAAGAAATAATCTGAAACGATCCGGGTCTGCCTGAAGCCTTCTTCAGGCAGACCCTTGAAAGAATCCTGGCGACCGCATGTTAATTGATGAAGCTGAAATTTACGTAAAATCCGGAAAAGGGGGGGATGGTTCTGTTCACTTCCACCGGGAAAAGTATGTTCCCCGCGGAGGTCCGGATGGAGGGGATGGAGGCAGGGGGGGAGATGTATTATTTCGGGTTACTGAGCACCTGAACACTTTGGCTGCTTTCCGCCACAGAACGCGGTATATAGCCAATGACGGGGGCAGGGGGGGACCCAACAACATGAGCGGTAGATCTGCCGAAGATTTGGTGGTGCTTATTCCGCCTGGCACCCTTATCTACAATGCAGCCACCAGGGAAGTGATCGCTGATCTAGTCGAGAATGGTCAATCTGTAACCATATGCAAGGGGGGGCGGGGCGGCCGCGGAAACCAGCATTTTGCCACATCTCGCAACCAGGCTCCACGAACTGGCGAAAAGGGTGAACCTGGTGAAATACTGGATCTCAAACTCGAATTGAAACTGATCGCCGATGTTGGCATTATTGGCATCCCCAATGCGGGAAAATCCAGTCTGTTGGCCGCGGTGACAAACGCAAAACCGAAGATTGGTGATTACCCTTTCACGACTTTAGAGCCCAACCTTGGAGTGGCTGAGCTTGATGATGAGACATCTTTGGTGCTTGCAGATATCCCCGGCTTGATCGAAGGCGCGCACCACGGAGCGGGACTTGGAGATTCCTTTCTCAGGCACATCCAGCGCACCAGAGTACTTATCCATCTTCTGGATGGGCTATCCATGGAGCCGTTGGCGGATTTCACTCAGATCAATAGTGAAATGGCGCTTTTCGATCCCAACCTTTCCAAAAAACCTCAGCTGGTTGTCCTAAATAAGATCGATCTCCCCGAGGTTCAGGGAAGGTGGAAATTGGTCTCACGAGAGTTAAAAAAACGCGGATACCAGGCAATGGCTGTTTCTGCGCTTGACCGCAAAGAGCTCACACCGATGTTGTGGAAGGTGGTGGAGCTTTTACAGAAGGCTCCGGATTTACCCGCGGTTGAAGAAATCCCGATCTATAAACCCGGTAAGGATGAGAAGGCTTTTGAGATCCAGAAAATCTCCGAAGGATACCGGGTATCCGGTGCTGCCATCGAACGCGCTGCTGAAATGACTTATTGGGAGCATGATGGTTCTGTCCGGAGATTTCAAAAACTAATGGAACGACTGGGAGTGGACCAAGCCTTGCGCAAGGCAGGAATCCAGGAGGGGGATACGGTCTTTATCCGGGATTATGAACTGGAATGGACGGATTGAGATTGGATAAAAAGGGCAACAGGATTGGAATATTTGGTGGTACTTTCGATCCACCCCACCTGGGTCATCTGATCCTCGCGATGGAAGCAGCCAGCCAGCTTTCCCTTGAGAAAGTGCTCTGGATGCTTACGCCTGTCCCGCCGCACAAATTAGAGCAGATTATCACACCTTTGGAAGCACGCCTCGAGATGGTGCGGGCGGCTATTGATGGAGAAAAGATATTTGAACTCTCGACGGTTGAAATGGAATTACCTGCCCCACAATTCGCGCTTAATACCGTCCGCGCTGTGCGATCCCGATATCCCGGTAACGAGATTTTCTATTTGATCGGGGAGGACTCGTTGAATGACCTTCCCAAATGGCATAAGCCGAATGAATTTATCGCAGAAGTGGATTTCCTGGGTGTTATGCGCCGCCCTGGAAAGCGGTATAGATTTACGGAATTGGAAACAATCCTCCCTGGCATAACAAAGAAGGTCTTATTCATAGATGCCCCCTTGTTTGAAATATCCTCTCACCAAATACGGGATAGGATCCGCCAGGACCAAGCATTCAAGTATTATCTGCCCATTAAAGTGTATCAAAAGATCCTAGAACTGGGTTTATATAAAAATCGAGAGGGATAACGCTTCACAGTGGATTTTCTAAAAAATAAACGATTTCTTGCAATCGACCTGACCCATTTATCGGTCGATATTTTCATCTCCCAAAGATCCATCCTACTGACGTTCATTGCAATAACGCTTGGAAAGGATAATGCCTGGCTGGGATTGATGACTACCCTGGCGATATTCTTCAGCGGCCTATCTCAGCCGTTTTTCGGGTGGCTTTCGGATCGCGTTGGAAGTAAAAAGTTGATCATCGGTGGGTTAGGATGGATAATTTTGTGCTTTACCATCATGGCGTTTCTCCCGATTTCATTCACCCCGGCACTGCTTATCGCCGCCAACCTGGGAGCTGGTGCCTTTCATCCCGCCGGTGCCACCCAAGCAATCCAAATTGGAAAGGAAGATCCGAAGAAAAGGGAGTCTCTGGCGACTTCGGTTTTCTTTCTGGGTGGTCAGTTGGCTTTTTTTATAGGACCATTGTTGGGGGGAATGTTGCTGGATTCCAAAGGAAAAAGCGGTTATCTCTGGTTCCTTATTTTCACAGTACCTGTCCTATTCTGGGCTAACCACGTGTTGAAGGAAGGTCCGAAGCCTGCACAAAAGGATATTCCGGTCAATTTGGCGAGCAAGGGGGAAATTGCCCAGGTGGGAGTTTTTGGCGCTATCCTGGTTTTCATCGTCCTGGCTACGCAAGCCTGGTCGCAGCAGACTGTGATCACCTATGCTCCCAAATATGTTGCCGGATTAGGTGAACCAGCAAAAGTTTACGGTGCAATTGCAGCGATCTACATGGCTGGCTCCACGATCGGTACGCTCAGCGGTGGCTACCTGGCGGATAACTGGGGTGGGATGCGGACCATTCGCACGGGGATGGTATTGAGTGTTCTCCCATTGTTCCTGGCAGCCTACGTACCATTTGGCACCGCTTGGTTTGTTATCATGTTCCTCTCTGGGCTCTTTCTTGGGTTGACCTTCAGCACTTTGATCCTGAAAGGTCAAAAACTTATCCCCAGCCGGGGAGGATTAGCCTCCGGATTGATCCTGGGATTTGATTTTGCCGCTGGGGCGGCAGCCGCCATCATCGGGGGAAGGATCGCGGACGCGCAGGGCTTCCAGGCACTTTTCACCCTGGGAGCGGCGATCGCTGCTTTTGGCGCTTTGCTTTCTCTTTTTATTCATTATAAAAATGAAAAAAGGTGACGCTCCAGCCTCATGCGATTTTTGATAATCCCGTAAGGTTATAATACCCTGTATGGATGAAGGGTTTGCCCCAAGGGATTACTTTGAGCGATCTATCAAATTCTGGTGGATCCTTTTCGTTTGCATGCTGATCGGTGCTGGAGCAGGCTGGTTAGTCACCCAGTTTAAAACACCTACATACGAGGCGAAGTCGTCCATATCGGTGAGCATTAATTATGCTGAAACCGGTTTTCTGACCGATACGGAGGAGGATCATGCGCTATCGGTTGTAGGTGATGTTCTTATTTCAGATGCGATTCTTGATGATTTGCGAACATCGCTTGATGCCGTTTCCCTTGATGGAATAAGTAGAAACAACTTATTTGTTGAACGGGAAGGTTACCGCTGGACATTGCGTGTCCGGGCGGAATCACCCCAGCTGGCAAAGCAGATCAGTAAAAACTGGGCAGAAGTATCAATGCTTTACCTGAATGAGTCACTGGACCATGCCAGAAAGGGATTGATTCTTTCCCGGCAGATTGCTGAGCTGGAGACCTGCCTCTCGCAATCGCTTTCCGTACTACCATCCGCAGTGCCGTGCACCCTACCAGGTTCAGTAAAAACGACCGATCTGTTACAGGTTTTGGGGGAGAGATACAGCGAAGAGCAATCTCTCAGCAACGGGATCCTTCCGTCGCTGGTTTTTAGCCTGAGCCAGGCTGGAACACCAGCAGGGACTCCAGCTGCCACCCAGTCTGCAGGGATGGTCTTTGCGGGTGCCATGCTGGGTTTTTTTGCGGGAATAATAATGATATTCTCGGGGGTCCCTCACGCATTCTTCAAGGTTCCCGTTCGTGGAAAATAGAGTCATCAATCAAATTTCACGCTGGTGCTGGTTGTTGCTTGTTCTCACATTGCCAATCACAAGCCAGCCGCTTGTCGCCAAATACGTTCGCACCGGTTCCGTAGCGCCGGTCGCAGGCGTGTTTTTGGCCATATTGTTCATCACCTGGTTCGTACCCTTTGTCTTCCACAAGGGAAAACTCCCTGGTCAGACCATCCCTTTCCTATTCTTTATCCTTTGGGCATTCATTATTACCGCGACATCTATATTCCGTGAAAACCCACCTTACAAGGATATCAGTGTATTCGCGAGTATCGTAAAATCATTACTGACCTTATTGATCGGGATGACATTCTACCTGGTCATTGCCACCTATGTTCGCAGCGAGCGCCTGATTCGAATCACCCTGCAATTAGTGAATTGGAGCGGTTTGTTCATAATTGTGTGGAGTCTGAGCCAGGTGACGGTTACTTATATATATGGGGATTATCTTCGCTGGATGGATGTTTTTCAATCCTTTATTTCAACCGGCGTGCTTGTGAAGGGCAGGGCGTCTGGTTTTACCCTCGAACCTTCCTGGCTTGCGCACCAATTGAACATGCTATATCTGCCATTATGGCTATCTTGTGCTTTCCTGCGGTATAGTGCGCACTCATCTCGGATTTGGAAACTCCATTTTGAGGATCTTCTACTCATTCTTGGCGTGGCTACCCTTATGGCTTCCTTTTCCCGGGTGGGATTGGTGGCGTTCATGATGATGCTGGCGTTGATTTTTATACTGATCAACGTCAAGGTGATTCGATATATCGAAAACAAGGTTTTACACCCCGACCAGAAAAAGTTCATGCAAAAGAAGATTCTGCTTCGGGTGGGTTTAATCATCCTACTCTTGGTTGCATATCTTGGAATTGCTCTCCTGGTTGCTCAGGTATTTATTGAGCTCGATCCAAGAATGGAAACACTTTTCACCTTTTCTCCGGATAAAACGGATCCCATATTGCGGTATGCCAATTCCTTAAAATTTGGGGAGAGGCTGATCTACTGGTTGGCTTCCTGGAAGATATTTGGCAATTTTCCCTGGACTGGAGTGGGATTGGGTTTGGCGGGTTTCCAAATCCCTTTATCAATAGTGCCATATGGTTGGTCGCTAACCGAGGTTAAATCTCTGCTATTTCACACCGGCAACCTGCTTAATATCAAAAGTATTTGGTTCCGGCTTCTTGCAGAGACCGGGATCATCGGGTTTTCACTTTTTATATCCTGGCTTTTTGTGATATTTACCACATCCTTAAACCAATATTTGCTACATGGAAGGCTCTATAAGGTGGTTGGCATGACCGGGATATTAGTTTTGATAGGTTTCCTGATCGAAGGATTCAGCGTGGATTCATTTGCCCTTCCATATTTATGGTTTTCAGCAGGAATGGTAACGGCTGCAAGTACCATCATGATCAATATTCGTACTTCACATAATAAAAATGAATCCTGAGAAGAAATCACTACCTACTTGGTTGATAATCCTGATCCCTATCCTTGTTGTATTGTGTTGCTGTTGCGTAGGGGTTATCATTTTTACGATCATAAATACCAATATTTCCGATTCGCTGGAATTATTTGACGAGAATAGGGAAATATTCGAAGCAGTAGAACCAGATATACCCCAAGACGATTCAGGTATTCAGGTGGAGCAACCCAAAAATCCTTTTCAATCGACATTGAATTCCATTTCAGAGGCTCAGATACCGCCTTCGGATCCTGCCGATACAGCCTATCGTCTTGGCAAAATACTGACCATCAATCGAGCCAAAACCGAACCACTCGCAGTGTTCAACATGGGAGACCAGGCGAAATTCTGGGTGATGAACCAGGATTCTATTGAAGTAAATGAAAAAAATGCTCTGCTTAGAATGATAACGCCGCACGCATATATCTGGATAGAAGAGGGCAGCAGGTACGACCAGCAGGCTCTCGAGGATCTGGCGAATACATTCGAAGAGGAGATCTATCCGCGAACACGGGAAATCTTTGGTTCCGAATGGAATCCAGGTGTGGATAATGACGAGCACTTATTCATACTCTATACCGACGATATGGGTGATGGGATTGCAGGAACGTTTTCGAGCGACGATTCGATCCCTCAAATGGTGAATTCTTACTCGAATGAACATGAGATGTTTTACATCTCAGATACAGAAGATTTATCCGACCCTTATACATACGGCGTTCTCGCGCATGAATTCCACCACATGATCCTTTGGAACCATGATGTCAATGAAGACACCTGGGTTGCAGAAGGTTTGGCAGACCTGGCGGTTTACTTGAATGGATACGATCAGGGCGGATTCGATCAAATATTTGCGGAGAACCCCGATATTCAGTTGAATACCTGGCCTGAGGATTCCATTGAACAGGATGCGCATTATGGCAGTTCATTCTTATTTATCGCGTATTTATTCTCGCAATTTGGAGAAGGATTTATCCGTGAGATCATGGTTGCTCCCGGGAATGGTTGGGAAGGCCTGGATGGAGTGCTGGCTTCTAAAGGGATCCTGGCACCTGACTCATCTACACAATTAAAAGCAGAGCAGTTATTTGGGGACTGGGTAGTGGCAAATTACTTGAATTCTCCAATAGATGGGAATACGCGATTTTCCTACCAGTTGGATTACCCTATTCCTAATTTCCAGGAGACGGAGATCAGCGAATGCCCGATGGAATGGCAGGAACGGACTGTCAATCAATTTGGTGCAGATTACATCCGCATGAATTGCGCCAAGGACCTTATCCTCGAATTCGAAGGTGGGGGTACGGCTACGTTAATTCCCGATCTCGAAGAAGGCGCCAACCATTTTTTCTGGTCAAACCGCGCAGATTCTTCACAAACAACACTTACCCAGGAATTCCATTTACCTGTTACCGGGGACCCAATTTGGTTAGAATACCGCTTCTGGTATAACCTTGAGGAAGGATTCGATTATGCCTATCTCATGGCGAAAATCGAAGGGTCACCCTGGAAAATTCTGAATCCTTCGTTATGCACTTTAGAGGATCCAGTGGGGGCTAACTTGGGATGCGGATATACCGGCAGCTCAGGCGGCTGGCAGGATCAAACAATCGACATTTCAGAGTTCGCCGGGAAAAAAGTGGAGCTGCAATTTACTGTTATCACGGACAGCGCGGTCAACTTGCATGGGATGCTGGTTGATGACATCACCATAACGGGAATTGGTTACAACACAAATCTTGAAAATGATACGGGGGGATGGGAAAGTCGTGGGTGGGCTCTCGCTCAAAACACCCTACCGCAATCCTTCGAAATATCCGTGATCCGGGAAGGCAAAGAGCCTCAGGTGGAAAGATATACCCTGGCAAATGGGGAGAATTTCAACCAGCAGGTAAGGATAAAAGCCGGGGAACCGATTGTTCTTGCGGTAAGTGGCACCACGCGTTATATCACGACTCCGGCTACGTACAAGTTCCGGTTTGTAGAGATCCCCTGAACTTACACGCGCAAAACCAATCCTTGGTATAAAAAGGAACGGATTACTTACCGGAAGGAAGCCCTTTACGCAAGTTCGCCAACTGGGTTTCCAATTCCTCACGTCGTTCAATAGACGCTTGTTCGAATTCTGACCTCATTTCCAGGTATTTCATACGGATCTTTCCGCGGAGTTCCTTGCCGGATGTTGGCGCGAACAACAGCACCAGCCCGCTGATAACCACTGCCCCTGCGAAACTTCCCAGAATATATGCTGCAATTTTTCTCATATTAATACTCCTAATTTATTAAGCGGATAACTTAATGCGTCTGAAAACCAAGGGTGCCAGGTATATGATCCAAATTCCCACCAAGCTGTAGCGAATGAACCTAAGAGAATAGGACACAATATCCTCACCGTGAGGAAATATAATCCTGAGTCCATACCAAAGGATGAGCACTCCGATAAGACCGATGAGGTAGGCGAGAATTTTCCTGCCTGGAGATCGAGGGGGCTGGTGACCTCCGGTCTTATATATCAAACTTGCACCAGTCAACATCCCAAACCACAACCCTGCGAGGGTGAAAGCATTTGAGATTGGAGCGGGAGAGATGGTCGCTTCCGGGAAATTGGCGGCGATATTCATTAACCATAAAGAAGGAGGCATCCAGCTACTGAAAGTTGCTCTCCAGGCGTAGCCAATTCCAACCATTACCAAGGCGATAATGGCGGAAAGGACTACTTGCATCCCCAACGGGCGCATAACCCACCAGTTGACCACCGGTTTTTCGAACTTTGCGACCAGCCAGAGGAGTGCCAGGCCGATCAGCCATCCCGAAATCACATCGCTGACCCAGTGTACTCCGAGATACATGCGGGAGAAACCAACCAGGAAAATGATGACGGCGCAGATAATTGTCAACCAACGTTTTTTGAAACCCAAAGCGATAGTCCCCCAAACCACCATTGAGTTTTGCGAGTGACCAGAAGGAATACCAAAAGACGATTCGTGGGCAAACCCTTTTAAAGTGGTATCAAACCAGTAAGGCCGGGCACCCCGAAAAAGCAGTTTAAGGGAATCATTGACCGTATTACTGATCAACAGAGTAATTGCCACCCTTAACCCAATGGATGCATCCACGCACCAATACAAAGCCGAGAGGATGACCAGGAAAAATTCCTCTGTTCCGAGGAATGAAAAGAATTTCATTGGGATCAACAACCACGGTCCCAATTGTTGAATCCAAAAAAGGATCGGTATTTCAATCGGCCAGGTAAATGTCATAATTGTGCCTCATTGACTTGAACGTGATGAATATTGTACACTCAAAAAATGGTTGAATCAAAAAGAGAAATCGATTTCACCGGTTTGTTTCTAATCCTGGTTTTACTTTTCTTAGCCGCCATTTATTTACGGAGTACGCAGTGGACAGGTAAACTCGATCTGGTGTTTATCGCACTTTTTTCTGGTTTTAGTGCAGGTATCCTGCTTGGGAAAAGCAGTTTCGACCGTGCATCGGTCTTCTGGTTGATTGTTACCTTTTCTCTGATCTTTGTTGTTCTCGTAATCTCATTGATTTTTGATACCTCGATTCCTATTCTTAACAAGATTTTCCTGTTTATCCATCAGGTGGGTAATTCGTTTTTTGAATATTCTTCCGGCAAAGCCATTTCTTCACCGCTAATTATATTAATTACGTTCACGATGCTATTCTGGTTGATGAGTTTACTGGGAACGATCACTTATATTCGCTACCGGATTTACTTTCCTTTGATTGTTATTACTATCTTGTCCCTGGTGTTTATGGAATTCTTCTTCCAGGAGCGGGAAAAAAACCATTGGGTCACCGGATTCGCTGTATTAATCAGTTTCTTGATATACCTTCATAATATTTCATATCAATTGTCCTTAACTTCCGGGAAAACCGGAAAGCCATCCAGAGAAAAATTTCAATGGACCTTTCAACCCGCATTCTTGACAATTATCGCTTTAATGGTGGCCATCGCATGGAGTATTCCCCTCGCCATTCGAGCTGCTTCTCCCGGAACTCCTGAAGCACAAAGATTCAATCGATTTTCCTACCAGATGCGGGACAATTTCTATAGAATTACGGCTTCCCTTCGGGGTAGTTCCCGAACCGCGGCAATTGGATTTGGTCCAAACCTGCCCCTGGGTACTAGCGCAGCGGATGGAGAAACAGTTGTTTTCACAGCGACAACCTCGGGAGAAATACCAAAGAATCAACGCATTTACTGGCGAAGCAAGGTTTATGAGAGTTACGATGATGCCACCTGGCAGGAGGGAGAACAAAAGCAGTTGCTTCTTGAGCCGGGGACAGAATTCATCCAACCGATTGGTATACCAGGTGAAATTATCGCGACATACCGGGTCAAAGCCAGTCTCCCTTTAGGTGATTATTTTTTTCCCGGTGAACTGATATCCATTAATAATCCCGCCAATTTCATTTACTCACTGCAGGATGATGGAGGCAGAGATATCATCGC
>Ga0105097_10000683_pt1 | contig 15688 bp, 14 predicted proteins | sample PPLLak12cMay2015_FD_87035 | JGI IMG/M metagenome (GOLD analysis project Ga0105097, IMG submission 87035) | Freshwater sediment microbial communities from Prairie Pothole Lake near Jamestown, North Dakota, USA - PPLs Lake P7 Core (1) Depth... | ecosystem: Environmental > Aquatic > Freshwater >... | reverse complement strand
TTGCGAGGCCCGAGCGCAACTGCACCAGAGTCGCATCGGATTCAGCTGCGATCGCAGCGCGCGCCGCTTCACCAGCAACGGCAGCCACTACCTCATCCCTAACAGATAACAGCGGTTTAACCTCAGGAACATTGTGGTTGCGCACACGCAACACCACATATTTGTCTCCCTCCAGTTCGATCACCTCGCTATTATTGCCTGACGCCTTTACCTCCTCGGAAAAGGCTGCCTCAATTAGAGCAGGATTAGAAAACAATCCCTGATTTTGCATCCGTGTCACGGCATCCATCTGCTTGACAGCCAGATTCAGTTCTTTGGCTGGATAGCCCAGATCCTCTGCATTGAATGCGAGATCTTTTAAAGATTCCACCGTTCGTAGAAGAACTACACGCGCTTCATCCGTTTGAATTTTCTCCTGCAATTGTTGGCGCATGTTCTCCAGGCTGGGTTGCTCGCCATTCTTCCGCTCTGTGACCAAAATCAAATGAGTTCCTGCGTCCGTTTCGACCGGGCTGGAGACAACGCCTGGCTCTAATTTTGCTATGGAAGCCTCCATCGGCTCGGGAAATGTGTCTCCGCTCGAATAACCCAGATCCCCACCCTTGTCAGCAGAGCCGACATCCTGGGAGAATTCTTTCGCTACATCGGCAAATGCCACGCCTGCCGAAAGTTTCGCCTGAGCCAGTTCTATACGCTGCTTCACCGCGGTCTCATCCCCAGACTCAAACAGAATATGGGATACACGGTTTTGCGTTTTAAACTGGGCTTCTTCTGTCGCAAGTTTATATGCTTCTTGAAGGGCACTGTCCTCTACAGGTTGACGAAAATCGTCTATCGTCAGCTCAATATAGTCGATGTCGACCGACTCAGGAGTACGAAAATCTTCCTGGTGAGCTCTGTAATAGGTCTCTAGCTGAGCTTCAGTTACAGACGATATGGAAGTATATTTTTCTACTGGAATGGTAAAGTAGCGCAGATCGCGTTGTTCCGAAATCACGCGCGCATTCAGCTCCAACTCCCATGGTGTTACGAACTCGCTGCCGACAAGTCCGCTGCGCAGTTGACCCAAAAGTATGTCATCTCGCAGACTCTGTTTAAAATAGCCGGGTGTATAACCGGCACTGGCAAGTACACCCTTGTATACCTCGGGCGAAAAAACTCCATTGACCTGGAACTGCTCCATACTTCCAACCACGGTTCCAATTTCACGCTCTGATATTGCTAGTTTCATTGCAGCGGCTGTTTGCATGACCAACTTGCGGTTAATCAACGACTCAAGGGCCTGTGGACGAAGGCGATCATCGTCAAGGAAAGTCGGATCAATTTTTTCACCCATCATCGCAACCAAGCGCCGCTTTTGCGTATCCAACGCTTGTTGCAGTTCCTCCGGATAGATTGGCTCACCATTAATCTCCGCAATCTCATTCCCACCACCGCCGAGCAGAATGGACTCTATACCAAAAAACGCAAACGAAATGACTATTAAGCCCACCACGATTTTGGCAGTGGTGCCCTGTGTGTATTCACGTATATTTTGAAGCATGAATAATACTCACAAAATTAAAAAAAAAGCGCACAAAAACGTGCGCCTTATCAGCTGGATCTTTCAATCACCTGTCGGTTAAGTCCAGATGATATCGCAATTTTGTAGCTGTACTTGCAGAGGCTCTCGATTCAGGAATTGAGGGCGTCTTTCAATGCCTTTCCCGGCTTGAAACCAGCCGCTTTGGAAGCTTGAATTTGTATAGTAGCGCCTGTCTGTGGGTTGCGACCGTTGCGTGCGTTACGCAATTTCACAGAAAAAGTACCGAAGCCTACCAGGGCAACCTGTTCACCATTCTTCAGTTCATTAGTTATGCTGTCCAGTACTGCGTCCAGTGCACGACCAGCAGAAGCTTTTGGTAAATCTGCTGCCATTGCAATCGCGTCAATCAGTTCAGTTTTATTCACGGCTATCCCCTCGAAGTTATCTATGCGGAAATTGTAGGTTGTCCCTAGGAAACATCTAGTGGGACTAGAGATCGTCCATCTCCCACGGTTTTCAGTTAATACTGCATGGTCTCTGGTGCGGTTGTCAGCCCAGAAAAACTCCACGCATGCGGCCGCCAGACTTTATACTAGAGTGGGAATACGGGTCAATATTCATAACGTCTGTTTAGTGTGTATTTATCCGATTTTCTTCATCCTTACTCTTATTGTCAGCGGTTGCTGCCACGGTAACCGCGAGAAACTCTTCATCGCTGAGTGGCTCGGGCATTGATTCCAAAGCCAACGCAAGCACTTCATCAATCCATTTCACCGGACGAATATTGAGATGCTCTTTAATATTAGCGGGCACCTCTTTCAGATCTCGCTCATTTTCCTTTGGAACGATCACCGTCTTGATACCCCCTCGACGTGCTGCCAATAGCTTTTCCTTGAGACCGCCGATAGGTAACACCTCGCCACGCAGTGTTATCTCACCGGTCATAGCTACATCCGAGCGGACGGGAATACTGGTCAGCACTGAAACCAGTGCTGTGCACATGGCAACACCTGCACTGGGGCCGTCCTTTGGCGTGGCGCCCTCGGGCACATGTATGTGCACATCGTGATTTTCGTGGTAGTTAGCCGGAATACCCAACATCTGCGAACGACTGCGAACTACAGTGGTAGCAGCTTGTATAGATTCCTGCATGACATCACCGAGCGAGCCTGTCTGCACATGGCGCCCCTTACCTGGAACAGCAACCGCTTCAATGGTAAGTAATTCTCCGCCTACTGAGGTCCATGCAAGTCCAGTGACCTGACCTATCTTGTTGGTTTCCTCAGCAATACCGTAGTTGAATTTTCTCACCCCTAGTAAATCGGGTAGCATCTCCGCAGTGACGGTGGTACCGATAGACATTTCGCCAAGTGTAAAGGCCTTCACCAGCTTGCGGCAAACTTTGGCGATTTCCCGCTCCAACGAACGTACGCCGGCTTCCCGGGTATAGTAGCGAACAATGTCGATAACCATATCCTGGGCTATCCGCAATTCACCCTCTTTCAGGCCATTAAGTTTGATTTGCTTTGGAATCAGGTAGCGTTCAGCGATATTTAACTTCTCATCCTCGGTATAACCAGGGATTCTAATAACCTCCATGCGATCCAGTAACGCCACAGGAATATTCATGGTGTTAGACGTACAGACGAACATGACATCAGACAAATCGTAGTCTACCTCCAGATAGTGATCGTTGAAGGCGTGGTTTTGCTCGGGATCAAGCACTTCCAACATGGCAGAGGCCGGATCACCTCGGTGGTCCGTGCCCATCTTGTCGATTTCATCGAGCAAGAAAAGTGGATTTTTAACCCCGGCTTTAGACATTTTTTGCAACAATTTGCCAGGCATTGAGCCAATATAGGTACGGCGATGGCCACGTATCTCGGCCTCATCGCGCACCCCTCCGAGCGCCATGCGTACAAATTTTCGATTGGTCGCACGCGCAATGGATTCACCCAGAGAGGTCTTTCCCACACCGGGAGGACCTACGAGACACAATACTGGACCCCTGACCTTGCGGACTCTCTTCTGAACAGCCAAATACTCCAGGATGCGGTCTTTAACCTCATCAAGACCATAATGGTCTTGGTCCAATATGGCCGAGGCACGCTTGAGATCATGCTTGACTTTACTCCGCTTGGTCCATGGAACGCTAACCATCCAGTCGATATAGCTGCGCACCACCGATGCCTCCGCAGACATCGGGGACATCATTTTGAGCTTACTGAGTTCCGATTGCGCTTTTCTTTTTGCTTCTTGAGGCATCATCGCTTTGTCAATTCGAGCCTGAAGCTCATCCAGTTCATTGGGTGTTTCATCCATATCACCCAGTTCTCTCTGAATAGCCTTCATCTGCTCATTCAAGTAATACTCGCGCTGACTTTTCTCCATCTGCTTTTTGACACGTCCGCGAATACGCTTTTCTACCTGAAACAGATCAATCTCGGCGTCCATAAGCCCCATAATATGTTCCAAGCGAGGGCGTATTTCAGAGATTTCGAGAATGTGTTGTTTTTCGTCCAGCGGGACGCTCATGTGGGCCGCAATCGTATCTGCCAGCCTCCCCGGCTCATCAATACCCGTGAGTGAAGTCAGTACCTCTGCAGGTACCTTCTTACTTAGATTCACGTATTTCTCAAACTGGGCGATAGTGGAGCGAAGTAGCAATTCCGCCTCACTTTCGGGGATATCCTCGCTGATAATTTCTCTCACACCGGCCAGCGTAAAAAGTTCCCCGTCATCAACATTGTCTATGGCTGCTCGATAGCTTCCTTCCACCAACACTTTGATGGTGCCATCCGGAAGTTTCAGCAATTGCAGAATATTGGAGACGGTTCCTACCTGATAAATACCATCTGCAGCGGGGTTGTCGTCCGCCGGATTGCGTTGTGCCACCAACAAGACTTGCTTGTCATTGGCCATTGCATCTTCCAGGGCTTCGATCGACCGCTCCCGACCAACGAATAGCGGTAGCACCATATGGGGATAAACGACAACATCTCGCAATGGCAGCAGAGGTAACTCAACAAGAGAGGAAGAACCCATAAAAATCTCCGGGTTTTGCAGGTAACTAATCTATTGAGTGTGTATTTGGGGATGCGCCCCAAAAAAACAAGTGTATGCCTACCGGTTTTGCTCTTAACACTCAGGTTCTCGAAGCAGATTCAGAGAAACGCTGCAGGCAAATCCGCTACTCGTCCGTAGAGGCCACCCGGGCTGTCGGCTCACTGTTTTGATACACCAGTAGGGGCTCAGAGTCACCGCGGATCACTGACTCGTCGATAACGACCTTGCTTACATCTTCGAGTGAAGGAATGTTATACATGGAATCAAGGAGTACGCCTTCTAATATAGAGCGCAATCCACGAGCACCGGTTTTCCGCTCCATGCCTTTCTCGGCGATGGCGCGAAGGCCATCTTCGCGAAAATCGACTTCAACGCCCTCCATTTCAAACAGCTTACTGTACTGTTTAGTAAGGGAGTTCTTGGGTTCTGTGAGGATCTGTACAAGAGCCTCCACATCCAATTCTTCCAAAGTAGCAATAATCGGCAAACGCCCAACAAACTCTGGTATCAATCCATAATGGACCAGATCTTCCGGCTCCAACTGTGACAATAATTCACCAACGTTGCGTTTCTCATCTTTACTCTTCACTTCGGCACCAAAACCGATGCCACCTTTCTCAGAGCGGTTACGAATGACCTTTTCAAGTCCAGCGAAGGCACCGCCACAGATAAACAGGATATTGGAGGTATCGACCTGCAAGAACTCCTGCTGCGGGTGCTTGCGACCTCCCTGGGGTGGAACGGATGCTATAGTTCCCTCGATTAACTTAAGCAACGCCTGTTGCACACCTTCTCCGGAAACATCCCGGGTAATAGATGGGTTGTCAGATTTGCGGGATATTTTGTCTATTTCGTCGATGTAGACGATACCCACTTGGGCTTTTTCCACATCGTATTCACATTTTTGCAGAAGCTTCTGGATTATGTTTTCGACATCTTCCCCAACATAGCCCGCCTCAGTGAGTGTCGTTGCATCGGCTATGGTAAAAGGTACATCAAGAAGACGCGCCAAAGTCTCTGCTAACAATGTCTTCCCACTTCCAGTGGGACCCACTAACAGTATATTGCTTTTCCCCAACTCTACTTCGTCACGGCTCTTGCTATGACGCAGGCGCTTGTAGTGATTATATACCGCTACAGCTAGAACCTTCTTAGCTCTATGTTGACCGATCACATAATCATCAAGGATGGCTTTTATTTCCTGCGGTACAGGCAAATGATCCTGTTTCGCATTGGTGTTACTCTCTTGGACCTCTTCACGAATAATATCGTTGCAAAGATCAACACATTCATCGCAGATGAATACCGATGGTCCTGCGATCAGTTTACGGACCTCGTGCTGACTCTTACCACAGAAAGAGCAGTACAATAGCTTGCTGCCATCGTCACCCGATTTGGTGGTTTTCTCGCTCATCCAGCCGCCCTAGGTCCTAAAATTGCGTCTAAGTGTTTCTTAGACATTCCAAAGTGATGTTTTTTTTTGTTATTTGCAAGTCCCCTGAAGAACTAAATCAAATTATTGGGACTTATTTCCGGGTAATTTTCCAGTATTTGCACGGCTCAGAACAACATCATCAACAAGACCATACTCCTTGCTTTGCTCTGCGTTCATAAAGCGATCTCGCTCGGTATCCCGTTCTATGGTCTCAAGGCTTTGGCCGGTGTGCTCCGCCATCAGTTCATTGAGTCGCTGGCGGATGATTAAAATTTCCCTGGCCTGGATATCGATATCCGTAGCCTGTCCCTGAGCGCCGCCACTGGGCTGGTGAATCATAGTGCGCGCGTTGGGCAGACAAAAGCGCTTACCGCGAGCACCACCGGCAAGCAGGAACGCGCCCATAGAGGCAGCCTGCCCGATACACATGGTACTAACGTCAGGTTTGATGAACTGCATAGTATCGTAGATTGACAGTCCAGCGGTGACGGATCCTCCAGGAGAGTTGATATACAAATGAATGTCCTTGTCCGGATTCTCTGACTCAAGGAACAAAAGTTGAGCGACTATCAGATTGGCCATGTAGTCTTCCACTACACCCACCGCGAAGATCACTCGCTCCTTCAATAGTCTGGAGTAAATATCGTAGGAGCGCTCGCCACGAGCTGTTTGCTCCACCACCATGGGAATAAGTCCCAGATTATTTATCGGATTTTTACTCTGGCTATCGTAATGAATTGGCATGCACACTATCCCAAGCTTGTTTATGTACGGATTCGAGCTGAACTACTTCCCACGCCCGAAGGTGTTGCCAGGATTCAACCTGCTTAACGGCTGATAGCTTCCTGATAGCTACACTTAGTTTCTGTGACATTTGCGTTCTCCAGCAGTTTTTCAACCACCTGGTCCTCCAATACTTTGGACTCAACAGCGGCTAATTGCTGCTGATTGGAGTGATAATAATCGATAACCTCCTGCGGATTCTGGTATGTCGATGCCATTTCATCAATAGCTTCACGTACCCTTTGTGTATCGGCCTTTAGTTCATGCTTCGCGATAAATTCGACCAACACTAAACTCAATTTGACTCTACGCTCAGCATTTTCCAAAAACATAGTATCAGGAAGCAAGGACTTCAGATCCAACTTCTCGTTCCCTGCGCCTCCGAATTGCTGAAACATCTGATTGCGCATTCCGCCTATTTCCTGATCCACTAGTGCTTTGGGAACCTCTAGTGCCTTATGCGCGTCCAGCACGGCATCCATAACCTGCTCTTTGATCTTCGCTTGGACAGCATTCTTAAGCTCCCGAGCCATATTCTCGGTGACTTCCTTGCGAAATTGCTGCTCGCCACCCTGCTCAACACCATATTTAACAAACAGTTCCTCGTCGATCTGAGCCGGAATCAATTCCCTAACACTGTTTAAGGTAATAGTGAACTCTACCACTGCCCCCTTCAACTCCTCGTTATGGTAATCGTCCGGAAAACTCAACTGAAGTGCCTTTTGCTCACCCGCTCTCATGGCGACGATGCCATCCTCGAATCCTGGGATCATACGCCCTGTCCCCAGTTCCAGATCACTGTCCTGAGCACTGCCTCCCGCAAACTGCTCACCATCCCTGGTACCGACATAGTCAATGTTGACTTTGTCATTTGGCATTGCAGCACGATCAACCACTTCCCAACTTCCCTGCTGCTTACGAAAGACATCGATGATTCTATCAACATCTTCTTCTTTCACTTCTGCGACGGGCTTTTCCACCGCAAAACCCTTCATGTCTACCAACTCCACATCGGGAAACACCTCAAAGGTCGCTACGTATTGCAGTTCTTTACCCTCTTCCAGGTTTCTCGGTTCTATGCTGGGTTGGCCTGCGGGGCGAAGCTTCTCTTGTATAACTGCTTCACGGAAAGATTGACTTAGGACCTCACCAAGAACTTCCTGGCGAACGCCGGCACCGAAGCGCTGTCGCATCACTTTCATCGGAACCTTCCCGGGACGAAACCCGGGGAGCCTGACATTCTGGGCAGCTTTTTGCAGGCGATTGTCAACTTCTACATCGACACGTTCGGCAGGTAATCCCACCGTTAAGCGCCGCTCCAGATTCGAAGTCGTTTCAATAGATACCCGCATAGTGTTTCCTCATATTTCGATCGCTATCAGGCGCCAGTGACACCCGAACATATGGCTACCTCACCACATTGTAACCACGTTGGGGAGTCGCCACATTAATTTGGTGCGGAAGGAGAGACTCGAACTCTCACACCTTGCGGCACTGGAACCTAAATCCAGCGCGTATACCAATTTCGCCACTTCCGCTTAGATAAAACCCGTCGTCTGAATCGAATTAACTGAATAAATTCCATTTAACAGCTTGATTAAAAACATTTTTTTGTGAAAACAAATCAACAGCTGAGGGTCATTACAAGGGAGCGAAGTCTGCCATAAAGATGTTCAGGGTTCAACCGCCAGATCGCCTAATATCCCGCGAAACCAGCGCTTAAACGAAATCCACCGGCATTGGTCCTACGGGCCAAATACTTGCTATGAGGCAACAGGTTAAACACTATAAACAGATTAACCTGTTAGGCACCCGGGATCGAAGCTGTACTCTCCTCGTAACCACTGCGCGACTTCCATCGCGGCAGCCCCAGGTAAGTTGCCATACTCAGAAGCGAGGTGTGCGCGTCGCTCCTCGCCGAGACCCAAGAGGCCCTGATGTTCAAAAACGTCTTTATCCCGTGATAGCCTCGCCCATGTTAGTGGTCCCAGTATTCGGCGTAATGCGTCATCATCAAGGGTACCTGTACCATACAACTCCGCCAACCCGCTAAGAGCGGGCAACGATAAAAGCCCCTGGTTCATAGGATTACACAAATGACCCCTGATGAGCGAACGTAGAGCGGGAGACCGTGCAGATAATTTGCTGGTATACAAAAAATTGCTGCGCACAGATCCATCATTGACTGGATAGTTATCCCAAAGGGTTACCGGCCGACCCAGTTGCTGCACGATGGCCTCAAGATCGCTGACATCGATGGATTCGGAGCAGACCTTGTTTCCAGTCCAGAATACTTCGGCATCCGATGGCAGCTCTCGACCCAACTGCGGCCAATAATCCGGTGGCATTTTCCCAAAGTATTGCTCCAGCACCGGATCAAAAGAATAATAGGTCGGACACACCAGCACACGAATACCCGGCGTCCAGCGGCAGACGTCTGCCACTATTTCCGACTGACGGGAGGCAAGGGCATCCAAATCGCCAGGCATGTCATCAAATAAAATCGCGATTATCGGTGCCGATAATTCGGCGAGTCGCTCAACTTTGCGCTTGAATTGATCCCGCTGCTCTTTTCCGTATTCTCGATAAAGTTCAACCGGCGACAGTCCTACTCCCCAGTTGAGTCCGCGCTCGCTATACGCCTTTGAAAGTTGAAGCAATTCGTTCCAGTTGGATTCAGGCCAGTCCTCTTTCCAGCGTCTCCGTAAGTACGGATCTCCCTTAGGACAGTAGATAGAAGTGTTCAGACCCGCCTCGCGAAGGTAGTCCGCGTATGCTAATCGCGTTTCAAAAGACCAGGAGCGACCGTAAAAACCTTCGATAACCCCTATAAAAAACACTGCAGAATCCTTCATCTACCCAACTTATGTAAAAAAACTATATCTAGATATTTTTTATAACTATATATTTTTAAAGGCAGCGAAACTAGATGTGGAAAAGTACCAAATCTAAGCGATACTTAGGGCGTGATTGCCTATCCCCAAGTTAAGTCGGGTGATCATAAGGGGGTTATCCATGCTCCTTAAAGGAAGCAATTCCTTTATGTTTCACTCCTAATGGTCTTGGTGGGTCCCGCTTGGGACCCATTTTTTTGCATAGAGGAAATTCTGATGAATCGAAGCAGCATACCTGAGATGCAATTATAAATAATACGCAACTACATAGTATGGGTGGGTCGATCCGAAGATAGCGAGCCCGCTAGATGGTTTTCAATTTTGGCATTAGCGGCCGCATCTTGCTCACTGAACTGGACGCCAATACCGGCGGTCCGATTACCCTGGGCCCCCCGAGGCGTTACCCATACCACCTTTCCTGAAATTGGAATCTTTTCTGATTCATCCATTAGGGTCAACAGCATGAATACCTCATCGCCTATGTCGTAGATCTTGTTAGTGGGAACAAACAGCCCGCCATTGTCCAAGAAAGGCATATAAGCAGAATACAATACCGCCTTGTCCTTTATGGTAAGCGACAAAATACCATTACGACTATTTTGTTTTGGATCATTCATACGCATCTCCGCCACTGTAAGCCTGAATATTATCACCAAGCGAAGTGGTTCCCAACTCCCTGCGCAATTTTGACAACAAAGCTTCAATCAGTAATTGTTTGCTAGGGTTTGCGCCAGTACTGACTCCCTGTTGCAATCGGACAATCTCATCCAAAAGTTGGAATACCTTCCGCCCGGGATTTGAACGCAACCACTCCAATGAGATAGCGCGCATTAGTCGCTGCAAGACCACCACAAGCTGCTCCAAAAAAGTTCCTACATCCTCCTCGCTCCACAATGCTACTGCATGAAGCACAGGCATTTCACCCTCTAACACTGCCCGTAGCGCCAAGCACCTCGCTGCAAACTTTTCGCTCTCACCAGTGAAATGCAGTTGCTGGGCCAAGAGCGGCAACTCATTGGCCAAAGTCAATAGTCGCTGACTCTGCTCCCGATTTCCTGTGGTGATGTCCAACCATTCGAGACAGGCATCGGCATACGGTGTCCCGAGGCGTAATATCTGGCACCGGGAGCGAATGGTCGCTGGAACTCCATGTATACGATGGCATACCAATATCAAATACGTGTCTTTTGCTGGCTCCTCCAGCGACTTCAGTAAAGCATTAAATGCGTTAACATTCATACGGTCGGCAGGGGCGAGCACAATTACTTTACGTAACCCAAATCCCGCTGTCTTATTGCTAAACCGCACTAAATCTCGAATCTGTTCTATCTTGATAACACGGCTACCTTCCCCGGGTTCCACCCAACGAAAATCGCCGTGACTCCCGCTACCACTCAACTCGCAGGCTTGACAATGGCCGCAATTGAAGGAGGTTCCAGCATGAGCGCAAAGTAACAGTCTTGACAGCGCGAGAGCTAGCTGTGACTTACCCGTGTACTGCTCTCCGACCAGCAACAAGGCATGCGGCAACTGGCCTCGCGCAATTTGCTCTTGCAGATGCTCCCATTCTCGCCGGTGCCACGGCAGCGGTGAACTTATCTTCGGCAGGTTAGTGAGTTCCATCAGAATTAGACTGCCTCACTACCCAACAGGCGAGGAGTTCACTACCGAACTTTAGTAACTCCTGTTGCACCTCATCCAGAGAAACGCTAGCATCAATCAGACGGTAGCGGCCGCTACTATTTCTCGCCTGCTGTAGATAACTCGAACGGACACGTTCAAAAAATTCCAAAGTCTCCCGCTCGAATCTATCCAGGTTACCCCGTCCGTTTGCTCGAGCCATACCGATAGCCACCGAAACATCTAGCAAAATAGTATAATCCGGGCGCATCTCTCCCTGTACCAACTGTTCCAGTTGGCTAATCTTGTCCCACTCAACACCCCTGCCCCCACACTGGTAAGCGTATGTCGCGTCCGTAAATCGGTCGCATAAAACCCACTTTCCAGCAGCCAAGTTAGGCTCTATAAACTCGAGGATGTGCTGTGCTCGTGCCGCAAATATCAATAACAGTTCCGTAATTGCAGACATCCTCTGCTGACGGACTTGCAACAATAACTCGCGTACTTGTTCACCAATTTGGGTACCGCCAGGCTCCCTAGTGGTAACGACATCAACGCCATTTTCAATCAAATAATTTTTTAGGAAGGTTAAGTTAGTAGATTTGCCTACGCCCTCTCCGCCTTCCATCGTAATAAAGAGCCCTCTGTTATTCATGTTATTTAGATTTCACAGGACTAGATGTGTAGGCTTTTCTGCGCTGGAGTTGATATTTACGCACAGCCCGATTGTGTTCATTGAGAGTGTCGCTAAATACATGTCCACCATCGCCTCGCGCAACAAAATACAGTGAATTTTGGGTATCAGGATGCAGCGCAGCATGAATTGCTCTACGCCCGGGCAATGCAATTGGCGTTGGAGGCAGTCCTGCGCGGCGATAAGTATTATAGTAATTATTGTCGTCTGCTAGGTGCTCACGCTGTAGATTCCCATCAAACCCTACTCCCAGGCCATAAATAACTGTGGGATCTGTTTGCAGAAGCATGCCCCTTTGCAATCGCCTGACGAACACACCAGAAATTTGCTGACGTTCTTCGGGAAGACCGGTTTCCCGTTCTATAATTGATGCCATAATCACCGCCTCATAGGGGTTCTCATAGGGGAGAGCTGATGCCCGATCAGCCCACTCGTCTTGTAATACTGTATTCATAGCCGAACGCGCGCGTTGTAAAATGTTCCAGTCCGAGTCACCATATACATAGTGATAAGTGTCCGGAAAGAAAAGTCCTTCCGGAGATGAGTACGGTTTAATCAGCTCAAGAAGTTGCGAGTCTGTAGGTCCCTCCAGAGTCATTTCCAGTTTCTTTTCCTGCCTCAGGATATCCAGGGCCATTGCCAACGTTATGCCTTCAGGTAGAGTAACCTGATAGGTAATTACATCACCGCTTTGCAACTGCATTAGCATGGAGTGCGCAGTTGAGTTTATTGGCAAGAGGTACTCTCCGGGCTTGATCTGCTGATCCAATCCTGTCCACCTGCCATACAGAATCACTAATCTGGGGCACTTCAAAATTCCTGCTGTGCTCATAGAATCAACCACCGATTGCAAGGAATCACCCCGCGCAACCGTAAGTACGAACCCCTGTTCCGAGATCTCTAGCGGTGCTGCCCAACGATTGCGCAATTCTCCAACTGCGAAGGCTACCAGTACTGCGATCACGAGTAGCACCACCACAGACTTTTGTATCATGACAACTCTTCCAGATATCGCTGAAATAGAGCGGCACAAACGCTGTGATTATCCCAGTGCTGTTCACTTAGCCGGGAAATGGGTCTTACAGTCTGCAGGCTATTGCTAAAGAAAACCTCCTCTGCTGTTAGCAGATCCGACAACTTGAGCCTGACTTCGCGGACTTCGAGTCCGATTGAAGGTGCCCACTTCTCCATAATCAACCTGCGACGCGTGCCCAGAACTCCGCAATCTGACAGCTTTGGTGTCAGCAGTTTGCCGCTTCGCACCACAAATAAATTTCCTGCAACAACACAAGAGAGGTGATCAGTCTGGTCCAGCATGATGCATTCATCTGCTCCTTCTGCCTGCGCTTGAGCTGCGGCCAATACTTGTTCCAGTCGGTTTTGATGCTTAATACCAGCGAGTAATGGTTGCTTGGATAGCCGTATCGAAGCCACAGCTAGGGTCGCGGCAGTGTTCATTTGTCCACCGTCACGATCAAGACAGCTTATTTGAACTAAGATACGCGGAAGTGCGTTGGCGAAAGGTGCATAACCACGCTGCCCGGAACCTCTGGTAACGCTGAGTCGCAGCACTGCCCACTGCCATTTGTACTGGTTAAATGCAGTATTTGCTGCACTTTCTATTTGCTGACGAGCAGCTTTCAGGCAATCCGGAAGCGCAAGTACACGCAGGCCATGCGCCATTCGGCCCATATGTAATTCGGTATATAGCGGTTTGTCTCGATGTACCAATAGCGTTTCAAACAAACCATCACCATAGTCCAAGCCACGATCCGGCAGCGGCAGTACCGATGTTGGCGTTCCATCAAGCCAAATCGCGGTTTGCTGGACCACCAATGGCCTGATTAGTGAATTTTGCTAAACAGAAGAGAACCATTGGTTCCACCAAAACCGAAGGAATTGGATAGTACGCTGTGGATGGTCCTCTCCTGAGCAATATTGGGAACATAGTTCAGATTACAGCCCTCGTCCGGTCGGTCAAGATTGATCGTCGGTGGAGCAACCTGGTCGCGCAAGGCGAGTATGGAGAATATAGCCTCAACGGCGCCGGCCGCCCCCAATAAATGACCGATCATAGACTTGGTTGAACTCACCGCGACTTTTGATGACCAATTTCCTAGAACAGTTTCAATAGCTCGGCTTTCGGCCAAGTCTCCGGCATGCGTCGAAGTACCATGTGCGTTAATGTAATCAATTTTATCCAGCGGTATACACGCGTCTCTGATTGCGTTGCGCATGGAGGCCGCAGCGCCTTTACCATCGTCGGGAGGCAGAGTCATGTGACAAGCGTCACCACTCATACCGAAACCGCAAAGCTCCGCATAGATTTTGGCTCCCCTGGCTTTGGCAAACTCATACTCCTCAATCATAATTACGCCAGCACCATCCCCCAACACAAACCCATCGCGTTCCTTGTCCCAAGGTCGGGATGCTCCTTCAGGGTCATCATTACGTGTGGACAGCGCCCTAGCCGCCGCGAAGCCACCTAAGCCAGCTGGAGTTGTTGCCATTTCAGCACCACCAACAAGCATCGCGTCAGCATCACCCAGCGCAATCAACCTAGCGCCCAAACCAATATTGTGTGTACCGGTTGTGCAGGCGGTTACAACGGCAAGGTTTGGTCCCTGCAAATTATATTTAATTGAAAGGTTACCGGATATCATGTTAATGATAGACCCGGGTACAAAAAAGGGAGAGATGCGGCGCGGCCCAAATTCTCTAATAATTTCAGTGTTCTTCTCTATCTGGCCAATTCCACCTATTCCGGAACCTATAGAACAACCAACGCGGGGAGCATTCTCATCAGTGATTTCAAGGCCGCTGTCCTCCATGGCCTGTATCCCAGCCACCATACCGTACTGCACAAAAATATCCTGCTTGCGTGCATCCTTGGCTGGCAAATATTTGGAAATATCGAGATTCTTTACACTGGCACTGAACTGAGTGGTGTAGGCAGAGACGTCGAAGCTTTCAATCCGGGCTGCACCACTTTTTCCCACAAGGATGTTGCCCCAGGTTTCATTCACGGTATGACCGACGGGAGTCACCATACCCAGGCCGGTGACGACAACTCTTCTGCCGATCAAATATATAACTCCTATACTTCGCGCTTCTAGGAAAGGTAAACAGCCGTTCTCTATTGCAACAGAAACGGCCCTTCAAAACGAAGTGCCTAGATCAAGCGAGATTGCTGTTGATGTATGCTATCGCCAAGGCTACGGTTGTAATTTTTTCCGCCTCTTCATCAGGAATTTCCGTTTCGAACTCCTCCTCCAAAGCCATTACCAGTTCGACAGTGTCCAAGGAGTCCGCACCCAAATCTTCGACGAAGGATGCATCAGTCTGAACTTCCTCTTCTTTGACGCCTAGTTGCTCGGCGACGATCTTCTTAACGCGTTCTTCGATGCTACTCATTTTATCTTCAACTCCTGAGGTTTTTAATTCTGATTTATGCCCGTTTAACCGGTCTGAGCGCGCAGTTTACTCTGTTTTTCCAGAGAGCAATAAATTTTTTTTGGCTCAACTGAAAGTACTACTTCTAGTGTATATTAATCAACTAGTTACCCCATATACATACCACCGTTGATGTGAACGGTTTCACCAGTAATATACCCTGCAATATCGCTGCACAAAAAGCTAACCAAGGCAGCTATTTCTGCAGGAAATCCTAG
>Ga0105097_10000682_pt1 | contig 15703 bp, 19 predicted proteins | sample PPLLak12cMay2015_FD_87035 | JGI IMG/M metagenome (GOLD analysis project Ga0105097, IMG submission 87035) | Freshwater sediment microbial communities from Prairie Pothole Lake near Jamestown, North Dakota, USA - PPLs Lake P7 Core (1) Depth... | ecosystem: Environmental > Aquatic > Freshwater >... | reverse complement strand
GTTTCTTGTTAATTTCAGCATCACCCAGGATCACCCAGTGTTACAAGATCTTTTTTTCTTGTTTGATTCCACAGAGAGATTATTTTCCCCATACAAAAAATGCCCCGCTGGCTTTCGCTAACGTAAATGAAAACGCTTTTTGAATTTTGCGATATTCGTTTGTAGAGAAGGCGTTTCCCACAGGATCCACCGTGAGAGCGCCCCAGCCGTCATAGGATTGTCCCAGTTTTCTCGCGCTTTGTGACGTAGTAAGTACAGTGTTTTACGCTCAGGATCCTTATGCTGTGTATAATCCTCATATCCTGTCGCACCAAAATGAACCGTTTTATGTTTGGTTCCGTCCGAAAATACAGCCATAAATTTTTTTTCTGGATTCGTAGATTTGTCTAGAGTAAACTTCATCTAATTTGACTTCTTAAATTCTTCATACGCCTCGTGCATGTATTTAGGTAGGGATTTCTTAGTAGGATACGGGTTCTTCTTTTTTAACGCTTTTGCATATTGTGGTAGATCTTCAATGATCATACGCATTGTACCCCGTTTCTGTTGTTCTGATAGTTTCGCCCATTTTTCGGCATCAAGTTTCTTTTCATATCCGGAAATTTCTTCGTACTTCTTTTCGGCGTAGTTTGTGATTTCGCTAACGCGTTCTTCTATCTTTTTTACCTTTTCCTGGACATGCTCAATCTTCTCACCTTTCATAATCTTTTCCTTCAAGCGCGTAACCTCTTTGTGATCCTCAGAACCTTTCTTTGGTATACACCACATTGTCTTCCCCTTATTGAATTCTTTAAGAGCAAGGATATACGCGTTGGGTTTACGTTTTTTCTCTGGCTCAGTCATTCCTTTGTCTATTGAGTGCATAGAGAAATTTTGCGTTTTAGAATCATTTCAAACATCTGTTCTACAACCTTCGCTTTCTCTTCTAACGTAGGCAGTTTTGCGAGAAAGTGATGTGCGATCTTATCTATGATCGTGTTGTATAGTTCTATCGCTTCATTGGCAGTTTCCGGAGATTTCTCCAATAGGTCTTTTAGCATCATAAGAATCTCGTCTTGTGCGTCACTCATTTTATTCTATGCGTATACAATAAAATGAAAGCAAACGCCCTCGTGTGGTCGTTTCACATCGGAAGAAAAAAATATTCCATTACATTTGTTGTACCTATTCTTTCAATCTCTCCATTATCGTAATAGGGTTTGATATCTTATCTCTTCTGGAAAAAAGGATCGAAAGACTTCTTCTTCTACATCTTTTGCGAAAAAGTCCTTACAACTGAAGACATCCAGATGTAGATCGTTGTATTCTTCTACGAAGTGCCCAACTACGTTACTTGTTTCTATCAACTGTACAAGCGTATATCCCGCCTTATTTCCTTCGCCGAAATGTACAATCCGGGGTTCGCCAAAGGGTACCATATTGATCCGTTTGACTAACTTACGAGAAAACAAATCAATGGTATTCTTACAACGTATTGCGGTAGGATTGCAACGCCTTGCGGTCAAAATCAAATGTTGTCCCCATGGTTTAATATTCATCTATTGTAAGAATGGATATAAATCCGATTCTTACCGCTCCTATTGGGGCGGTTCTTTTACTTCTAATGTACTTTATGATCCATAGAGGATTTCATTCCCATTGTGTTGTTCCGAATCGTGTAGACTTGGAATTGGATGTTCCAACACAGGAAGAGGGGTATTATCATTCGATTTTGCCTCATAACACAGACGACACCGAATTACACAATCCTCGTCCAACGTCATAAGTTTCGTATGCATGTCGCATCTTGCACACAGTACGACCGGACATGTTTCGCATTCTACGAAATCCAACGTTGTATGAACAATATTGATGGTACAGTTTTGGCAATTCATCTTTATGTTCCTCATTAATAATTTTTTTGTGATCAATTTTGTCCCCGGGACTGGTTTGGGCATCTTACACATTCTATTTTCTATAGAAGAAGAAATGATACATTTCTTCTATTATAGAGGTTCTAAAAAAACACAATTTACAGATCTTCATTATGCGGCTATCGTAAACGCGAAGGAAAAAGGAAAATTTGAACGAATCATTGTTCATGAAGATTGCCCCGCGGATTCCAATTCGTACATGGAGGCGAGAAAACTGCCGTATGTGGAATGGAGAAAGACGCAATATGATTCTGGAAAAGATCAAGAAGCCGCCATACAAGCCAAACGCGCAGAAATCTTGTTGCAAGAAGGCGGTGTTGTGGCAGATTTGAATTTTCTTATCTTGCGCCCCTTTACATCCCTACTGTGGTATAGTTGGTATTCTAATCAGAAAAAGAAACGTGGAAAAATGGCGCATGCTCCGAAACCGTACGCAAATGAGGAAACAAGACCGCTTCCGGTGAAATTATTCTATCCAGTGTCGTCTTCTAACAAAACCTTTTTAGAAGGCGCCGATATCTCCCTTGCGGATTCCTACGCGATCTACATATGGGGAAATCTTCAACTAAAAGATTTGCAACATACTTCTGTCGCTTCATTTCTACCCAATCTTTCCCCGATTCGCGCAACCTCGGCAATTGTATCTTTTGCCTGATAACAAAAAATACTCGGTGTAGATAGAACAACGTGAAATGAATCGCAACGTACATAGACAAGTCGCAGAACAAAGAGGCGTAGACATTCGCAACCCATCGACGGCGTATTTTACGATTGATTCTGACGATGCGTATTACAATTCCACAAAGGGGGATTTCAATGGTACTTTTACCGCCAATAATTTTCGGATCTCTCGTAGTCAATCTTTGATACCTGGTTTTTTTACTCGTATGGCAGTTCAGGAGGTTGTTATGAGATGGGCATTACCGAACATCTCCGCAGTTTACAACGGTGTCGCAAATACGAGCGTTGGTGTTACCGCTATCAATGTATTCAATTCACCCTTGGAGACTGGGTATACAGTGGATGTAAGTGGAAATACATATTTTGAAGGAACGCTTACGCCCTTAAATAGTTACAACGGTAGCCCAAATATACCGATTATAGACGTGGATGGAGTTCCGACACGTGTCGAAAATCTACCTATTTTGGATCCTGCAGGAGCGCCTGTTGATATTAGCGGGGCTTCTGTTCTCGGGGAATCATTTGTTGTAAATATTCCTGATGATTTTTACAATGTAGAGCAAGCCTTACGGCAAATCGTATTAGAAATGAACGCGTCCGTTTCAAGTGCCACTACTGTATATTCTTTGGTCGCGGCGCCCATCACCAATGTCGTCTTAAATTGTAAAAAAAGTGCTGTAGATACTAATTTTACACTCAATGTATCCCAATTGGCACTAGCGTTAGGTTTTGGAAGTTATATAAATGTACCCTCAAACAATATTTTTCCGGTAAATCCCAATCTTATGTTCGCACACTATGTCGATATCGCTTCTCCGGAATTAACATCCCAACAAAGGGTGAAAGACTGTTCTACAAACATAAATCCGAAAGATATTTTATATCGTTGGAATTTCGGATGGTCCTGTGCGCCTCCTACAAGAGATGGGTTTGGGTTTCCTATTTTACAAGGGTATACACCATTTACAGAACGACGGGAAATAGGTTTCCCGAAACAAATCGCATGGGATCCGCTACTTTCTGTTGGCCATATTAGTTTTCAATCGTATTTAGGAATACCACAGACTGGATTTTATGGGTTTGTCCCACTGGAAACGTTCCCCAATATAACTCTTCTAAACTCTACAGTATTTTCCGGCGGGTATTCGTTTAATATGAACTTATTACTTTCCGAAGTTTAATAGTTGGGTCCGGCGTACGGAACCTGTCCCATGCGCTTCGCGTGGGTCTTGGTGTGGATAACGGGAATCTGTGCCTTCGCCATCTTGGTTCCGATCTTGGTGTCCGTCAGAATTCCACCGTACACCATGGGTCCCACAGAACCGAGAGTATTCATAATAAGACCCTCCATACCCTTCTGTTTCACTGCATGCGGCGAATTGACACGGGTGTCGCGGATAAGTGCATGCTCAAGAAATACCATCTATATGTTGGGGAAAGTTTTTCTTTGCCTAAGATATAAAACATGGACTCCGCTCTACAAGAATCAACAATGCAGATGTTACGCCCGGGACAGTGCGTAGATCTATACTACCCCAATCCTGAGACCTCTAAGAAGCAATGCTTCCGCACCAATGTAAATACCAAATACCAGGTGGCATTTACCAATCTCACGAGTGGTGTGTCTCAGTTCACGTTCTCCCCCAATAATGGTCTTCAGGATATCATGTGTGTCTTCCGGTTTCCTTCCAATTCGGAATCGGCAGCCGCCGGACTCTCGATCCCCAGAGGCTGGGGTTATGCCGCGATCAATCGTGTTTCGTTCCGTGTAGGTGGGTCGTCTCAATTTTTCCTTACGGGCGATCAAATCTTGCTCCATGCGTTGGATGCGGCTTCTGATGCCGCCGCACGTGATGCGATCTTCTCCTTGGGCGGTAACTTGTGCGTGAAAGCCGCTGATTTTACCGCCAATAACTTCGCGTATGTGTGGCTCAAACTTCCCTGGACCACTCCTTCGGCAGAGGGGAAAATGCCCCCGTTGCCTACTGATTTGCTGACCCAGCAGGTAATCGTTACGGTAGAATTGAATCCTATTTCGTCCTATTGCTCTAACAACGGTGGAACGATTCCTTCCGCCCTCATGTCGGGCAACTTCACGGGTCAACAGGTGGTGTTGCAGAACCAGGGCGATGCGCTCGCCCGCCGTCACGATATGACCACGTCCAGTTTGTCGTACCCTGTCAAGTTCGTCCAGCAGGAGACACAGATTTCGTATAGTTCGGTCGGTACCGGCACGTATTCGGCGACCCTCTCTGGTTTTAGAAGCGGTGAAGTCACAAAGATTATCTTGTGGCTTACGATCGCCGATGATAATTTGGCGACTCTTCGCAATCCCTTAGCGTTCTACAGACCCCAAAACGTGGTGGTTACGTATATGGGAGATCAGTATTCCCGCTATGACGCGGACAGTGGTCAGTTGTGGAATCTCATCAACGGCAAGGCGCTTCCTGAGGTTTCCAACAGTGTCGTGGCATCGTATACGTCCCCCGCGTACTCTGCAAATACTCAGGCTTCGCAGTGGGTGGTTGTGCCGTTCGCTCAGGCGAACGACTCCGCCAACTCTGCGACCGAGATGTATGTTGCAGGTCGCGAGGTGACCAATGGTATTGTGAATGTGAACTTTACCCTACCTTCTACGATCACGTCCAAGACGGGTCCCGTGATCCTCCACGCCTCGTACGAATACAACGCCGTGTATGTGTTTGGCGCCGGCACGTGCGACCTCGCATTCTAAATGTACTATAATTTTGTTTCATACAATCTATTTTGAATAGATACTATGAACGGGTAAGACTCCCCTCTCTTAAAACTTCGCAATCGACCACGCGATCTGTAAGTCCGACGGGTTATGCATATTATTCGCAAACAGGAATGTAATGGATCCTCCATTTGCTGCGGTTGGCGTTGCCGACACAAGATATGTTTGTTTGTCGCCTGGTTGGTCTGGAACTTGCATAGATGCCAACACAACCGATGTAGCGGCTAGGGATGCCGATACGCTCGAAATCGTAAATGTGTCCGCTCCATAATCCCCAACTCCAGGCACAGCCAACCCGCAAGGAAGCGTAGAAATCGTAACATATTGATTTACTGCCGATACGCTGATACCGTCGCCAGCGTCAATTGTAACCGATCCGTTTAATCCGTTGACATCATTTACCACATCTCCAGGAAATTCTATCGTAATGGAATTGGAACCGACATCGTTTCCTATCGTCAAGGTTCCCGATGTAATTCCTACATTGCCTGTTAAGGAATTTACATCTAATACACCACTTGACGTAGGCAATTCAATTGTGATATCGTTGCCAGATATGTCGACCGTTAATGTGGCAGACGTAATATTGATACTGCCCGACAACGTGTTCAGATCGGTTACACCCGCACCACTTCCGCTTAAATCAATGGTGATATTGTTTCCATCTGCGCCAACCGTTAACGAGGTCGATGTAATGCCCACGCTGCCCGTTAGCGTATTTATATCATCTACGGTCGTTTTCGTGCTGGGTAATTCTATAGTAATTTTGTTCGTTTCTACATTGTTCGATATATCCAGTGTAATCGATTCAATCATTACATTACCGGATAAATCATTTATCGCCGTTACACCTCCTACACCACTTATCGACGCCCATTTGAGTTGTCCAGAATTCCCGTCCAGCGACAATACCTGTTGATCCGTTCCCTCCGCGGCAGGAAAATTATACGCTTGCGTTGCACAACCTAACGCGGTCAGTGTTACCTGGGAAGGAGCCGTTCCAATCGCCAAGGAATCACCGGCAACCACGGCGCCTGTATTCATTTCAAGCGTTTCAACGAGTGCTACATTTCGTATCGCGTTTTGACTCATATTTAGATCACTCTGCGCCGGATTGAACATACCTTCGGCGGTGTTCATGGTAATTGTAGTACTCATTTTCTATCCTACCATAATATATTTCTATTGGATAGATATATACTATGCCCTATTCGTTATTGCAGGCGCCAAACGGGAAATACTGGGTCATTACAACCGCTACCGGAAAGAAGCACAGCAAACAACCAATGAGCAAGGAACAAGCGATGAAACACATATTGGCGATGCGTATCCATGGATACTAAATTCGCAGCTTAGACCGGAAGACATCGTTGTTCAATGTATCCACACAAATAAAATGGTGATCCAAAGTATGTTCTCGGAACCATCGGATTTTGTCCGCCAATTTTACATCTTTCGGGAAATAGGAACTTAGATAGGACTTAATACAGCGTTCAATTTCTGAATCGGTATTTTGTTTGAATAGTAAGACCACATTGATATTGGTTCTACCGGCGGCGTTAATAAGAGTAAGCGCTTGTACATTGTAAATCGTAGAAATACAACTATTTCTATACACGCATAGCAACTTAACAATTTCGGGGTGGAATTTCGCCTTGGTCACAATATCATCTAAGCATACAAGAAAATCGTATTTGTTCTTTGTTTCTTTATTGATATGCGCCATATCTTTTATGACTCTTGGTAAGAACTCAGGACTTTGCAAGATATCCATTTCCTTATATACATCGGCTTGTTGGGAATTGGTCATCAATACGCCAATATGATTTTCAAAATAATGTTTGAGAATATGCGACAACATGGTAGATTTTCCCGCGCGAACGGATCCCACCATCAAAATTGTAAATCCTCCCCCGCTTGTGGGAGGATGTAGTACAAACGGCTTATCTGGTATGTTCATCTATCTATTAAGAAAATATTTTCTTTCAATAGAAACAATGGATATACTACGACAGATCCAATCCAACCGAATCGCGAAAGGATTGGACAATACCCCCCAACACGCAGACAAGGCGCCCAGCAAAGCGAAGCAGAAGAAGGAACAGGACGTCAAGGAACGCGCGACACTCAAAGAAATGCGTGCTGAGATTATAGACAAGAAACCTTCCGGAAGCAAAGTAAAGAAGTATTTCAAAGAAGTCATAGAACGATTCACAGAAGATAGTAGCGACGATGACGGCAAATAAAATATATATGTAGAGAAGAAATGGCTTCGTTAAACCCGCAAACTCTGTTTTCTCCTGGAAACGATATCTACATGTTAAAAAATGGCGCGTTTTTTCAGGGAAGTTTCAATATCTCAGCATCTGGGCAGCCAGGAGAAGACACTATGAATCTTAATATGGCTGGAAATGTAGGAACAATACGTGTCTATGATAATGCAACGCCACCCAACAACGACACACAGTTAAATATACAAGCCGACACAGGTATATATTTTAACATCAAACAAGCACTGGCGAACAAGAATGTTGCCGATTTTTTGCAAACGGCGATTATCTTTCGACAACCGATCGTTCTCGAAGTGGGTCCATTAAAAGATTCACTGGAAATATTTACAGAAGTAACTGATTCGTATCTTACAAAATGCGCACTTATCATATATGAACCTTCGTCTTCAGGAACGACACCAACATCGATTAAGTTCGGTTCCTTTGGTATCATACAAACGACGGATAAATTACAGGTTGGATCGTCAAGTCTTGCGTCTGTCACGGTTGGAACGCCTGCGGGAAACAATGTTCTCGCGGGTCCTGACCAATTCGCCTTTCAAGTGGGTACCGCGGCAACGGGTGGAATGTTTCAACAAGGTTCTTCTATTGTTCTCGGTCAAGGTGTGAGCCCCGCCACCACTGGAGCGGGAGTGACGGTAGGACCTACTACGGTTGGATTTCGCAAATCCATCGAAGCACAACCGAACGCGATCAGTATCAACGCAGTAGGAGCCGTTCGCAGTGTAGCAAGTGCGACGAATGTAGGCGGTCTTGTACAAGTCGCAAACGGAAATTACTATACGAATCTACAAGCAAACGGCGACGCGTTCTCACCCAATGGAACGGGCGGATCTATTATTTCGTACAATGCTGGAACAGCAACCATCGCCCCAACACTCTTTGTACCTGGAGCGAATACAAGTATCACTGGACCATCCGACGGCGTGATGACCGTAAGCGCGTCGAACAATATCAATCTTACAATTCCACCGACGAACCCCGCCTCCGCTGTCGGTATAACTGCGAACACGATAAATCTAAATGGAAACAATACGATCAATATCGCAGTCCCAACAGCCGACGCGGGCTCGGTTGTCAATATAACTGGATCCACTACCAGTATCACCTCTTCCGTCGCTATTAGTCTGAATGCGACCGGCACAGGGGCGGATATCTCTATCAACGCGGCGGACTCTATCAATCTGAACGCCCCACAGGTTCTTATCAATGGTGGACTTATCGCACTTCCTTCGTTTTATTACCAATGGAATGGTGCGACACAGGATATTAACGGTAGCACGACGTTGGGAAGTGGTTCCTTTCTGGGTTGGGATACTACACTCTACCAGACTCCAGGGTATGGACCTCGGTTCGCTTCGCCGGATCTTTCCTTTTGGATTGCCCCCGTTGCGGGCGTATATTTTGTGACGGTAAATCTGATATGCAATCTTCAGAACGCTACGGCGGGTATGTCGATAGATTTACTAAAAGTTCCCGCAAGTGGTGGATTATCAAGAGTAGGTGCGCAAATGCGTGCTCCAGGATACCAACCCACGTCTTCCTCGCCTCCCTCAAATCTTCCCTTTTTTCAAACACAGTCAGGAACACTATGCGGGACGTTTTACACACAACTTTTGGCAAATGATAGGATATATATGTGTGGTGGAACGTTTCATCCAGGAGGGTTTCTCTACGTACAGCCGGGTTCCACGTGGTCGATACAGTATGTCGCCGCGCAATAGAAATATATTCCCCATACTATGTAAGGATTGGTTTGCATGGCATCTCTGAATCCACAAACACTATTCAACGAAACGACACCGATCTACGTACCGAATCCTATAAAGCCGTCTGGGCTTCTATTTACATGTAGCACGATAGGAGGACCCGATGTAACATTGGTCAATACGAATGGTGTCTTGGAATCCTTCACCGATGGTTCCAACGCAACTATATTAAATACATCGCTATGGTCAGAATTTCCAGCCAACACGGGACATATCGACATGGCTCCCGGTGGTTTGCAACGAATCACGGCGACAAACTCACAGTTGTTTTTCAATGGTCAAGCACTCGCATCGGGTGGAAATGTCGAAGATTGGTCATATTTTCCCGTGGATTCTGGGCATATCGATTTTGTTGCCAATGGATCGCAACGTCTTACGGCTACATCGTCGTTTCTTGTCTACAATGGTATTCCCTTAACGGGTGGATCGACAGAGTTCTGGTCGGCGTTTCCAGCGTTAAACAATGTAAATATTGCCAATTACAATCTCGACAATTGCGCAAATATCTACACAAAGACGATACAAAACATTGGTTCCAATGCGTTAACCTTTCAAGCGAATAGCGGGGGTGGCGGTGGTCGAAATATCAATCTGAATGCAACAAACAACGTCAATATAAATAGCGACAGTAGTGTCAATATTGCGACTCCGCAAACCAAAATTACAGCGGGTTTTTTAACCCGCCCTGACATCATAGGATTGGTGGATATTGTCGCAGAAAATGGACTGTATGGTCGCATTAATCTAACCGCAAATCCTGGTTTTACACCGATCGCAAATTATGGGCGTATTAATATTACCGCGAACGGTGGAACGGATCCATCCGAGACGATAGGGTTCGGCGGTGATATAGAAATTGTCGCGAATACTCCCTTGACGGCTCCATCTGCGACATCTGCTATAAAAGTCAACGCGTCGTGTGTATTGTCCTACGCCGGCTTTGTGCCGATCATTGCATCTATCGCAGGAGTCAATTTTATCTATGGGTCGGCGGGTGTAAGTATCACCTCGGATGTCCTGGGTCCTCTTACAGGTCCTGTTCCTGGTTGTGTGTATATGCGCGGGCGATTCGGAACACAGATCGAAACGTCCATAGATCCCTTTGGAAATCGGTACGGTTTGTATTGTTGCGATATTCAGCCGTTCGCAAATGTGTTAGGGGCTACAACCGATATGACGATCAAGGGGCGCGGGGCATATTTTGGAGAACCGTTGATAGGAAATGTAGCGTTGAGCAATGTAAAAACCATTGACGGAAACATCTATGTATACGACCCCACGATTGCGCCTGCAGAAGTGATTTTACAGCCTCGTTTGGAAATACAAGGATTGAGTACCATCAATGGATATCCCTATATCCCAATTGGATCGTCAAACATTAATTTCGGTGGGTATTCACTTCAAAATTGCTCTACGATCTTTGCGTCTACAATTCGTTTGTCGGGTGGTGGCACAGTATTCGCGTCGACAATTCGTACGGCAACTGTTACGACGGGAACTCTTTCTGTTACAACCGTCGCTACACCTATGAGCATGGGCGGAAACAATATTACCAATTGTGCTACATTGACTGCGACAACAATAAACAACAGTGTGTTCAATACCTCCACCATTACCGCCAATAATATTACAACGGCGAGAAACATACAAGCCTTAACAAGTCGTGTAGTATCTACTATCACCGTTGGGCAATTTTCCCCATTTACTGTGTTGAATAATACTTCCCTGACTACCAGACAAATAACTACATCTTCCATTACAGCGAATACTGTTAATGGTTGTGCCTTTCCGCAGACGTTTACCCTTACGTCGGCGAACACGATCGCCGTGACCGATGCAGACAAAGGACGTTTGTTTATTATTGGAGGTTTTTCCTTTCCTACATTTAATTTTACTGGCGATGTATCGGTCGGCTGGTATTGTTTTATAAAAAATGGTGCGAAATCGAGCGGGTATACAAATATTACAATTACATTTAACGGAAATCCAATATCAGGAACACAGACAATATTCGCTGTTCCTAACACGGGTGGCGTTCAAACCGGAAACTCGCCATGGTGTGTGTTGCTAAAAAATAGTATAAGTATCTATGCGATGTTTTAAGGGCTATGCCCTTCTTTAGAACCCCCTGTGGAATCCCACATGCGGTTATTGTGTTTTTATATTCTTTGGAAAAGATAGAAACACACATGTCGGCGACAGAACTAAAGAAGATGCTCAAGGAAGTACGACCCAAGTTTGGCAGCACAGAAGAAGATCTCAAGAAGGAACTGGAATACCATTCGGCAGCAAAGAAGGCGCTGGCGAACAAAGAGAAGATGGCGAAGGTACGAGAAGCAAGAATGGCGGCTAAAGGAAAGGCAGTAGAGAAAAAGGAAATGACAAATTTGAACATGCCTCTGGTGACACAAGATAAGGCGCCCGAACAACCGAAGGCGAAGAAGACGAAGGCGGTTTCTTCTGAACCCGTCTCCGAGAGGAAGGCGTTTTTGCTCGCACAACTCGCGTCTCTTGGATCGTAGGTTCTGTTTTGTTGATCACTCCCGGTGTATTTCGTATCCAATATTGTTCTCGCTCATCTCGTGTATTTGCATCACATTCTTCCATGACTTGAATTTGTATCTCCCCCAATTTACATAGATTGCGAGAAATACAACGATTGCCCGGGCGCTTGTGTTCTAACAAGCGTTCGTGTACGCTTCGTTTCGTAGATCCGATATAACACTCCTTTCGATTTGGAATGGAAAGTTTATAGATAGAGATCATTGTCTAACGATAGATTAGAAAATGCCACATTTGGAACAAATCGGCTCTATTTCGAAAGAAGAACTCATCATGCGCGTCCGTGCTTCCGGCTGTAAGATGTTGGAAAAACTCAATTTGGATACTATGCGACGATCGCAAATATTGGCACATTTGCAAGAATGTAAATGCCCAAGTTTAAAAAAAATCTCATTAGAAAGTAAATGACATTGGAACTAAATGGTCGCGTATTGTCGTTAACCAATCCCGATGGAACGATAAGCAAAATTCTTCTGCCGCAGGGCGACCGAGGTCTACAGGGTCGCGACGGTATGAGCATCAAGGGCGAGAAAGGAGACAAGGGTGAGAAGGGCGATGCCGGTAGAGATGGGCGCGATTCCTCGGTTCCAGGACCGCAGGGAATACCAGGTGAAACGGGACCGAGGGGTGAGCCTGTACCATTGCGCATAGGAAAAGTCGTCATAGGTGATGAGGCACACGCATCGGTAAGCCGTGTAGGAACGTCACTATTAGATATGTACGATATATTGGATTTGGTAGTTCCAAGAGGCGCAGTGGGACCCGCTGGTCGTTGTGGAAAGGATGGTCAGCACGGTTCGCACGAGTATATCCAGTTTCTATCGTTAGGAAATTGCCCAACCTGGGACAATGAGTATTTAGGTATTCATGCCGTCGCCGATGGGCTTCTTGTTCTTCCAGAGTTTACGCTCAAGGACGCTGGGCGGTGGGTATGGCTCAAGACATTTGATACGCTAACTATTTCCGGTGCAATGGAACCGGCGTTTACGATCCAAAAGGGCGAATCCGCTAAGATGGTGATTGTTCCCTATCAGGGAAAGTTTATTATGACACGATTTTAAACTCGTATACATATAGATGGACTACCAAACAGAGAGAGCCCGGATCATAGCAGAGATACAGGCGATAAAAGAGAAAATCAAACAAGCACACCCGCAATGGTGGGAAGGTGGTAAATTTGTACGGTAGATATACGGAGAGTATACATTGTTTGTGATTTTTAAAAAACCAAACAATATATATATGGACTCGTCTGTGAAAACGTATACGAAATCGCCCAAGACATTGGAAGCGTATAAGAATATGCTTGCGTTGCTACAAGATTCGTCTCGCGGAATCCCCAATTTTGATCTAATGAATGCCGACAAAAATATACAGTGGATTCTCAACGAGAAAAAACCAAATGGATCCAATTATAGCAATGCCTACAGAAAGAACCTATTGAATGCATTGATTCATTATACAAAAGGAAAGAATGAAACCGCCTATAAGAAGTATTATACAAAAATGATGGAATTGAAGAAACTACAAGACGTACATCAAGAGAGTCAGACATTGACCGAGACACAAAAAAAGAACGACGTAACCTTTTCCGAGATTCTACGTGTACGCGACACATTGCCGAAAGATTCAGAAGACTATGTACTGTTGAGTTTGTATACAACGGAAGGAATGCCGCCCATACGTGCAGATTATAGTCCTATGCGTGTGTTTCAGAGAAAGACAGACGTTAAGAAATACAATATGAACTATATGATTATCAACCGAAGGCATTGCGAATTACATTTGGTAGATTTTAAGACATCGGCTTCGTGTGGTGCGATTGTGCACACTATGCCCAAACCTCTCTGTAGTATCTTACGTAAATGGCGTGCGGTTCATAACGGTAATTGGCTATTTGAGACGAGAAACGGTGAACCATATACGGAATCGTATTTGTCGCAGAAAGTTACATCGATCTTTAAGAAGGCGATCAACAAGAATGTCGGTATTACTATGATACGGATCGCATATCTTACCGAAAAGGGGAAACATGATAGAACCATCAAAGAGAAGAAAGAGACGGCGAAATTGATGGGGCATTGTATTTCCACTGGGGAAACCTACGCGAAAAAATAGGTTCTGAGATTCTAACAATCGCCTATCATTGGTTTGGTGGTGGGTGGTGGTGGTGATTGGTGATGGAATCATGAATCTTCCTTAGGGGCTTTACAGAAATCAAAACAAAATGGGTTTGGAGTTAAATTCATGACCACCCAGGATCACCCAAACCACCCAGGATCACCCAAACCACCCAGGATCACCCAAACCACCCAGGATCACCCATTATCTGCAAGGCAGGATTACCCCCTGTGGACTTTGAGGTTTCTAACAATCTAATATATAGTTCTTAATCGCTATAATCTTAAAACAGTTATGAGACTATTCTTCTATTGTATTGGTGTTGGGTGGTGATGGTGGGTGTTGGGTGGTGGGTGGTGGTTGGTGATAGAAACACGGATCTTCCTTGGGGGCTTTACAAAAGTCAAAACAAAAAGGGTTTTTAGTTAAATTCACGAACACCCAGGATCACCCCGGATCCCCCCGAATCACCCAACCATTTAAAGATTAAAGTCTAAGGTATATGTAGAAGAACAAATGGAGACGACTGTTAGAAAGAACACGAACGCACAACGCAATTGTCCTTTATGTGGCGACGCAGTACGAGGCGATAGAATCATAACGCATATTCTTCGCGAACATACACAGGAATGTTTTAATTCCCATACGGATGAACACAAGAAATGGTTCACACAATATGAACTCCCCTTTATTGCGGTGTATAGACCAAAAAACAAGACAAAAATTGACTACATAGCCTGTTTACACTGTGAAAAAGGCGCATCGCCGTTTTCGAAAGTAGCGCCCGATTCATTCTATGCAACACATGGCAGAACATGTAAATGTAAAGAATCATTTAAAATGTATGCGTCAGACTATAGAATTTTTGTTGCGGATCCTGTCCAACCGGCTCCCATCCAACCGGCTCCCATCCAACCGGCTCCCATCCAACCGATTCCCATCCAACAACAGGAACCTACAGTAGAAACAAACTCTGTTCTGGCGAGTTTACAAGCGTTTATGAATAGCACCAAAGAAACACATGATTTCCAGGACATGAATGAGGCATTGAAATTCTTGTTAGAATCTCACGCATCACAAACAAAAACGATAGATACTATCAATAGGAATGTTGAGAAGCAGAGGAAACAAATGCGCGAAGAGAGCAATAGAATAGAAACGGAGATGCAAACGCGAATTCACGATTTGGAATATATTGTAGAGACATTACGACCATTACCTACTGTACAAAATGCGCGTACTGTAGACTCCGACGGTTTGATGTATTGGGATCAATTGGTGTCTCGCGTTCAAAACTGCGATCCAGAGGAAGAAGATCTCAAAAAACAGTATGGCGATCAGGACATAGATATCGAAACGTATTTAAAAAACAACAACAACAAACCCTTGAAGGCATTGTACGCAATGTACACAAAGTTTTTAGATACGGAAATTGAATGGACAGAATTACTTACATACGTAGAAGAACACGATTACGAATAGCCCCGTTAGCGAAAGCCAGCGGGGCATTTTTTGTATGGGGAAAATAATCTCTCTGTGGAATCAAACAAGAAAAAAAGATCTTGTAACACTGGGTGATCCTGGGTGATGCTGAAATTAACAAGAAAC
>Ga0105097_10000679_pt1 | contig 15734 bp, 18 predicted proteins | sample PPLLak12cMay2015_FD_87035 | JGI IMG/M metagenome (GOLD analysis project Ga0105097, IMG submission 87035) | Freshwater sediment microbial communities from Prairie Pothole Lake near Jamestown, North Dakota, USA - PPLs Lake P7 Core (1) Depth... | ecosystem: Environmental > Aquatic > Freshwater >... | reverse complement strand
TAAATGACTTTCTTGCTGCTGATGAATAATTATGTCCATATCCAGAAGCACCATAATGAATTATCTTTTCTTGACCATTCTGACAAGCCTTAACCACCTTCTTCTTTTTAGGATTAGGTGACTTACGTGGCTTATTACATGGCATTGATTTCTTATCTAACATATCAACTTTTATTTAGTAAGTTCTGTTTTTATATTTCTACCAAAAGTAATGTTACATTTAGCTTTTATGTCTTTATGTGTAAACTGCCAAAATTCTCCAGTATTATTTATGATTACAGTATAAATAGTGTCTGTTTCATGCCCGTAATCTGTAACTAACCAAATTATTCCCAATCCTTTAGGTGTATTCACCTCTAATCTATTTTTTGGCTCATACATCATCTTTATTTAATCTCTGTATTTAGCAGTTTTCTCTTTTATCTTTTCTGGCTGAGGAACAAATTGTTTACCCATAGCCTTACCAATTCTCTTAGCTCTTGTTGTAGCAGCATATTCTTTAGCAGTCAACGCTTCTCTAGCTGCCTTAGGCAAATATCTTTCTCCTGTCTCAGAACTTGGTTTACCACTCTTGGTTCCCCATTTCTCTCTTGTCCACTTTGCCAAACTATTGTTAGATGACTTCTCACCTTTATATCCGCCACCAGACTTCTTATATCTAGCAACTGCAAGTTGAGCTTTCCTAGCTGACCATTGACCAGCATTACCACCCTTAGTACCTGCCTTAACAGATGCAGCTATCCTTTTCCAGAGGCCCGGGTTAGATTTTTTAGAAGTACTCATTACTTGTGGTACATTGAGCTTATATACTCTTCCATAGATTCTTTCTCTTGAGAATCCATAGACTTAATACGCTTACGAGCTTTATTCCATCCACCATTTACAGGGTCATTCAATCTTGCATATGCATCACTCCAAAGAACTCTATAGATTCTTGGGTCTCTTGCTTTCATTGCATTGTAGAATCGCTCCTCAACATACTCAACAACAGCTCTTTCAAAAAATCGTGGTATGATAGGTAAGTCACCATTCTCTACACCCATACCATTGAATATAATTCGTATATAAGGGAATGAAGTACATTCTTTACTGAACATCATAAGTCCATTGTTTACATTGTAGTAAAACTTTGGACCATAGAACCCTTCCATGTTACGAGAGTAAATACGTTGGTTAGGTTGATAGATATCTCCACCATTACTTCCGTCATCCTTTACACGGGCAGTATATCCAGTACCATCAGCTGTGTTGTTAAAGTGACGTTTCCAATAAACAACCTGAGTCTTATTAGGATTACATAATGAACCAGTATACAGATACATCTCTCTGATGTTGAATACATTAGTAGGCATTTCTATTTGGCCATTCTTTGGCATCTCATAGTCCTTCTGAATAGTTAGCCAGAATGTATCAAATGATAACTCCTGCATAGCATCCTGAATACGAGATGTATACCATCCTTTAGGGAATCCTTTCTTAAATTCCTTGTCATCTAAGGTAGTAGTAACTTCAGCTAAAATATGCTCTATACTTACAAAATCGTTTGCCTTCATATCTATTATTCAGTTTGTGCTTGTTGTTGAGCAGATAAATCAGATAACGTAGCTCCACGAGCCGAATACTGATTAGCAATCTTACTTGAATCTTCACCATCATTGATTCCCTCTGTAGGCATCATCATAATGAATTTACCAAGTTTAAGAACTTCATTTATAAGCTCTTGTATTCTTTCGTCTGGAAGAGGAACTTGCTCATCCAAATCACATATCTTCATTGGGTCGATACTTGCTTTAATAGCAATCTCTACATCTTCAATTGAAATACATTCAACTCCAAGAAGGTAAATTCTATTAACACCCACATTATCAACAATGTGTCCTATCCTATAGAAATACGGATTACTAACAGATGGCTTAGTGTACTCATCAAGATATAAATGCTGAACAGCTCCAACATTTACCGGCTGAAAGAACCTTTGAGCAAACATAGGCCCGTCACACTTGCAGGTCTCAGAATTATATGTCATGTAAACTACACCAGAATTATTTGGTAAATCCATTATTTGTGCTGGTAAGTCTATGTATTTTCTTCCTTTGGCATCAGTTAAAACAGGAACTGAATGGAACGTAGACGTAAATAAATCAGAATTAGTTAAATTATTATGGTCTACACGCAATCTATTGGCAACTACAGTTACCCAATAAAGTATCTGAGGGAACGTAAAGTCAGCATCGTCAAATGATGCGTTTAAGCTCTTTTCTAAATCGTAAACTACATATCTATACGTTGCCATCTTATAATACGTCTAATAGTTGCTGAATATCTGCATTTGAAACAGAATTAATAGTTGTTCCATCACCTTGTTTAAAGCTAATATAGAACAATGCTTTATTGAATAATAATTGGAATACACTATGTGGGAATCCAATCTCATCAGTAATACTTACAATCTTATCTGGTTTCTTAACCCAAAAGATAGTAACTTTTCTGTTTGACAATTTTGGTCTTATCTCTATTTCTTGAGACAAAAATCCTCCTGAAACTCCATTGTAATTAAGTGGAGATATGTATGCGTATCTTCTTAAATCTTCACATACATATTCAGCGTCAAATCCAGCTTCAAATGGATTAACTTTATTTACTGCCCATTCTTCAACATTAAGCCTTTTACAACTATATTGTGCTGATAAATGAGTAAGGTTACTTAAATAGTAACTTCTATAAATATCAGGAGTATTAGGAACAGGCATATTAGTATTAACCTGAACATCAGGATTAACATATACAGCCAATATACTCCATACTTCAGATGGGAAAACGTCAAGAGATACTCTGGAGTTAATACTTGTTTGAAAAACCCCAGAGTATGACAGTTCTCTAAAAAACTCTTCACCTATTTTACCTTGTCCGTATGCGGCATTAACAATAGAAGTCAACCATTTCATCGCTGCATTAATCGCAGGGATATAATCTAAATCATCACGATAATGGTCAGAACCTTCAGCATCCAATGCAAAGGCCAGTTGATTTCTTAGTTCTAATGCCGTAAACATAATTAGTAATTAGGAATTGTTTTTTCTATAATCTCTCTACCAGTCTTATCTACAGTTGCTTTACGAAGCGAACCATATAACACAGTATCCTGTTGAGCAATCTGACGTTTAGCAGTAATTTCAACTAACTGCTTACGCATAGATTCAGGACTTTGTGAAACTGATATACCTTCTTGTTTTGCTCTCGCAACTACTTGTAAATCAGACAATCTACTAATAGACTGCTGTGCTTCAATCATTTTTTGTGCCCACGTAGAATCAACATTCAATGCAGAATCCATATTCTCATAGAACGCAATTCCATATTGGCTATGTCCTCGTAAATAATCAGCAACTTCTCGTGAATGTACTTTTACAGAAGATACCGAAACCACCTGAACGCCACGTTGACCTTTTCTCTTTGTACGAATTAAAGGTTGAAAACGAATAGCTCCCTGAGGCGGAATGCTTTCAGCTCCACGTTTCTTATCACCGTGAATTGAAAAGTTAAGAGAGAACGCAAAGAATATTGCAGGATTCTCCAACCAATCATCCTCAAGGTCTCTAACATAATTCAAATCATCATCAAGCTCGCTCTTGTTTTTGTCGAATTTAATTTTGTTGATTTGATTCATGAACTTTTGCTGCATCTCTTCCATCATCTTTTGAACGATAGATAACGGTACAGCCTCTTCTCTTGGTTCAGGCTTAATTTCGCCACTTTCTACTTCAGGAAACATATCCTCTGTGTGTGCAACCTCAAATACTGTCTCTTCAGCTTTAGGCTTCACATCTTTTTTTGTTGTTTTTTTCTCTATTGCCATCTTGTTATTATTTAAAATAAGGGGAGGAGTTATTTGCCCCTCCCCAAATGATTTATGCTAATCTGTATTGATTATGCGATGTCTACCCATGCACACGCAAGTGGGTTGTGCATTTTAACACCCATGTTACAATCAACCCAAACATCACCATAACGCTTAGGAACTCCATCCTCTAATTTAAGAGTATCTCCAGAACGCTCACCCCAAAGTTGTGTACGCTTGATGTTTTTCATATCAAGGATAACAATTTTGTTCTCGAAAGAACCAGGGAATGATGCACGGTCTTCGAAACGCTTGAATGGTACAAGAACGATACGAGAAGAACCAAGGTTAACTTCTTTCAAGTTCAACAAAGAGATTTCATCGTTAGGTTGGTAACGAGTTAATTCTTCTTTGTAAGCCAAAGAAAGAGCACGGTGTGTACGTGGAGTCATGAATGCCATACGAGTAGTACCGTAATCACCATATTCAGAAGATAATACTACATCTTCGAATGCATCTACCAACGTAGCTGTAGTAGCCAAAGCGTTAGGAGCACCAGCCTCTAACATAGAAGTGTAAACACCACCAGTTGTTTTAGCAGGAGTTCCGTTCTGAGTGATGATTTCACCTTTTTGACCAGTCCAGAATGCGTTAGAGATATCAATACGGTGTTGGTTGAACATCGCAGCTTTCTCCATTTCAAGGAAGTTAGAAGTAGTTCCTTGGTTTTTCAACTTGTGAAGCTCTACTTCAGAGTAACGAATAGCCTTGTTGAACAACTGAACGTAGTTAGAACGCTCAATTGTAGAAGCACGGAAGTATTGAGCGAAACCTTCAGAACCATCGTAATCTACAGAAGATACGTTAGCAAGGATATCGTCAGCAAGAACCGCTGGCAAAGTATCTCCATTGTAAGGGCTTACAGTTACTGTAAGGTTAGTAGTATCTACAGCAGTAACACTACCTTTCTGACCGTTAGGGTAAGAGATGATTGTGTTAGTAGCAATATTATCTACAGATTGAACAGGGATTGTTTGTGTAGCAGGATATGCAACACCAGCAACACCAGCAATTGCCACTAGAGGCTCACGCTGATAAGCCATTTCTTGGAAGAAGAACTCGTCAGAGTTAACTTGCTCAGGAGATACCATGTTCAATAATTTCAAATCCATGAACTGCTGAGGAGCAGCATCAAAGATTGCACGGTTAGTCAACTTTTGTACCAATAGGGACAAATCGTGACCGTAAAGATTAGCATATTCAGAACCAACTGAGTTTAAGTTTTGGTTCGTGAACTTTGCCGTTGTGTCATTGTATAACGCCATCGTTTTTGTTTTTAAATTTTACATTACCTACTTGCGTAAGGGTCTCCTTTAAATACTCCACTCAAGTGTCCTACAGCTTCCATTCCAAGACCTTGGTTTCCACCAGCAGCTCTTTGCTTTTTAACTGTTTTAGGACTAGAGTCAACCATCTTCTGGTTAGCCTTACTTTCTCCTTTTCGTTCAGAAATCTTCTTAACAGACTCTAACATCTTCTTTCCGTACATTGCATAAGCAACTAATTCAGCTGCATCCTCATTGTACGTTCCATCAGACTTCGTAAACAAACTGTCTATCTTCCCCTCAACCAAGACGTTCCGGATTTTATTAATCTCCGACTTGCTGAAGTTAGGGTAAGCCTTACTTAGATTCTCCACGGAAAGCAGTGCTGTCTTTTTCAGGTTTTGAAACTGATTTTTTTGACGTTCTATAAACTGCTCACGGTCGGCCTCTAACGCTTTTTTGTCTTCAATAAACATTCGTTTAGTAGACTCTGCTAACAAAGTTATTCTATCATCAAAATCAGCTTCATCAATATCACCATTCTCAAGAGAACGAGTCAATTTATTATCCTGCTCAGGAAGATAGTGCTGAACTAATCCGTCAATTTCTTGGTCATCAAAATCTGATGAGAAGTCCAGTCTTTGTTGAACATTCATAAATTGTGTATGGTCTTCACCATTTGCCCACAATTGAATTTGTGTACGTATATCAGCAGGTAACGATTGAAGGTCCTCTGTAAGAGCTTCATACTCTCTCTTTACGTCAGAGCCTTCTTGTGCCTGATTTCTCCATGTATCTACAGAAGCAAAGAACTTACTTGCGTCTTCAATTCCATACTTAGAAGAAAGCATTTTAACCATCTCTTTAGGAGGTTCAAAAGAAAGTCTTACTTCCTTCTCCTTTTTAGATGATTTTAAAATTCCAAAAATGTCATCAGAGTCAACAGTCTCCTCTTCATTCTCTTCCTCTTCTTCATCGTATTCTTCATCTTCATCCTCTTCCTCTGAATCAGATTTTGATGCTTGACCGCTATTAGATATACTAGCCATCAAGTCTTTGTACTCTTGTGAATTGGCGAATTCAGAATCAATCTGCGCCAAAGACTCAATCTGTCTGATTTGCTCAGCCATGTCGCTAGGCAAATCCAAACTTTCAAAATTAATCTCTGGAGCTGACGTTTCAGCAACTCGTTCCAACTCTTTTTCGAAGTTATCTTCCATATAAGTTGTTATTTGATTTCAAAATTAGTAATTAATTACATACCCTGTTTTTTAAGCATATCACGCTCAGTTTTAGCAGCTTCTTTAAGGGCTATTTTTTCCATCTCCATTTCATGGTCCATATCTTTCATTGCCACCTCTGTTTCTAATTGAGCAGATTGTTGCTGTTGAGCAGCAGCAGCTTGTTGTGCCATTGCTTGTTGACCCATAGCTTCACCTTCCATTTGAGCTCTATTAGACATAACTTGAGCTTGTTTAACAGCTCTAGAGTGCTCACGTAATGAGTCAGCAATAAGTTCAGGAGTTGCTCTGTTAAATAAATTAGAGAACATAATCTGGTCAATCATTCCAGCCTGTAACAATGTGAATAACAATTGATTACCATTTGCAATGCCTTGCTCTTTAGATTCTCCACGTTTAATGAATACTCTATAGTCCTGCATTAAGTGGTCCTCAGTAATCATTATGTTTTGAAGACCTTTGTCTCCAAGCATAATAGCTAATTTACGTGGATTGTCATGGTATATAGCCTTACCAATTGTAGCCATATGTTCGTAAGCCTGACGAAGTATTGATGTAAGTGCCCAATAGAATGGTTCCTGAACCAATGAACCTCTTTGTATTTGAGCCTGAACAACACCAACTAAGGCATCTGAAGCACCCTGAGTACCAGTCATTGCCTCATTAACTCCTGTAACGTCCTGAATACTTGTTTGAATACTATTGATTACATCAAATAATTGTAATGTTCCAGACCCAACATTAGTACCATATGTACCAATAGCATTTTGTACTGAGCCCACACGGTCTGTATCTACGAAGATAGGTTTAGAAGCATTAATATTTCTATTGATATCTGCTTCACCATCTCTGTCATCAACTGCTGATTTAGAGATTACCGTACCTGTTCCTCTCATGTTTGCCATGTGAGATTCTACAACAGATATAGTCCTGTTTAAGAAACGCTGAGGGTCAATAACATCATCAAGTGGAGTAAGTACTTCTCCCCGGTCGTAAACCCAAGTATAACACTTGTAAGGGAACTTAACATTTGCTGGGTCATAAAGATTCTTTTCTTGGTATGGTAATACACCGTATTCAAGAACTAAATCGTTATCAGCATTACCCATATCCTCCTGAGCAATAAGTATAGCATATCGAATTAAATCAACATAAATCTTATGCTTCTTCTTTTTGCCCATTTCCTCTTTATGCTTTTCAGTAATAGGCTCAATCAAATCCTTATCAGTATACTTCGAATCAGGATTGTTTATCATTGTGTAATAAGGATATCCGTACTCATCCATTACCCATCCGTATTCACGAACTTCTATATCTTTCCAATATACTTCATGGACAGGTATTTTATTACCAGCCAAAGTATAAATACCATTAACAATCTTATGGATACCATTATTCTGATTGTTGTTACCGTAATTCTCAATGGCTTGTCTCTGCTCGTTTGTCAAATCTTGAAAACGCTCAAATATACTTGGTGAATCCATGTAGTACCATTCACCCATGTATTCTGAGTCAGATAAATCCGGTTTTCTTGCAGACATATCCCAAAGGAAAAACAATGGATTAATAGCTTCAGCAGTGTAGTTACCATTAAGCTCATAGCCTTTGTAAATACCCATACCACATAAAGCTAAGTGCCTTGTAATCTGAACTTTAAGTTCGTCAATATTTACCTCTTGAGCAATGTATTCTATTAGATTGTTTACGTCTTTTTCGTATTCTTCAACGAATAGATTCATGAAAATCTCTTCAGTCTCAGCTTCTGTTTCTTGAATAGGTACGAATTCTTTGATTATATCACCTAAGTACGGATAGTTCTTAGCTATCTTGTGATAATCCTTCATTCTAGCAAGCTCTTTTTCTCGCTTGTTGATTACGAAGTCAGAAATACAAGTAGCTCTTGCATCGTATGCTAGACGTATAGCGTTACCAACGTACTGTTGTACCATTGGCTTGATTACGTTCTTAGTCCATTTTAGTCGGTTACGGATATCTCCTGATTCATCTAAGAAGAAAGCCTCAATATCCTCATCAAAAATCCATTGTCCATCTTGACCCTTAAAGAACGACCAGTTAATTAAACACTTATTGATATATCTTCGATATAGGTAGCTACTCATTGACGAAAGACAAAACCTTGCGTAGTCTCTGTGGTATTTTTTGTCTTTTTTAGCCTCTAGTTTGTTAGGGCGTATTCTACTGTCGCTAAATAAATAAGCCATACTATTTCAAAATATCGTTAATGTTAACCATAACCTTTTTCTTCGTCTTCCTATCTGTTGTTTTTACACCATAGGATTCTTCAAGTCTTTTAACCATATCCGGCAGTTCTGAATGAATCTTAACTACCAAATCTGTATATTTTTTCTTTTCGTCAATATCCATTTGGACTATCTCAGCATCAGAGAGGACAACCATTGAATTTAATGTTTCAAACATATACTGACTAAGCAACTTAGCTCGTAAGCGATACTCTGGATTGAACAACTCCATTCGCTTTATGCCTTCTCTAATCTCTTCTGGCATCTCGCCATGAATCATTGGTGTAAGGTCTTCGTTTTCTTGGTATCTAACTCCGTATATTATTTCAAGTGCTTTATGAAGTCTTTGCCTTTTCTCAAGCTTGTATAAAGGCGAAGTTCTATTTCCAAGCAGCCAGCAGAGTCGTACATCTTTGGCTTTTAATTTTTGAAACTCTGGTATATCCGCAAGTTCTGGATATTCGTTTCGTAAGTCTGAGCTGTTGTCTAATCCAAAAAGGATAACATCCACCTCAACCGTTTCTTTCTTACTCATATTTACTAAATAAGGGTAGAGGAAATTAATCCCCTACCCTACAAATATAATCAAAATATGATTAGACAGCTGGACATCCTAAGTAATCAGCTACAGTAGCGTAAGAACCGTTAAGGATTGAAGTCAACAATGTGATTCCAGCAGTATCAGCTGAATCAATGTAGAAAAGAACATTAACAGGCTTGATAACTTGAAGACCAGTTACAGCATTGTGACGAATCATCTTGTTGTAAGTGATTACATAACGTCCGTAAGAAGCAGCAGTAATCAAAGACGAATTAATGTACTCAGAAACTTCAGCAACTGTTCCAACCGGAGAAACCCATGCAGTAGAATCTGCTACAGTAACAGTTCCAGGGATTGTATGAGTAACAGTCAATGGACCAAACCCAGCGTTGTCAGCAGTAATACGGATGATATCACCAGCAACAGCAGATGCAGTAAAGTAAGCATTAACGTCAGCGTTGATACGAGCAACAAACAAAGCTTGAAGTTCAGCAGCAGTAGGAGTAGCATCTACACCAACTGTGTAAGTGCGAGCTTGGTAAGTAGCACCAGTTTCTTGACCTCCACCGAAGAAGTTTTGTACATAAGGAGCAAAAACTGTAAGTGAATAAGTTCCGTTAGCAACCAAAGAAGCTCCAGTAACATCTACATCAACTACGTTAGCAGTACCTGCTGCATACGCATCGTAAGAAAAAGAGATAAGGTCGTTAGTACGGATTTTAGCCGCAACGTTTCCAAGTTCATCTTTGATAGACAATACACCGTCAGCTAAAACGATGTCACCAGCTGCATAAGTGTCCAAGTTGAACGCTAAATCATTCTGGATTTTAGGCAATTTAAAAGTAATCATTTTGTTTTGTTTTTACACCGGTATTTCTACCTGTGTTGGTTAATAAATTAAATTTTAACACACACTGTGATTGATGCAAATATAATTATTTTTTTTGTTCAAATTTTGTGGGTTTGGGTTGTTTCTTTTTTTCTTTTTCTTTTTTGATAGGATATATGAGAATATATATTTATATATATTCGAAATATAGACTATCTTTTTCTTTCTTTCTTTTGCTTCTTTTCTTTCTTTCTTTATTTTTTCTTTTTCTTTTTTTCTTTATTAAATTTTTTAGCCTTTTGTTTGGAAATTAAAAAACAATCTCTAAATTTGTATCACAGTAATGCAGACTGGTCATTTGCTTTGACGATAGTTCACGAGATATTAGGTTTAGCCTCAGTACTGCATTTTCTGAGGCTATTTTTTTTACCCTATGGAAAATTTTAAAGTTATTTGCGTCAATGATAAGTACAAGCCAGATGGTTTCATTGGTGACTGGATTAAGAAAGGAGAAGTTTACGATGTTGATGAATGCGTAACTCTTATCCGTCAGAGAAACATTAATGGGTATAAGCTTGCTGGCAAGAATATTCATCCGGAATCAAAATATCAGTATTACCTTTCAAACAGATTTAAACCATTTGAAGAAGAAGATTTAAAAGCTGAGGAAGCAGTAGCAGAACTTTTGGAAGAAACACTTGTTGAGTATGTTTGAAGTATTCGAAGAATTAGATAAGTTCAACTTGATATCTTTCGAAGAAGAAAGCCACAGGTACTTGTATAACGGAAAGGAATGTATTTCAACTACCTCTGTCATAAACAAATACAAAAAACATTTTAACGTAGAGGAGCAGGCCACAAGGTATTCACTAAAGCACGGCCTTGAATATGAAGATGTTGTTAAAGAATGGGATGATAAAAGAATAGCATCAATAATAAAGGGAACTCATGCTCATAAATACGCTGAATTAAAGTTTGCAAACAAGGTTTACTCTCCATCTGAAGAAAACTTACCAGTGGGTTTAAGGCTAATGATAGATAAATTTCATGATGATTCAAGGGGAAGATTAATACCCATACGCTCAGAGATGATTATTGGCGATGAAGACCTTTTACTTTGTGGTATGATAGACCAATTGTTCTATAATGTAAAGGCAAATGAGCTTCAAATATGGGATTACAAGACTAATAAAGAGATAAGCACATATAGCAAGTACAAGAACAAAATGATTAATGGTCTTAACCATTTACAGGAGTGTGAATACAATACATACTCACTACAATTAGGCATATATAAAAAAATTATTGAAAAAAATACCAATTTAAAATTAGGAAATTCATACATTTGTTGGATTAACGAACAAAACGACACGTACAAGACCTTTAAAATGGCTGATATGGTAAACGAAGTCGATTTTATATTCAATAATCTAGCAGCATGAGTACATCCTCTGCCTATTCAAGTAATAAACTAAGCCAAGTCATAAATGACAACACACAGCACTTTATAATTCTATCTTACGTTACTACAGTATTTGAATACAATAGAAAGAAAAGTGAATACCACCTTTATTGGTACAACAAAAACAAAGGCATTGACCCAGATGATATCAACTACAAGAATCTATCATATAAAAAAATGAATAATAAAGAGATTCGTTTTTTCCAATCTATTGTCAATCAATATAACTTAGATTTAGATTATGAAGATGGTAAAATATGGAGTCACAAACGAATAGGATTTAACAAAGATAAAGTAAGAAATTTTATTCAACTTGAAATACCTATTTTAGAATCTTAACTATCTTCCCATTCTTATCAACTCTTGCCAATCTCATTCTGTAGTTAGTCTCTTTACTCTGTACGTATCTAACTGTTACAGATGACTCCGTTTGTTCATTAGATATATTAACAGGGTCATATTTAGCGTGTGACTGTGCGTTTATATAAGCATAAGTAATAGCAAATATAGTATCATCATAGTCATATCTAAGGTCAGAAGCCTGATATCTTGTCTGTCTATGCGTGTTCTGAGACTTTAAATCCTTCTCTACGAATGTTTTAAGCTGCTCCCATAGCCATGGAACGTGTATTCTATCCCCATAAGCATCCAAAAACTCCTCTGTTTTAGCGATTATACGTGGAGCTGTGTTGGCTTTATTGGAAATACCAAACCATTTACCGCCATACGTCTGAAAATAGTCAGCAAGCTGTGCATTTGCCGTAAACTTATGCTTAAATCCATGTATTTCTTGGAAGTCTACGTGCATATCACCAATGTTATTTTCTACAAGCTCCTTAATACCACCTTTTTTCTGTTGGTCATAGTATAAAGATTGTAATAATACCTGTAGATAATCGTTTTTAAACCGTTTATCCTTATTAAAAACAACAGAAGCTACAGAATTAGTCAATGCATCCCATACTGCGCTGCACATTTTGGAGTGACCAGTCTCAGAGTTAATAGGGTCAGTGCCTTGATACCATCTATTCTTCCATATCTCACCATGTGGAGGGTGATTAACAACCATTGCGGTAGTGGAAGAGTTATCTCTGTCTCCGGTCTCTACCCATCTGGCTCCAATAATCCTGTATGGCGTATGCAAATCAGGTGTAGGCTGGCTCATATCAAATATAGGGTCAAAGAAACCGTATTGAATAGGAACCTCCATACTGTAAATATCATTTAATCGTTGGTTACAGTAGTGGATAGGCACAAGTGTTCTAGCCTTCCTGATAAACATATCGTCTATTGTAATCGGATAATGCTGATGGAACTGAACCCTTGCAAGTTCTCCTTTCTTGGTATCTCCTACAGCTAAGTAAGCTTTCTTCTCATTCTCTATATGCTCATCATTAACACCTCTACGTGCATAAGCATTAAAGAAAAGTGGAATAATACCATATTCGTAATTGCCTTCTGCCCATTGACGCAAACACATCTTAAACTCTGACTCAAATACAGAACCACCCTTATCCATTTCACCTCCAGTACCCCAAGCAATAAACTGCTGCTGCATAGTCATCTTGCCTGTGTCCGGATTAAACTTAAACAAGGCAGGTCTACCTTCACGCATCATCTCACCAAAGATGTCAAATAAACCAATCTCATCCACAAATACAGCGGAAGGAGAACCCCCGTTGATTGCATCTATCTGAGGAGAGTCCACCTGAAAGCGTGACGCACCACCATCTTCCCTACCTTTCCTATCACCCTTCTTATCAAATGACATTACTTGGTCTGTCCAGTTCTTAACCTCTTGAGCAATAAACGCAGGAATCTTAGTATATGTCCACTTTACTTTATCACGGAATATTTCTATACCCTTGTCTTTTGAGTGGGTAACAAACTTAATGAAGTATGATTTATTGAGGTTGACACGTTTCATGCCGGCCAAACACATGGTTGTAGTAAATCCAATCTGACGGGCTTTACCAATCATCATGGAGTATCCACAGTCGTAAAGGAATAAAAGCACCTCCTGAGCCTCCCAGGCCTTATATTGGAGTGTTCCATCCATTGCTTTATCTTCCTTGATTCTACCGTACTTATTACAGAAGTATAAAGTATTGTCTTTACAACGCTTAATCTCTACCTTGAGCCAATCTATTTGCTCCTCTTCTGTTTCAAAGTCTAGTATGGTTGAATCATCAGACAACCATATCTCTGCTTGTTTGCGATATAACTCAAAGGGTTTGTGTTTAATCTTGTTTTGCCAGCCTGAATTTATTGAGTCTATCCATTGAACAAATTCTATTGGATATTCAAACTCAGGATGGTCTGGCATCCACTGTGATGTCTTTACTCCCTTTGAACTAATACCGTCTTGAACTAAATCAAAACTCATTAGTGTTTTTTTACTTTTTACAGCTCTTGTCTTTTTTCATTGGCTTGTCCATAGACTTGCCCTTCTTTACTCTCTGAGCTACCTCGTAAGCTTTCTTTACAAGCTTAGGGTCTACGCCTGACATTTTTCCTAACATTATTTCCTAAGTTTTTTAAGAGCAGCGTCAAGCTTCTTTTGAATTTCAATTTTATCTTCAGGGCGAGTCTTTGACTTTCCGATTTTCTTCTTGTCTTCCTTGCGCCACTTGCCTGGCAGATATTCTCTTTTTTCAAACGGGATTCTCTCCCCTTTCTTTTTCGGTGCTCTTGGGTCCATAATTCAAAATTACAAATTATACAAATACTATTTTTTAGATAACCTTGCCATTGATAATCTTCAAGTTCCTAAACTCATAGCTGCCATCAGGCTGCGTCTCAATTGTCGCAAAGCCGTGATTCCATTTGTTATAGGGAAGGTACTCCGGAGAAAGTCCGCAAAGTGACCCGATAGAGTAAGTAGTGACTACATTTCCGGCCATATCTTTCTCGCTATGCTCAGATGTTACGTGGTGATGTCCTATAGCACAATCAATCTTAGCCCGGGTATATAATCCCCTAGCAGCATTAACAGGACTAAATACGCTTTGTCCAAACTCATGGCCGTGTGCCAGTGTAAAGTTACCTATCTTGGCAATCTGCTTACTCTTAACTTCCTGAACTCCTAACTCTCCAAATCTAAGTACGTTAGATAATTCAAAGTCCTCTATGCCTAAAAGTTCAGGTGCATTAGCTCTCAAATAAGTCTGCCATCTCTCCTCGTGGTTGCCCATCTTAAAGTATATAGGGCAATCAAATACTTCTTTAAGCTCCATTAAGAAATGACGAGTAATCTCAAGTTCACCTGCCAAATCTCTAAGTCTTCTATCTTTAGAGAACCTTGATGCCTGATACATATCAATGGTATCACCATTCAGATAAACAAAGTTTGGCTTAAAGTTAATACCGTAGTTGACCGCAATTTCTAACGCCTCATTATCTTGATATGGCAAATGGATATCATTCATGATTAACCCTCTGTCATTTAACCTAGGAACAATAAAAGGAGCTACTTCTTCATAGTCAGATTCAGGCAGTTTAAATTTACTCATAGCAAATTTCTTTTCTTCTGGTGTTCTTTTAGCAACAGGCTCATCTATTGATTCTTTATTACCACAATGCATCTCTCCTCTATGGTATCTGACACTACCTCTTACATTTTCAAAGTTATCAAACAAATCAGGAAACTCGCTATGAAGCATTCTAGCAATAACATTAGTTGGATAATCAGAATACCTATCAAGATATTCCCTAACTAAAATCCCCTTACTTGTAATTTCTCCACTCATAATTAATCTTCATTAAATTCATACTCTTCGTCTCCATCCTCCGTATTCTTAGGTATGGAGTTGTAATTCTTAACAGAGCTAAATATGCTCTTCATTGAACCTTTATAAAAATAGATTGGGTTTACCATATATGTTCTTCTTCCCTTCTCAGTATAGAACCTAATAATATCATGCTCGCATAACTGTCCAATAGCCTTTAGTACATACCTCATGTTCATACCAGTAGCATTTCTAATATCCCTTAGCCCATATCCCTTCAGGTAATTACCATAGTTCATATCCCCAGCCATAAACCTTAACATCTTTACAGCAGATGGATTTAACTCATCCTGAATCTTCAACGCATCCACAAAGGTAATCAAGTAACGCATCTTCTTTTTCTTAAAGATGCTATTCACCATATTATCCACCTCCGCACTCCACGGCTCCGCCAAAGGAACTATCTCGCCATAATTATTCTCATAATATAACTTAGGCGATTTTAACTT
>Ga0105097_10000678_pt1 | contig 15743 bp, 15 predicted proteins | sample PPLLak12cMay2015_FD_87035 | JGI IMG/M metagenome (GOLD analysis project Ga0105097, IMG submission 87035) | Freshwater sediment microbial communities from Prairie Pothole Lake near Jamestown, North Dakota, USA - PPLs Lake P7 Core (1) Depth... | ecosystem: Environmental > Aquatic > Freshwater >... | reverse complement strand
TTTTTGTTAATTTTAATTTCGGTGATTTTGTATGGATAATAATAAAAATATAATCAGGATATTTTTCACATATTTCTAGAACCATCTCTCTAATAATATTATTTTACATAATAATATTTCCTTGAGTTTGATTTTTCATTTTTTAATATAAAAAAATGATATATTATTAAAATCATAATGCCGTCAATATATGAACAAGGTATCGCTAAATTTAATGAAGAAAAATATGATGAAGCTATAGCTTTGTTTAAACAACTTTCACGTGAAAGTGATGAAGTTATGTATGCTATCGCTACTTGTTATAAAATGAAAAGAACATTTAACGATATGCTTTTCAGTCAAAAAATATACGAAAAATTACTTAATAAAAAAATTAAAGATATGAAACTAAAATATCATATTAAAACCAATTATGTTGCTTTAATTACTCGCCTAACATCTTATTATTTAGATTCAGATAATAAATTAGGTTATGATAAAGCTCTTGAAATTACAACTACTGGATTAAAAATTGCTCCTCAAGATCCGATTTTACTTTATAACATGGGACATTTATATAAATGTAAAGGTGAATTTGATACAGCTCTAAAATATCTATCGATGGCTCTTGATAAAAATAAAACTCATTTAGATTGTTACCATGAAATGATTAATATTTACATGGATCGCCGTGATTATCCTAATTCATTAAAATATATTCAAATGGGTATTCGAAATATTCCAAACTGTGCTTCGTTGTATAATAATTTGGGTTTATATTACACTTATTTCGATCACGATAAATCATTTGAAACTTTTAATAAAGCTCTTGAATATGCCAAGGGTGATGATAAAATGTTAACTAAAATTCATACCAATATTGGTCATTTACATTCTTTAATTGGTGATACTGCTAATGCATTAGAACAATTTGATGTAGCTTCGAAATTAAGTAGTGATGATATGACTCCGAGACAAAATTTCGTTATGGATAGTTTGTATCTTGTTGATATGCCATATGATACTATTCTTCAAAAGCATTTCGAAACTGGATTAGTTCTAAAAAATAAACATAATAAGAACATTACTCTACCAGAACATCATAATAAAAAAATTCACATCGGTTATGTTTCAGGAGATTTCATTGGTTTCCATCCGATGACATATTTTATGAATGCACTACTTAATAGTTATTCAACTAATAATTTTGAACTTTATTGTTATAATATTAGTGAAAGTGGTGATGGTAACAATTATTCTCCTTTAATAAAATGGCGTCACATTAAATACATGGAATTAAACAAATGTTTAGAACTTGTTCTACAAGATAAAATAGATATTCTCATTGATTTATCCGGACATACCTATGGAAACAGATTGGATATTTTTGCTAATAGAATTGCCAGATTACAGTTAAGTTATCTTGGTTATCCATGTGTTACTGGTATGCCGGATATTGATTATTATTTAATTGATAGAACATTCGAAGTTAATGGATGTAAAACATTCCCGTTACCGCATTGCTTCACTCATTATACACCTCCATTTATGCCAGAAAAATTAATTCAACCATTTAAGAAAAATAATTTTATTACATTCTGTTCATTCAATAAACCGAGTAAAATTAATCTTGAAGTAATCAAATTATGGAATAGAGTTTTAGACGCTTATCCAGATTCTATTTTGATTGTAAAGAGAAATAATAATTTAATTTTTAGTGAAAAAAATAAATCACGTGTACGAATCATTGATATGCAAGCGAAATATAAAGATTATGTCGACCAATACAATGGAGTTGATATTGCTCTTGATACATTCCCATATGCTGGAACAACTACTACTTGCGAATGTCTTTTAATGGGAACTCCTGTTATTACTCTTGCTGATCGAACAAATAAAACTATTCATCAAAATACAACTGCTAGTTTATTAATTAATTCTGATTTATCAAACTTTGTCGCAACTTCTAAAGAAGAATATGTTTCTAAAATTGGTGATATTATTAACTCAATCAAAGAACATGAAAATTATAAATCTGTTGTCCAACAGAAATTCTTAACTGGTAATGTTACCAATAAAACAAAATACGTGCAAGATTTTGAAAACACAGTTACATTTTTATGGAAACAAAAAATGGAAGAACATAAACAAAATTTCTGTTAGATAAAACGACAATATCTGTAAAAATTAAATCTTTTATTTTTTTCTTTGTTTTCACAATCAAATATAATTCCATATCTATTGAAACACAATCTTCCAATATTGATATGATTGACAATATCACAAAAACTTATTTCATCATCGAGATTAACGCAATTTTCAACATCAATTTCTTCCGGAAATTTATCTAAAAATATAAATTTCATTGTGTTTTTGTAAAATGGAAAGTTGACAAGTATCCATTTGTCTGAAATATATTTAATTATTTTATTATATTCCGTTTTTGTTACTGTATATTTATTCCATTTCAAAGCAAATAAAAACTTTTTATGTATTGATTTATCATATGGTTGAATTCTTAAATTTGCTTTATCATAGATTTCTGGTATATTTTTTTCAAATTTTACCTTTTTCTTTTCTATTACTTGTTTAGCTACATGAGAAATATTCTTTGATACTAACAATAATGAATGTAATGTCTTTGGAGAACATTTGTTGAAAATTTGATACGCAATGATTGCATTATCTGAAAGATTCATCTTTTTATAATATGAATATGTTTTATTATTGAAATTTAATTTCATTAAAAAAATGAATTATTTTTATCAATACGTAATTTATTATATTGATTAAAAAATGTCTATTGTTTTCTATGTTGAACCATATATGAATTATTTTAGCATTATTCCAGAAAAAAAACAATATCAACATTTAATTTCAATTGAATTGTATCAACATATTTTTAATTATTTAGATTCTTATTATGTTGATGATATTATGAGATTTCATGCTAAAATTGATAAGTTGGATTATTACATCAATAAACAAAAATGTTTGTTCTACTTTTCGAAATTTAATTAAATTTTTCTCCTATTATTTCTTGATATTCATCATCGGTAATATATAAGTCAACTAACATTAAAATAGACATCTCTAAATTATTTATTTCTCGTAAATTCATCTTGAACATTTTAGCATAATATTTATTATCATAATAATCATCATCTTCATACATTTTTCGATTAATTATCATTACTGCTAATGGTAATGTATCATACTTGTCGAATAACCACCAGAAAAAATCATCATTTTTTAACAAACATAATCTTTTTAATAATATCATAAAGTATGTCATTTCATATATATCTGATTGAAATGCTTTTTTTATTAACCATCTAATATATATTTCTACATACTTAATATCTAAAATTTTAAAAATTCTCCTCGTCGATACACTTGATGCTGATTCTCTATAAATATCATCATAATTTATATAATCATTCATTTCTACACCTGTGATGTTGAAACCTTGGATCATTTTAGAAGTTCTAATTTTTAATAATAACAATAAATAATAAATGGATATTTTTGATATTATAAATTCATATTGTTTTTCTTCCAGTCCTTTTTCATTATTTATTGCTATTATTTTTTTACTTATGTACTCTTGAAAACGAATCCTAAACTTATCAATATATTTATTGTTCAAATGTTTAATTATAGTTTCAATTTCAATATGTTCATTTAGAATTGTCATAGTATCTTGTTCAGATATTGTATTATCATCCATTATATAATGTCTTTATTGAAAATAATAATATTATATTCAATTGATTTTTAAAATTTCATTTTTTTACTTATACATTTGGATTGATTTTTTTATCATTTTGGAAACATCAACAATAGCTTCTTGTTTTGTACAATCATCAATATCTTTAATCCATTTTTTGGTGTAATTACAATCTTTATCATTCTTTTTCGTTTGTATTTCTGGATTTAAAACTCTAAAATAAGGATTCGCGAAAGGTGCTTCACCTGAAATCCAATACCAATTCATGATATTTTGCGATACGTCATAATCTATTAATTTTTTCTTAAAATAACTTTCTCCCAATCTCCAGTCAACTAATAGAATTTTTGTTAATGTTGTCGCAACCAACATTCTGATTCGATTATGTATCCATCCTGTTTTATTTAATTGCTTCATTCCAGCATCTACAATTGGAATTCCTGTTTCTCCTGCTTTCCATTTCTTGAAATATGACGTATTATTATCCCATTTTAATTTGGAATATTTCCCATTATTTAAATGAAAATATTCTTCTTTAAAATACATTTGATTGTAATAAAAATCTCTCCAATATAATTGCTTTAATAATTCGCTTTTTGTTCCTAAATTTCTTTTGATAGTATGATAAACTTCTCTAATACTAACAGTTCCAAATTTATTGTGAGGACTTAATAATGTTGTATCAAATTCTGGAAAATTTCTATTTTCATTATAATCTTTTAATTTTTTGATATTTCGTAATATTTTAATTCCATTATCTCTTCCTCCGTGCATGTAAATATCAGGATTACTTACATATAATTTATCCATTTTTTCAAATGTCTTAATTGTTAATTTACTTTTAATTAAATTTTTATAAGTATGTTTTTGTGGTTCTCTGATTTTATTCTCTTTGGCATTATCGAAATATGGTGTAAATTTTTCATAAAATTTATTGGTTGTTGTTTTAATTACATCAATATTATTTAACATACAATCTTCATTTGTATTGAAAATAATATTATTTCTCTGACAAACTTTCATTATTTTATTGTCTCTCTCTTTGCTGTAAACGGTGTAATCTGTATTGAAAGAAACGGAATGAATATCATAATGTTTAATTAAATCATCAACAACTTCCCACGGCTTTCCATAAAGTGTGTATAATTTACTTCCATATTCTTTCAATTGATTATTCAAATCTTTTAACGACTCAACCATAAATTGAACACAATTATCAGATTTATTTTTATCCTGAATTTGACGTGGATCGAATATAAAAATTGGAAGTATTTTCGTGTTATTTTTCGTTGCTTCTTTATCTGCTTGTATTAATGTTGTATTATCAAATAATCTTAAATCTCTTCGAAATATGAATACTGAATACATGTCTATAATACTTTATAAACAAAATATTTATTTATTTTCTATTAATTTATAAATAAAATTTTCAAAAAGTTGTGCTATATTACAAATATTTAATAGTGTTTTATCAAATGTTAATGGAAAGATGAAAAATTTAAATTCGTCTTTGAATTTTTTAATGATCATTGTATCATGCATTTTAATTCTCATGTTAAAAACATCTTTGATAATAAAATGGAAATTGAACATTAAATTATTTACTTGTTTACCATCATTCGTATCAACATCTAAGAATTTTTTAATTAGTCCACAGAAAATATAATAGTCCTTCAAATTATAAGCATCTTCCATTTTCAATTGTTGTATTCCATTAATCATATTTCTATTTGTTCCTCCATGTATCAACATCATAATTCCAAGTAATGATAATGTGAAATGATGTTCTTTACATGAAAAAATATAATTCAATTGCGTTTGTTCAGAAAATATTGAACGCTTTTTGAAAAATATTTGACTGTAAATTGCTTCTCCTTGATATGTTAGTGTGCTGATAATTTTATTATCGCAATTATCGAAGAAACATTTTTTATTTTCTAATCCAGAAATGTAATTATCTAACGTTTTCAATTCGGGTTTATGAATATCCATTTAGTTTCTTATATTACAAAAATAATATTATTTTAAAATTTTCATTTTTTCCTAAAAAATAGGATTTGTTCTTTTTTGGAATATAACAACTGTTAGCTGATGTTCAAAAAAAATTGATAACGAAAATACATAAATATTTTTTTCATTATAAGAACTATTACAATATGCCTAAGAAAATCCTCGACGAAACCTTTATCCAGCAATATGTTAAGAAAGACACTCCGTTTAAAAACTGGGGTTTAGGTGAATTCACATATACCAGAACATATTCCCGTATCAAGGACGATGGAACCAATGAACAATGGTATGAAACTATAGAACGTGTTATTGAAGGAACATTTTCATTGAAGAAGAATTGGTTCTTAGAAAATGGTATTTACTGGGATCAGGTTAGAGAAACTAAATATGCAGAAAAAATGTATGATTTAATGTTCAACGTTAAATTCCTTCCAGGAGGTCGTGGTTTATGGTCAATGGGAACTAAAATCACTGAAAGTAAACATATTTATGCTGCTCTCAATAATTGCGCTTTCGTATCAACTGGTGATATTGAAACTTCATTAAGTGAACCATTTACATTTTTAATGGACGCTTGTATGTTAGGCGTCGGTGTTGGTTTTGATACGGATGGTGCTGGAAAGATTGTTATTCAATCACCCAATCCTAACAGAATTATTAAACATAAAGTTGATGATTCTCGCGAAGGATGGGTTCATGCGCTGAAACTATTATTGGAATCATATTTCCTTCAAAATAAAGAAACAGTTGATTTTGATTACAGTGGCATTCGTGTCGCAGGAACACAACTCAGTCATTTTGGTGGTTTATCAAGTGGCTCGGAACCTTTACAACATTCTATAAAAAGAATGCGCGAAGTTTTAGAGAAAAATAATAATTCACCTATTACTTCTCGCACTATTGTTGATATTATGAATCTTATCGGTTTATGTGTTGTATCCGGTAATGTAAGAAGATCCGCAGAAATTAGTATTGGTAGTTATGATGATAAAGAATTTATTAATCTTAAAAATTATGAAAAGAATCCTGAACGTGGTGAATTTGGTTGGTTAAGTAATAACTCTATTAAAGCACAACTCGGTATGGATTATTCAGAAATTGCTGAACGTATTGTTTCTAATGGTGAACCAGGTGTAATTTGGCTAGATAATATGCGGAAATATTCGCGCATGAATCATATTGTTGATAATAAAGATAAAAACGCACAAGGCTGCAATCCTTGCAGTGAACAAACGTTAGAAAGTCATGAACTTTGTTGTGTTTCAGGTTCGACTTTGATTCAAACTAAAAATGGTGTTTATCAAATTGAAACATTGGTTGGAAAAGAAGTGGAAATTTACAACGGTGAAAAATGGTCGAAAGTTACACCATTCGTTGCCGCACAAAATAAAGATTTATACCGTGTATGGTTAAGTGATGGATCATATCTAGATTGTACTGAAGATCATGCATGGCATCTAAAAACTAAAACTGTATTTAGAAGAACTGAAACTAAAGATATAGTTATTGGAGCTAAATCTGCGCCATGGTCTCTTCAAAATATCGAAGGAAAATCTGAACCATTAGCATATGAATATGGTCTATTTTCCGGAGATGGATTTATGGATAGAAATAAACCGATGCTATGCGTATGTGGTGATAAAATCAAACTTCAAGAATTAAATATTCCAGGAAAATGGTATAAATCACAAATTAAAGAAGGTTATTCTGCACCATACAACCGTTTATCATTTAAAAATATACTTGATATTGAACGCTGTATATATCTCAATGATAAAACAAAAGGACTACCAACATGGGTTTTTGAAATGGATGACGCATCAATCAGAAATTTTGTTGCTGGTCTAATTGATACAGATGGTAATGTTTGCAAACAAGTAAATACTGATAATGTTCGCATTTTTGGAAACGAAGAAAAGATTAGAGATTTACAACTATTGCTTCGTAGAATTGGTATTAACCATGCTACAATTTATAGCGCTGGTGATAAGGGAGAAGAAACCAATAAAGGAATTAGAAATTATTCCGTATATTGTTGTTATATTCCATCATATGAATGCGGAAATCTCCCAACACGCATTAAGAAAGTAGAAAGAATTGGATCAATGTTAAGAAAAAATAATGCTTATGATAATTCAGTCATTGATTCATCAAGAAAACAAAAAATTGTCAAGGTTGAAAAACTAGAAGGAAAATTTACAACATATTGTTTTACTGAACCAGAAAAACATATGGGAGTTTTTGGTAATGTTTTAACATATCAATGTCTTGTAGAAACTTTCATTAATAGACATGAAACACTTGATGAGTTCCTTCATACTTTAAAATTTGCATTTCTCTATGCGAAGACCGTGACGTTAGGAATGACACAGTGGGATAAAACCAATGAAGTCATTAAAAGAAATCGTCGTATCGGAACCTCTCTAACTGGTATTACTAATTTCATGGAAAAAAATGGAATTGATACTCTCAGAAATTGGTGTAAACGAGGTTATGATTTTCTTAAATTCTATGATAAAAGAATTTCAGCTGCTTTTAATATTCCACAAAGCATTAAAATAACAAGTGTTAAACCAAGTGGCACTGTTAGTTTACTTGTTCCTAATACTGCTCCAGGAATTCATTTCCCAGAAAGTAGATTTTATATCAGAAGAGTTCGCATCAGTGTTCATTCTAATTTATGGAAACAAATGGAAGAACGTGGATATTTCGTTGAACCAAGTGTTACAGAACCATCGACTAAAATTATTAATTTCCCAGTTGATATTGGTAACGTTCGAGCTGTTAAAGATGTTTCAATGTGGGAACAATTGGAGTTATTAAGTCTTCTCCAAGAAGTTTGGGCGGATAATCAAGTTAGTTGCACCGTAACATTTAATGCTGAATCTGAAGGCAAATTTATTAAACATGCTCTCAATTATTATCAATATAAACTAAAAAGTGTATCTTTCCTCCCAAGTTGTTCTGGTCAATATCCTCAAATGCCATACGAAGCTATTACAGAAGAACAATACCATCAAATGGTTGTAGATGTAGAACGTAGAAGAACAACATCGGATAATATGCAAATTACAGAAGATGATCACGAAACTGAAGTATTTTGCACAGGTGATAAATGTCAATTTATTCCTCCACAAAAACGTCAAAAAATTGATTAATTTTTTTTATCATTGATATAAATATTATTAAATTAATATTTATTTAAAAAATTTAATTACATTATCAAATAATGTAATAAAAGAAAAATTAATTGTTATTTGCTTTCGTTTTATGTTTTGATGAAATCATATGTTTATCATATGCTTCTTTTGCATACGTTCCAGTGTCGCATAATTTACAATAATATTTGAATTCTTTTTCTCTGTCTTCTTTTGTTCCATGATGATTTAATTTATGAGAAATATAATTATATTTATGGTTATTTATATATTCACAATCTTCACATTTATATAATTCAATCTTTTTTCTTGATTTTTTATGTCCATTTTGATGAATATATGATTGTTCATGTGATTTCATTGAATGTATTATATCAGTTCCATATTTACATTTTTCACAATAATATTTATATTTATGTGCTTCTTCCATTTATATCTTTATTAATATAAATATCTTTAAATTAAATTTAAATATTTTAAACCAAACGCGTTGATAATATATAAATAATATAGAATTATAAATTATAATTTAAATTACAATGAACGGTGTTATTTATTGTATTTACAATGAAATGTATGGTGAAAATGTTTTTAAATTAGGTAGAACAATACATTTAAATTCTCGAATGAAAGGATACGTAACATGTTATATTAATCCAACTATAGTGAAACATACTAACAATGTTAGTTGTATCGATAAAGCTGAAAATATTCTTTTTGATAAATTAAAAAATTATCGTATCCGCAAAGATCGTGAATTTTTTAAATGCGAATTTAGTATTATCGAAAAAGCAATGAATGAAACGGCAACTAACGTGAATGGAAATATTAAAAAAGATAATGATAAAACTTATAAATATGTATGTTCTATTTGTAATAAAGGTTATGATAGAAAAAGTAATTACAACTCTCATTTAAAACGAAAAATACGTTGTATACCGTTAAAAAATGAAAATACTCAACATATAAATGATGAAAATCCAATGCAATGCAAATATTGTAAAGAAATATATTCGCGAAAAGATTCATTAAAACGACACATTGAAAAAAGATGTAAATTAAAATTAAAATTTGATTTTGAACAACTAAAACAAGAAATCAATATTCTAAAAGAAAATAATGATAAACCAACGAAAGAAATAACTAATAATAATAGTAAAATTACACAATTCGGGAATGAGGATTTATCATTTATATCTGATAATGATTATGAAATGATTATAAAATCTGATAAACCAATCATTACATTAATTGAACATATACATCTTAATAAAAATAAACCAGAATATATGAATATTCATTTGCGTAATTTAAATAATAAATATGTATATATTTTTGATGGTGAAAAATGGAGAAATACAAATAAAAAAGAAATTTTTGTGAATATGTATTTGAAATATATTGAAATATTAAATCCTAAATTAGAAAAAAAATATCCAATGAATATTATTGAAAATTATATTGAAGATACGAAATTGGTTCTATATAACGGAAAAACACTAATAAAATATGTTAATATTTATGCATAGAACTAATTCACATTTGAGTGTGGAATAGTTTTGTATTTCATTAGTCATTATTTATTTGCGATTATTATACTTTATCGTATTTAAAGCTGGATTCTCCACATTCTGGTGTGATTAACAAATGTTGTCAATTGATAACCAAAAATATAATAAAACCAATATTGGAAGGCTGAAGCGTTTGTGTGGAGAGAGAATCTATGAAAAATCTGATGACATTAATTCCGATTATTAAAGTTCCCAATAATACTATGATTCAAATGGCATAGTATTCTCTCCACACAAACTCTTCAGCTCTCAAAAGTTTATTTACATTTAATAATTTTCTACATAAATATATATAAGATAATCAAAATATGGTTATTTATGAATGTGAACGTTGTAAATCAACATTTACTAAAAAATGTAATTATACTTCTCATATTCAACGCAAAACTCCGTGTTCACAACCCAGTGTGGAACTACCAGCGCTTGGTGGAATTAAGCGTCAAATATTTGAACCTGATGATAATGGATTATTTAAATGCTGTTATTGTGATAAAATATTATCAAGAAAAGATGCCCTCAAACGTCATGATGAAAAATATTGCAAAAATAAAATTAAATTTGAAGTTGAAAAACTAAAACAAGAAATCATTGAAATTAAAGAAAAAAATAATAAAACAGAAAATATAACAACAAATACCAGTAATATCAATGGAAATAATAATCATGTAAATAATACAACGAACAATACAACAACTAATTATAATACTAAATTAGTTGCTTTTGGAGATGAAGATTTATCATTTATTGCTGATAGTGTTTATAAAAAAATTTTTAATGATGGTTTGAATTCTGTTCCTAAATTAGTTGAATATATCCATCTCAATAAAGATAAACCAGAAAATATGAATATTCATTTATCAAATCTCAAGGATCAATATTTATCTATTTTTGATGGTGAAGATTGGAATGTGGAAATAAAAAATAATCTTCTTGATGATATGTATTATAAAAATGCTGATGCTCTTGAAAAAAAATTTAAAGAGCTTGATAAAGAATTAGGATCGGATGTCATCAAAAAATTTAAACGGTTCATTGACAATGTTGATGATGATGAAACTATGAAAAATGTTGTTATGGCTCTTAAATTAATTCTATATAATAAAAGAAAACTTGTTGAAGAAAATAAAAAACGACAAAAAAATAAATAAATTCTAAAAAAACTTTATTCTTCTATGTTTGTTAGATTGTAATTCTTGTTTACTTTTGTTTAACATCTCTTTAATTTCATTATCATGTCTTCTATTCATATCATCTAATTCTTTCTTTTGTTTTATTCTCATATTTTCCATATTTGTAATCATTTCATCAATTTGATTTTCATAATATGTTTTCATCGAGATTAGGTGTTTCTTTATTTGATAAATTTTATCAAATGAAACATTATCATTTTTATTCAATGAATTCAGATCTTTCGTTAAATCATCAATTATTTCTTCCATTATTAGTAAAATAATAACATAATATTTTTATATGTTATTTTATTGAAAAATTGGTTCAATAGCGTTCTCATAAATCCACTTGAAATATTCATATGAAAATTCTGAATATTTTTTGTCACCATCACTTGCTGATTTCATTCCAATTTTATCATTAACTTCAATGACATAAACATTTAAATCATCAGTTATTAAAAAATCAATTCCAAATACTTCAAAACCATATTTGGATTCTGGATACGGTTCTGCATTATTTCTTAATATTTCTTTTAACATCGAAACAATATTTTTCATCTGTTTTAATATATGTTCTTTCTTCTCCTCTTCTATTATCATATCCATTGGAAAATATCTATTCAATATTGTTGATGAAACATGGGTATCGTGAATATTTTTATTGTAATAATCTCCATTTTGATATTTCTCTTTGGCTGTTAATATCTTTGATTTATGAAATAAAAATACCTCATATGGATGCGTTGTCACCAACATATATGAACGAATATGAAACTTCTTCCCATCAATTAATAATGGATTCTTTATGTAATTAACTGCCATTACTTGTTGATAATTTTTTAATTTAGTTTGAGCTTCTTTTAATTCGTCGATTTTTGTGACACATACAATATCTCTTCCAGAGAATGCATTTCTTCCGATTGGTTTTATTAATAATATTTCATCATCTTGTATTTCTTTAATTTCATCAAGTGTTCGTGTATATGCTAAATGTTGTTTTGTTTCTTCTGGAAAATATTGTTTCATATTCAAATATAAATTCCATTTATTTGTTACAACAGTTTTTTTATCATTAATTAAACTTTTTAAAGTACAATGAATATTATATAATCTTTTGTCATTATGTCCACCATCAACATAAATGAAATCTATTTTTTTATTTATTTCATAATTATTGATTTCTTTCCAATCTTGCATTATCTTCCGGAGTTGTCCATAATCTAAACCTGCTGAAACCGATACATGGAACGCCTTTTGCGATGATTTTATATTTTGCTTCTTACCTCTTTTTGTTTTTTCAACTATTTTCCAATCTTCAGTTCTTCCTATCATCTGACATTCCATTTGGTTATAATATACATTATATTTTTTTGTTTCTAAATAATTTCATTCACTTTTCAGTATTTTGTAAAAAATGAAAAATTCAAATTATATATATTTTTTTCATTTCATATTATAAGTTAATGTATCGGGAAGTTGTTAATAAAAAACAACTGATTAATAAACAAAAAAATATTACACCCGTAAATTATCCACTATATAGTAAATTTTATAAATTATCAAAAGATAGATTTTTTGAATTAGTTCAATTACATAAATCAACTTTTATTACAACTATTCCGGAACAAATGAGATATAAAGACACGCTTGAAAAATTTAATAATAATTATCTTTTTATTAAAGAAGATTGGGATAAGAATGAAGAATTGAATAATATTACAGATTATTTCACAGAAGATGTTAGAATACAATGTAATTTTAAAAATAACATTAGTCCTTTTCAATATTGGAAAAATAATAAATTTTGGATTGAAAATAAATTAGATCACAAAAAAAATAATATAAAATTTTTCAGAGATTTCATGTACAAACATATTAAATTTTGTAATAATTTCAGAATATCTATCGCATTAACAATTTATGACATGTTCAATGCTAAAAAAATATTGGATCCATCTGCTGGTTGGGGTGATAGATTACTTTCAGCAATTGGTCATGGTGCTGAATTATATGTCGGTGTTGATCCAAATGAAAATTTAAAAAATTCTTACAATAATATTATTTCTTCTCTTGTTGAACCTTCTAAACAAAATAATTTTAGTGTTATTACTGATGGTTTTGAAACTGCTGATATTCCTCAAAATGATTACGATTTGGTTTTTACTAGTCCTCCATTTTTCGATTTGGAAGTTTATTCCACCTCAAAAAAAGATTCATATAATGCCTATCCGACTGTTGAAAGTTGGTATCGAAATTTCTTAGTCGTTATGCTTGATAAAGCGTATAAAAATTTAATTGTTGGTGGTCATCTGGTATTATATATTTCCGATTCAACTAATACACATTATGTTCAAAAAATGATTGATTATTTAAATACATTTATGAAATCAAATGGTTCATTTTATTATTATTACGATGGTTCTTTTGTCCCTCGTCAAATCTATGTCTGGAAAAAAAATTGAATTTTTTCTTTATCTAATAGTTTTATATAAAGAAGTATTAAAAAAACATGATGAATTCGAATAAGAAAGTGAGTTTTAACGACAACATTATTATTCACGAATATGAAGTTATTGAACCGTGTTTACAAGATTATTATGCAATGTATGAAGAATGTAAAATTAAGTATCTTCAAGATACTTACATATTAAAATTTGGAACCCTTGAAGGATTCGATTTAATAAAAGAACGTACACTTTGCGAACAAGAAGATCTTGATGAGGAATATTTATTGAATTTTGGAATAATATTATGAATTATGATAATATTTATGAAATATTATTATTATAATTCGTAACATTTACAAATTATGATAATATTTATGAAATATTATTATTTTAATTCATAATGGTTATGAATTAAAATAATAATCCATGTTGATGGTTTTTTCATTTGTTTTCTTTCTCATATTATCAATCATTTCGATTGAATCGAGTATTTTTTGATAAAAAGTTCTCAGGTATTCTTTATCATCGATTTCATTTACTTTATCAACAATAGGAAATACTTTTAATTCATCAAAATGTAATAAATAAATACAGCGAACTAAAATATATTCCAACATCATTGATTTTTGTGTATATTTATTTTGTTTAGGAGTTAATAAATCTTTTAAACTATTGTATTTAAACCATTTTAATAAATAATTCATCTGATTTATTGAGTGTAAGAATTCATCTTTATACGCAATAATGTATTTTTCCATTAATGAATTTTTTGTTTGATTATCTTCTAAAGCAATAAACATCGCATGAATAATTGAGGAATTTCCATTATTAATTCCTTCATTCATATTTCCAATATTACATGTTTCACTAATATCAAATGTTTCTTTGACTATTTTTTTCCAATCTACTAATCTATCAAAAGGAAATACATATTTATCATTTTCAAATACTGATAAATCTAATTCACATATATGTCCTAACTCATGTGTTAATAATCCCAAACATCCATTCTTCCGTGTGACACAAATTTGAAATTTCCCTCTAAATACTGTTGCGTATCCACAGACACAATTAAAATAACCTTTCTTTCCAATTTCCATTATTTCTTCTGGTGTTTTTTCATATTCTGGTGTCATAATTCTGGGAGCATCAAATAAATAAATCTCAAAAAATGTTCCATCATATTTTTTCATATGTATCGGATTAGTGAAAATATTTAACATACAATAGATTCTTTTTACACATTTACTGATTAAATTCAAATCATTATCATGATAAAAAATTATTCTTACATTAACATTATCTTTTATTTTCAATTTAATATCTGTTTTAAATTTAAGTTTTAAAAATGCTTTTCTAACATAAGAGTTTTTTTCACTCAATCCATCAACAAATTCATCTCCCATATCTTTCTCTGGATCATAATCAATCGTTTTCTGTTCAAATTCAATTGTATCATTATATTTTTTCTCTATTTCGTCTAGTTTATTTTTTGTTAATTTAAATGTTGTGATGATAGAATTTTTTATTTTATCCATTATTTAATGTTGATATAAATGTGTATATTTTATATATATACATTTTATTATGAATGATGAAATAAATACATATATTGTTCGTATTTTAGATCTAATCAAAACTGATGATAATAATAAAATTTATGAAATTTGGAATAC
>Ga0105097_10000677_pt1 | contig 15752 bp, 11 predicted proteins | sample PPLLak12cMay2015_FD_87035 | JGI IMG/M metagenome (GOLD analysis project Ga0105097, IMG submission 87035) | Freshwater sediment microbial communities from Prairie Pothole Lake near Jamestown, North Dakota, USA - PPLs Lake P7 Core (1) Depth... | ecosystem: Environmental > Aquatic > Freshwater >... | reverse complement strand
GCCGAATACTTCCGTGATGTGGAAGGCCAGGACGTGCTTTTCTTCGTCGATAACATTTTCCGTTTCACGCAGGCCGGCTCAGAAGTGTCCGCTTTGCTGGGACGCATGCCCTCCGCCGTCGGTTACCAGCCGACACTGGCTACCGACCTGGGCGAACTGCAGGAACGCATTACCTCTACAACCAAAGGTTCGATTACCGCCGTGCAGTGCGTTTACGTGCCCGCCGACGATTTGACCGACCCGGCTCCCGCGACCACCTTCGCGCATCTTGACGGAACCGTCGTTTTGTCCCGTCCGATTGCCGAACTTGGTATTTATCCCGCGGTGGATCCTCTGGATTCAACCTCCCGTATTCTTGATCCCAACGTTCTGGGTTTGGAACATTATCAGGTAGCCCGTCAGGTTCAGGTGACTCTGCAGAAATACAAAGATCTGCAGGACATCATCGCGATTCTGGGTATGGATGAACTTTCCGAAGAAGATAAGCTTACCGTCAGCCGCGCCAGAAAGATTCAGAGATTCCTTTCTCAGCCGTTCTTTGTCGCCGCGCAGTTTACCGGAACAGAAGGCAAGTTTGTTTCCGTGGCTGATACAGTACGCGGTTTTAAGGAAATCCTGGAAGGCAAGCACGATGATTTGCCCGAGCAGGCGTTCTGGATGGTCGGCGGCATTGAAGAAGCAGTGGAAAAAGCGAAAAAGATTAGTCAGTAATATCGGATTGGAGCAAGTAAAATGACTGATGATTTAACTCTAGAAATTGTAACACCGGAACGAATGGCTTTCTCGGGTAACGTGGAAGAAGTTACGATACCCGGCACCGAAGGTGAATTTGGAGTGCTGCGGGGACATGAAGCGCTTTTAAGTTCTGTAGATATAGGCCAGCTGAATTTTACGCGCAACAATAAAAAAGTGTATTTTGCCGTCAATACCGGTTACGCCGAAGTAACGTCAAATAAAGTAACTATTCTGATCGAAACAGCGGAAAGATCAGACCAGATCGACGTTAACAGGGCAAGAAAGGCTAAAGATAACGCGGAAGACCGGATGGGTAAAATCGCCAAGGATAATGAAGAATATGAAAAAATGCGCGCCGCGCTGGCCAGAGCCATAACACGCATAAGCGTCGCGGAAAAACAATAATTCGCGCATTTAAGGATCAGGACTTTACTTCACATAACGTTTTCTAATATTCAGAAAAAAAAACAGCGCGTTCACTAACGCGCTGTTTTTTTTTACTAAACTTAAGTTTAATCCGTTAATCGTCTTTTCCGCCGGGCTTGTCGCTGTTGATACCTCGATTATTCTTGAATAGAAATATTTTATTATTTCTGAATGGATATATCCATGATTTCAAAACTTCGTGTCCCGCCGGGAGTTTTCACGCTGATGTCCGCGCCGACAGCTTTGCCGATCAGCGCTTTCCCGATGGGTGAAGTTACGGATATTTTATTTTGATTGATGTCTGATTCGAGCGGTCCTACGAGCTGATATTTTATTTCTTCGCCGCTGTCGCTGTCCGCGACGGTCACATAACATCCAAATGTAGCCTTTTCTGTGGTCAATCCTTTTAAACTAATGACATTGGACATGGCCAGATTGTTTTCCAGCTCCTGCAGTTTTCCCTGTAGAAAAGATTGCCGTTCTTTTGCCGCCGCGTATTCGGCGTTTTCAGAAAGATCACCGTGGGCGCGCGCCTCTTCGATATCTCGAACATTTTCAGGTATGGATACGTTTTTTAATGTTTCCAAATCTTTTTTTAATTTCTCAAAGCCAGATTTGGTAATAGGAATCTTCTCCATAAATTCTCCAATTTATTTTTTGCCTTGTTTTGACAAGAATTACACAAAACATCGGAAAGAATAGAACTTTAAATTTTGTTTAGTAAAGAACCTGTTTCCTGTCAAGAACATTCGCTTTTATTTTTTATGTTTACGCACGATGAACAAATTGAATAACCAACGATACGTTGTATTGTTTCACCGATTATGCTATTTGTCTTTCAATAAAATTAGGCCTCTAGATATTTATGCTGGACAAATTTGAACGTGAAATTAACTACCTGCGCGTCTCCATTACCGATCGCTGCAATCTTCGCTGCACCTACTGCCGCCCGAAAGAAGGGCTTTCTCTCCAGGGACATGATGACATACTGAGATACGAAGAAATTATCCGCTTTGTTTCCGTTGCCGTGAATATGGGGCTGATCAAGGTGCGGATAACCGGCGGGGAGCCGTTGGTAAGAAAAGGTTTCATTGATTTTATTTCCGCTCTAAAAAAAATTGAAGGACTGCAGGATATCAGCCTGACGACAAACGGCATTCTGCTCCCGGAGTTTGCCGAAAGCATTTTCCAGGCGGGGATTCACCGTATCAATATCAGCCTTGATTCGCTCAACGAAGATAAATACGCGAAAATCACGGGCGGCGGGAATCTGCAAAAAGTGTTACTCGGAATAAAAAAGGCCGAAGAAGTAGGTTTTTCACCAATCAAAATAAACACAGTTGCCATGAGCGGCTTCAGCGATGATGAAATTCTCGATTTTTCCAAAATCGCTTTTGAAAAACCCTTCCAGGTGCGCTTTATTGAGCTGATGCCCTTTGGTCAGGCGCAAGCTTTTCACGCGGAAAATTACCTGCCGATTGATCAGATTATGAAAAAAATTACGAGCCGTTACAAACTGGAAAAAATTGAAGGAAAAAAGAACAAGGCGGACGGTCCGGCAAACATTTTTAAAATTATCGGCGGTCGCGGGGAAATCGGTTTCATCAGCCCGCTGAGCGGCCATTTTTGCGCCACCTGTAACCGCTTACGCCTGACCGCCGACGGCAAACTTCGCTCCTGCCTGCTCAGAGACGAAGAATTCGATTTAAAAAAACTGTTGAGGCAAAATTGCAGCGATGTGGAATTGAAAAAGTTTATACACGAGGTTATAGCGTTAAAACCAAAAGAGCATGACATAAGTTGCAGCCCTGAACATTTGAGGAAATGCCAGCGGGACATGTCCGAAATCGGCGGCTGAAGGCATATTTCGTAAATTGTATGTATTTGTAAAATTTGATATATATCGGAATAAGTTGTTGTTAATCTATGTAATTTAGGCGAGGAAAACATCTCATGTTTTTCAACCAAAATACGGCTAAATCACCAGACACGCATCTGCGAACCCAGTTGGGTCGTTACATTTTTTCCCGCCAAAGAGAACTGATTTTTGACATGGTCAAGCCGGATGCGGGTGAAAGAGTGCTCGATATAGGATGCGGCACGGGCAACCATCTTGAATTGTTTAAAGAAAAGTGTTGCCAAATAACAGGCCTGGATACCAGCGCGAAATCACTGGATATCGCCAAAAACAAATTAGGGTCGGCGGCGGATTTAATCGTTGGCCAGCCGGAAGACATTCCTTTCTCTGATGACGAGTTCGATATTGTAACTGTGATCACTGCTCTGGAAACTTCGTTCAACCCGCGTAAAGTTATCACCGAGGCAATCAGGGTTTGCCGCGGAAGGGTATTTATCGGGTTCATTAATAATTATTCGCTTGCCGGAACCAGGCAACGGCTAAAGGAACTTTTCGGCATTCCGATTTCAACACAATCACATTTTTATAGTTTAAATGAAATAAAACTTATGGTGGGAAATATAATTGTTAATCCCGAAATCAAATGTGGAAGTGTTATTTATTTTCCCACATTTGTTTACAGCTTTTTTGAAGAATTGGAAGAAATGCTGCCGGTAATCAATAATCCTCTGGGGGCTTTCACCGGCCTCGTATTCCCGGTTAAATACACCTACCGCACTGTTCAAAACCCGTTAATCGAACCTTTCAATATAAAAGGAAAAGCCCGCCGGGCGGCGCCCGGAACCGCGCGGGACATGCTGCAAGAGACACAGAAATGATTAGAGAAGCGCTGCTCTATGAAAAGCAGGACAATAAGATTGTGCGTTGCAATTTATGCGCGCACCGCTGCAGGATAAATCCGGATAAAATAGGAATCTGCGGCGTCAGAGAAAACAGAGACGGAGTTCTTTATTCCCTGGTTTACAAAACACTGGTGGCGGAAAACATTGATCCCATCGAAAAAAAACCTTTTTTTCATGTTTTGCCTGGATCACTTTCCTATTCCATTGCCACGCCGGGATGTAATTTTGCCTGCGCTTTTTGCCAGAATCACGAAATATCACAGATGCCGCGCGCCACGCGCATGATAGCGGGCGATGAAGTTTCTCCTGAAGATATTGTCCGGCAAGCAAAAAAAAGCGGCTGCAAAACAATTGCCTATACCTACACTGAACCGACAATCTATTTTGAACTTTCCTACGATACCGCCAAAATTGCCCACGATTTTGATATTAAAAACGTTTTTGTCACTAACGGCTTTATGACCCCGGAGATGATTGAAATGATCGCGCCGTATCTATCCGCTGCCAATGTTGATCTGAAATCTTTCCGCGATGAATTTTACAAAAAGCAATGCGGCGCAGAGCTTGCACCTGTGTTGGATAGCTTAAAAAAAATGAAGTCTTTGGGTATTTGGGTGGAAATTACCACGCTCCTCATTCCCACGCTAAATGACAGCGAAGGAGAATTAAAAGATATCGCGGAATTTATCGCGTCCTTAGGCAGAGAAATTCCCTGGCACATCAGCCGTTTCCATCCGCAATTCAAAAGGAGGGAGCTGCCCCCGACGCCTCTTTCATCTTTGCACCGGGCGGCAGAAATAGGCAAACAAGCGGGATTGAAATATGTATATTGCGGCAACGTTCCCGGCGATAATGGCGAAAATACGTATTGCTTTAATTGCCGACATCTTTTAATCGAACGCTATGGCTTCAGAGTTACCGGCGTGAATCTTATCGGTAATAAATGCGCCAACTGCGGCGCGGTGCTGGAAGGAATATTTTAGAACCAGTAAGTCTTACCATCCAGCTCTTAGAAAAATTGTCCGACTATTTATTTAATTCTTCCTGTACTACGCAAATCGTCAACCTCGGCAAGTATGCTTGCTTTCAACCAGCAATAAATTATATTGCTGCACGGATAATTATGATATGAATTAACAAGTTCTTTTGGGACTGGGCAACGGATGTATGTTTGAGATATTGTGGCACTGCCGGGAAACCAGGCGGCAAAAGGAGAAAACAAACATCAACATAAATATCGGGAGAAACCAGTCTACTCGACTCAAACCATACGTTCACTAGAAAAACAACATAGGAGAATAAAATGAACAATGAAAATATAAAATCAGTAATTTCTGCACAGCGGGAATTTTTTAAAAGCAACAGGACTAAAGATGTTTCTTTCAGGCTTGAAATGCTCAATAAACTTAAAAGAGCTGTGATAAAATATCAGGATGATATTATTAAAGCACTCTATGATGATATGAAAAAGCCTGCTACGGAAGCTTACATCGCCGAAGTTTATATTGTGCTCAATGAAATTGATATTCTGCTAAAAGAGACGGCTAAATGGGCAAAACCTCGCAGGGTTAAAACTCCTCCTGTTCTTTTCAGCGCGAAAAGCTTTATATACCCTGAGCCGTATGGTGTTGCACTGATAATTTCGCCATGGAACTACCCGTTTCAGCTTTTAATTGATCCTTTAGCCGGATCTATTGCTGCGGGGAACTGCTCTGTTCTTAAGCCGTCTGAACTTGCACCTGCAACATCTGTATTAATTGCAAAGATGATAAAGGAGGAATTTGATCCGGGATTCATTGCTGTTGTTGAAGGCGGCATAGAATCAAGTACTGCACTCCTTGCAGAAAAATTTGATTATATATTCTACACTGGAAGCACATCTGTAGGGCGTGTGGTGATGAGGGCAGCAGCGGAAAACCTTACGCCTGTTACACTTGAGCTTGGCGGCAAAAGCCCTGTAATAATTGATGAGGATGCGAACCTTGAAATAGCGGCAAGGCGTATCGTTAAGGGGAAATTTTTTAATGCAGGCCAGACGTGCATTGCACCCGACTATCTCTATGTTCATTCTTCAATCATTGATAATCTCAATTTTATTCTTAAAGAAAAAATATCTGAGTTCTACGGAGAAGATCCGTACGTATCATCAGCTTATGCCCGGATAATAAATGACAGGCACTTTTACAGGCTTTCGAAGCTGATTTCCGGCAACGTTATTTATGGAGGAAAAACAGTGCCTGCCGAGCGTTACATATCACCCACTATAATAAATAACGCAACCTGGAATGATCCGGTAATGCAGGAGGAGATTTTCGGCCCCATACTGCCTGTCATGCCTTTCACCGATTTGGAAAGCGTAATCTCAGAAATCAATTCAAGACCCAAACCTCTTGCTCTCTATTATTTTTCTAATAATTCTGCAAAACAGGAAAAGATACTAAGAGAGACATCTTCCGGCGGAGTCTGCATTAATGATACCATGGAGCACATAATATCCGAGTATCTTCCTTTCGGAGGCGTAGGTGAAAGCGGTATCGGGGCATATCACGGCAGGGCAAGCTTTGATGCTTTTTCTCATGCTAAAAGTGTCCTGAAAAAATCTTTCCTTTTTGATGTTAAACTGAAATATGCGCCTTACCGTGTATCTCTGTCTGCATTGAAAAAGATTCTGAAAATTTTATCTTAACCGATAAGACAAAAAGGTGGGGTCAAGTCTTGAAATATCAGTTTTCCCGCTAAACCCCGTAAATCCTGACTTTCCGGCCATTTCTGGCTGGAGCAACCATCCAACATTCGCACCCTAATCACCTGAATACCCTGAAGGGCACTATAGGGTCACGCGAGGTCATCTGCGAGCGGTTCATGTGCTGGTTGCTCCGAAATATTCCGGTTAAATCTCAAAACTCTTGAAAACATTACTACGACAGTTCAAATGGTTATCCTCATCAAAATTATGAATCCAAAATTGATCATTTCTAGGTGAACTCAACAAATTATTAACGCCAAAATACACAGTTTTGTTGTTTATTAAAATGTGGTAAGCGTTAACGCAAAATACGTAAGCAGGAGGTGGCTAAATGGCAGACAAGGGTACAAAGAAAAAATTGACCAAGGTATCGGGAGGAGAAAGCTCCTCCGCGGCCCCGGTAAAACCATTCGTTGCCAGTGACGAAAGCAAGAAAAAAGCGAGGAATTTTCGCGTATTCGCGGTTCTTTGCTGGCTGGTAGCTATCGGGTTTCAGGGCGTAGCAATTTATCTTCTTAACAAACCGCCGATTGTCATGTGGCAGCTTATCGCGCTCATCGTAGCGGATTTAATTTTTGTGATTGGCGGCGCGCTTTTGTGGAAAAAAGCGAACAGATTCGATCCGCCGTCAGAAAAAAACAAATTCTTGTTTTTCATGCAAAGCCAGCTTGGCGTTATCGCGGCCATAATCGCTTTTTTGCCCCTCATTATTCTCATATTCATGAGTAAGAATGTAAGCGGCAAGCAAAAAGGAATTATCGGCGGGATCGCGATCGCGGCTTTGTTGATCGCGGGTGTCACCGGCGTTGACTGGAATCCCCCGTCGGTGGAACAATACGCCGAGCAGACAGCTCAGGTGGAAGATCTCACCGGCAAGAACAGCGTCTTCTGGACAAAAGCCGGCACGCGTTACCATCTCTATTCGGATTGCTGGCGCATAAACACCAAAAGAACGGACGAGATTTTTGAGGGTACCGTCGCGAAAGCAAGAGAATTAAAGAACATCTCTGAACTTTGCAGCACATGCGAAGATAGGGTACGAAAAGAAAAAGGATTAGAGATAGGAAAAACGGCGGCTGATACGGCAAAGGAAGCCATAGAGAAAAAAGAATGAAGAATTAGCTGTTTCTATATCTACTCCAGATAATTATGATTATTCCGGTTCAGGCTTGATTCCTGGACCGGAATTTTTTTGTAACCTAAAGCCCTGATTAAACTGGCATTTTAAAAAAATGCTTTTGTTTCAAAACGCGTATTTACCCAATAAAATCAACATACTTTGCGCATTATTACGCTTTTCATTCGAAATATTAATATTTCCAAAATGAGATAAAGGCGCTAAAATACAAACAATCGGTTTCCTGATATTTTTTGGATTTTTTCACAAAAAGAAAGGATGCGCAGATATGACGGAAGCAGATATTTTAGTTGTTGTGCCGCACGGCGGCGTGGCCATACCTCCGGAAATTCCGCTTGAAGATCTTTCTGAAGAGTTTTCCCATCTGATTAAAAACGTCGATTGGTACACGCAGTGGCTTTATGATTTCCGCGATTTTCTCAATAACCGGCAGTTGCTTTTTCCGTATTGCAGTCTTTTGCTCGAAGCCAACCGCGATCCGGAAATTATCGATGATAGCGTGCCCCTTCAAGATGTGTTCGGCCGCCCGATTTACCGCACAGGCTGCGAGCCTTCCGCCACCATGCGCGCCTCATGGTCGGATAAATATCTCAAACCTTTTCATCGCAGCATTGAAGAAAACATTTCTGCCGGCGCGGGTTTGCTCTTTGACGGGCATTCCACAATAACGGCGCGCGGCGTCGCCGACAATCAGATTGACCTGATGAATTTCCAAAAGACTGGGGGCGAAAATGAACCGCTTTATTACTGCCCGGATGTTATTGTAGAAACATACGCCGCCGAACTGCGCAAGCGCCTGCCGGACGTGTTGGTCACAATAAACGCCTCGGAATATATAAACGTGCACGGCCATGTGTGCGCCGCGCATTCAGTCAACGCATTAAAAAGATCAGGGGCGCGCGCTCCCGCTTTTATTCAAGAAACAAACGAACATCTTTTCAAGAACGCGGACGGCACTCCGAATCTCGCGCAGATCAACCGCCTGCGCCGCGCGTTCGCGGAATCGCTTTCACAGACAATTCAATCGCTGGAAGCGTCACAAAAAATATCCATGATTGATCTGCACGTGGGCAAACAGACTTATGATTATGACTGCGGCTCGCAGGCGCTGCAAACGGTAATGGGATATTACGGCGTGGATGTGCGCGGCGACGAATTGATGCAGAAGCTGGGTACCGCACCTGACACGGGCACGCCGATTCAGTCGATGATTTCGGTGGCGCAGCAATACGGGTTTGAAGTGAAATCCGGCATGCACTGGTCGCTCAATCAGGTGAAGCAGTATGTGGACGCCGGCACTCCGGTAATCGTTTTGCTGCAGGCGTGGGCCGACCGCAATATGACGCTTGATGACTGGCGCAACGATTGGGAAAACGGGCATTACGCGATTGTTATCGGCGTTAATAAAAATTTTCTGCTCTTTGAAGATCCGGCGACTATCCGCCGCACCTGGCTGCGCGAACGCGAGTTTCTGGCGCGCTGGCACGATATGGACCCTAAAACAGGAGAAAAGTACGAACATTTCGGCATGGTGCTTTTGGGTAAAGAGCCGGCCAAATTATCTCTTGAGCACATGGATTAATATAACAAACATCTCGCAGGCGTTAATCTGCTAGTTGCCTTTAGTTCTTCTTTCCGTATTTTTTTAAAGGGCGCATCGTTAAACTGCAATAACAGCGTTAATTTAAGGCTTTACGTACCTAAAACAACCGAACCGTACGTGACTTGCTTTTAACTATTAACTACGCTACATTTATGACCAGAAAGCGAGAAACAATAATTAAATTTTTGCATGAGTATTTCGCGGCAGGTTAGCCAAAGGAGGGCATAACTGATGTCAATTGAGAAAATGACAAGAAGAAAATATATATCGAAGCGAAGTTTATCAAAGGCCAGCTTCCGGCTTTTGATTCTCTTTTTAATTATTTCATTGACTGCGTGTTATCCGGCAGCTTATCGCGAAACCGCGGCGCCAAGCCCGCCTGAAAAACCGCCCCTCACACAGATATTCTTTTACCCGAAACATGGTCAGTCAAAAGAACAGCAGTCACGTGATCACTACGAATGTTACAACTGGGCGCTGGATCAGACAAGTTTTGATCCCAGCCAATCACAAATTCCTCCCAGGCGCCGCGTTAAAGTAGTGCCCATGCCTCCGCCCGGCCACGATACTATTGCTATGGCCATCGCCGGCGCGGTACTGGGCGCGTTAATCGCAGGTCCCCGGCACGCGGGCGCGGGCGCGCTGATCGGCGCGGGAAGCGGCGCTATTGCCGGCGCCATATCGGACGCGACGAGACAGCAGTATGCCGAACAGATGGAAGAAGCATACACGAACCGTGACCAGGCGCTTGATCCCGCCTACGAAGGAAAAGCGCGGGATTTCCGGCGCGCGATGTCGGCTTGCCTTGAAGGCCGCGGCTACAGTGTGCAGTAACAAATATTTTTGGAGGTAATAATCATGCAATCTGCTAAATATAAAAAATTACACGTCGGCATTGGATTGACGATTTTTGTTTTTTTAGGAGCTATGCTTTTGGCATTCGCGCAGGATGCGTACGCGCAAAAGCCCCGTTCCAAACCAGGCCCCGCGCCAAGTTCGCGCATTATGGATTCGCGGCATCGCCATGACCACGCGTATCCGTCACGCGGCCATTCCATTTCCAGGCTGCCGAGAGGATATCATCCTGTGGTTCATCGCAATTCACGATATTATTTCCACGGAGGCGTGTGGTACCGCCCTTACGGTTCATACTTTACTGTTGTCGCTCCTCCTTTTGGACTGATCGTTCCCTTCCTGCCTCTTTACTACTCGACAATTTGGGTGAGTGGCGCGCCTTACTTTTACGCCAACCAGGTGTATTATACCCGAACCACTGGCGGTTATATGATTGTTGAAGCGCCCAAAGAAAAGATAGTTGAAGCGCCGGTGCCGGAAGAGCGGTTATTTATTTATCCGCGCAAAGGCCAAAGCGAAAAAAAGCAATCGGACGACCGCTATGAATGCCACCGTTGGGCTGTGGATCAGACTCTTTATGATCCGACCCAGCCGCCGGAGAGCGTGCCCGCGTCTCAATTATACCAGAAGCGCGCCGATTATCAGCGGGCGATAGGCGCCTGTCTTGACGCGCGGGGATATACGGTTAAATAATACAAGACGTTTTTTTCTCATACCGGCCAAAGCGCGACACACGTAAAACAAAAGCCCGAAAGAATCTCACTTTCGGGCTTTTTTAGCCAAAAAATTTACACGTTTTTATTAATCGCCAAACCGTAATCAGCCTCTTTTCTCCATGTTCATAACTTTTTCATGCTCTTTACAAAATTAATCTGATATTTTTATCATGTCCTCGCCATAAAACCATCCATTTTCACGCAAAAGAAGGAAAAAGCTAAAAAAGATCAAAGCACTACATATTGTGGTATAAGGCGCTAAAAACCACATTTTGTGGTATTTTCTCTTTACAAAGGATTTTTCTTCTGCTAGAATTTCCAAAATTTTGCGCACTTGGTTGAAATTATTACTTATGAACCTGAAAAAACTGGAAATAGCTGGATTTAAATCATTTCGCGACAAGGCCGTTTTAGATTTTTCGCAAGGCGTTACGGCCATTGTCGGCCCGAACGGCTGCGGCAAATCCAATGTTGTGGACGCTATCCGCTGGGTTATGGGCGAACAGCGCGTAAAAACGCTGCGCGGTAAAAAAATGGAAGATGTGATTTTTAACGGCAGTCAAGATGCCGAAGGCGTAGGCATGGCGGAAGTCACCATGACCCTTGTCGCCAACGGCCATAATTTTCCTGGTTCTTACTCCGAAATGAATGAGATTTCGATTGCGCGCAAAATAATCCGCGAAGGGGAAAGCGAATACTATATCAATCAGGTGCCGTGCCGTCTGCTGGATGTCAAAGAATTTTTTATGGGAACGGGGGTAGGCGCCAGGACTTATTCTTTAATCGAACAGGGAAGCGTGTCGAACCTTGTCGAAGCCAAGCCCGAAGACAGAAGGGCTTTCATTGAGGATGCCGCGGGCGTTTCCAAATATAAAAGCCGTAAAGACGCCGCCGTGCGCAAAATGGACGCGACAAAACAAAATCTTCTGCGCCTCAACGATATCATCAAAGAAGTCCGGTCACAGCTAAACGCGATAACCCGTCAGGCCAAAAGAGCGGAACAATACAAAGAAATTAAAACCCGCCTCAAGGAAACTGAATTAACGCTTGCCCTGCAGAAGTACAGCGAGCTTTTTGAAAAAGGCACCGCCCTGCAGTCTCAACGCAACAATCTGCACGATCAGGAAGCCTCCATGCGCGCGAACATAGAAGCCAAGGAATCGGCGCTGGAAGAAATCAAAACAAAAATTATGGAAAACGAAACGCTGATCGCTCAGAAACAGCAGGAACTCTATGAGGCAAAAACCGCGATCAGCATTAAAGAAAAAAATATTGAATTTGCCCACCAGCAAATCAGCAGTTGCTCCGAACGCAAAACAAAAGACCTGACGGAAATTCAGGGATTAAAAACCAGAAAAGAAGATCTTTCCGCCGAAATCAAATGCACGCAGGAAAAAGGAAATGAAGCGGATGCGAGAATCGCCGCGCTTAAAAACGAGCTGGAAGATAACCAGCGGCATATCCAGCAATTAGTTGACGCGGACAAACAAATCAACAGCGGCATGGAAGAAAAGAAATCTCTATATATCGATATCGTGACGGACAAAGCCAAGTTTAAAAATATGATATCGATCCTGGCCAAGAATATTGAAGATTTTAAAAGACGCCAGGAGCGGGAATTTCGAGAAATAGACGAAGCCAAAAAGAAACAGGCCGATCTAACAGATAAGCTCCAATCACTGGAACAATCTCTCGCTCAGGCATCAGAAGAACTAAACCGGCTCGAGGAAAAGCGGCAAAGCGTTCATAGCTCTCTTGAACAAACAAAAGAAAATTTGCAGCTTTCCGAAGCAATCATTTCACAGGCAAAAGAAGAAATCGGCTCTAAAGCTTCGCGCCTGAATTCTCTCAAAGAATTTCAGGAATCGTTTAAGTGGGGAAACGAAGGCGTTCGGTCGGTTATTGAAACGCAGGAAGGCCGGGATAAGTTCCACGGTGTTGTCGCCGATCACATCAGCGTGCCGCGCGAATATGAAACAGCCGTCGAAGCGGTGTTGGGAGAAAAGCTGCATTACGTAATCGCCAAAAGCCAGGAAGACGGTGTCTGGGCGATTGACTATCTTAAAAATTATCAGCTGGGACGCGGCAGTTTTATGCCGCAGCAAATAAGAAATCATAACGATAAACTTTCCTCCGGTGTAATTCCCCAGGAAGCGGAGCCGTTACTGCAGAAGGTCAGTGTAAGCGATGATTTTCGCCCAATTGCCGAATGTCTTTTAAGTAACGCTTTTCTTGTTTCTTCAATTGAAGACGGCCTCTCGCTCTGGAGAAAAAACGGTTTCTACGGAACGCTGGTTACGCGTGAGGGAGACATCGTCAGCCCTCAGGGCGTGGTCAGCGGCGGCAGCGGCGCGGCGGTGGAAAAAAGCATTCTTTCCACAAAAAGGGAAATTACGGAACTGGAAGAAGAAGTAGCGTCACTGGGCGTCAAACTTCAGGAGCAGGTATCGCAAAAAGAAAAGCTTGCCCAGAATCTTACCCGCCAGGAAGAAGAAACCACACAGATTAAAGCGGGAATGCACGCGCTCGAAATAGACATCAACGGCAGAAAAAAAGATCAGGAACGTTTTAGCGATGAAATAAATAACACAAAACAAAGGCTTGCCGCCCTGGAATTCAATCTGGAAACAATCAAGGCGGAAGAATCCGAGGCTGTTGAAAAAATTGAATTTTTTAACACGGATATCTCCAAAAAAGAACAAGAAGAGCTCCAGATAAGCCGGATTATTTCTGATTTTACCGACAAAAGAGATCGCTCTCGCGCGACAATCGAAGAGCGAGAGCGCGCCTTAACCGGCAAAAAGATAGAATTAGCCGCGCTTGAAGAAAAAAGAGAGGCGGATCTGCGGGCGCTGGCCAGACTCCAAAACGATATCAACACTATCGTAAATGAAATTAATGCAAAAGAAGAAGAAATTACCACTTGCGACAGGCAAATTTCTGAACTAACCGCCTCTATTGAAACTGAGGCGGCAAGCCTGAAAGAATTTTACGGAAATTTAGAAAACCAGGAAACTGCCCTAAATGAACAAAAAGCCGGGCAAAGCAGTATTGAGGAAAGCCTCAAATCCAAAGACAATGAACTTAGAGAAGTCAAAAAGAAGCTTGATGATCACCGCCAGAAAAGCACAGAGATGGAAATTCTCTGCCGCGAAACAGTGCTTAACGCGGAAAATTTAGTTCGCTCGATAACAGAAAAATACAACGTCGACTGGGAAGGCATGTTTTCCGTGTTTACTAAAGTTGACGAGGAACAAATCGCGTATCTTAACGAGTCACTGGAAAAAGACAGACAGACGGTAAATAATTTCGGCGAGGTCAACCTTTTGGCCATCAGCGAGTTTGAAGAACTAGATACACGCTATAAGTTTTTATCCGAGCAAATCGCGGATTTAAATTCTTCACTCAACACGTTACAAAGAACAATCACGCGCATCAACAAAATTTCCCGCACGCGATTCGCTGATACTTTTGCCGCGATCAACGACTGCTTTAAAGAAGTTTTCGCCCATATTTTCCCGGGGGGCCGCGGCCAACTTCTTTTAACCGACGAGAACGATTTGCTGGAAACCGGTGTGGATATTGATATCCAGATTCCCGGAAAAAAAGCTCAAAGCGTGAGCCTGCTGTCCGGCGGAGAAAAATCACTGGCGGCTGTCGCCCTGATTTTCTCCATTTTAATGTACCGTCCCTCGCCGTTTTTGGTTCTGGACGAAGTTGACGCCGCGCTTGATGACGCCAATACAAATCTCTTTAACAACCTGATCAAGGATGTTTCCCAAAAATCGCAGGTTGTCATGATTACGCATAATAAAACCACCATGGAAGTCGCGGATACTTTGTTTGGTGTCACCATGCAGAAAAGCGGCATATCTTCTCTGGTATCGGTAAATCTCAATTAATCCTTTCTTTACTTGTGCGGAAAAACTCGCTATTAAAGACAAAAAAAGCAAAGAAGTGTTTTTGTTATGGGACAAAACGGTTTTTTTAAAAAACTAAAGGCCGGGTTAACCAGAACGCGTGACGCGCTGGCAAAAAATCTCGATTCCCTGCTTTTAGGGGAAAAATTTCTGGATAAAGAGCTTTTTGAACAACTCGAAGAGCTGTTAATTGGCGCTGATCTGGGGCCTCAGTTCGCGCTTGAATTAATTTACGATGTAAAAGAAAAAATCAAGCGTCAGGAACTGGGCAACGCCATACAAATTAAAAAAGTTCTGCGTGAGTACATGGCCGCTATATTGCGTAAAGCTCAGGGCAATTTAAACATAACGCCTGGCGCTCCTTATGTGATCATGGTTGTGGGTGTTAACGGCAGCGGCAAAACCACAACCATCGGCAAACTGGCGCGTGTGTTGCGCGGCGCCGGACACGAGGTTACGCTGGTCGCGGCTGATACTTTCCGGGCGGCGGCCATTGAGCAACTGGAAATCTGGGGGCAGCGGGCGGATGCTCCGGTTATACGTCAAAAAATGAATGCCGATCCGGCCGCCGTGGTTTTTGACGCGTTAGGAAAAATCAGCAGCGGTTATACAGGCGTAATGCTTATCGATACCGCCGGCCGCCTGCACACCAAAGTCAAATTAATGGAAGAGCTAAAAAAAATAAAAAGAGTTATCGGCGGCAAGTTACCCGGCGCGCCTCAGGAGACTTTACTTGTTCTGGACGCGACAACCGGACAAAACGCCCTGATTCAGGCTAAAATTTTCAAGGAAGAAATAGGAGCCAGTGGGATTGTTTTGACAAAATTAGACGGAACATCCAAGGGCGGCGTGG
>Ga0105097_10000676_pt1 | contig 15768 bp, 13 predicted proteins | sample PPLLak12cMay2015_FD_87035 | JGI IMG/M metagenome (GOLD analysis project Ga0105097, IMG submission 87035) | Freshwater sediment microbial communities from Prairie Pothole Lake near Jamestown, North Dakota, USA - PPLs Lake P7 Core (1) Depth... | ecosystem: Environmental > Aquatic > Freshwater >... | reverse complement strand
CCCGAAACCGATAAGAACGGAGATTATGCCTATGATAATGTTCCCGACGGGAGCACCACAACCGAATGCACCCAATATGAAAAGGACCACAAAAAAGATCAGGATTGCAGCCGCGATATAAGCGATCGTTTTCATGATTCCTCCTTGATGTTCACCTTATAGTTTAGCATTTTGTATTGGCTTCATTCAATAGATTACGAAAAAAGATTCAATTAGTTACTGACTAGAATTATTACATGAGCGAACCTAAACCGACCAATCGTATTATTGAATTAAGGGAGATTATCAATCTCCATAATTATAGATATTACGTTTTGGATGATCCCCTGATCAGCGACCCGGAATATGACAGATTGATGAACGAATTGAAAAGGTTGGAATTACAGAATCCAGATCTAATCACCCCCGATTCTCCCACACAACGTTTGACCAACCAGGTAACTGAACGGTTTTCAAAAAGTGAGCACCCAAAACCTATTTTGAGCCTTGCGAATGCGTTTAACGAAACCGAGATCCTAGAGTGGTTTGATAGAATTTCAAAAATTAATACGACGGTTAATTCAACATGTTTCGTCATGGAACCAAAGATTGATGGATTGACCGTCGTTCTGGAATATCAGGATGGGTTGTTTATTAAGGGTGCAACAAGGGGGGATGGTTTGATAGGGGAGGAAATTACAATCAATTTAAGGACACTGAAAACGATTCCTATGCGAATTCCTGTAGATTCCAGCACCCTTCAATCTCCAAAAAAATTGGTTGTTCGGGGTGAGGTGTTTATTGAAAAAGATGATTTTGAAAAATTAAACATGCAGCTTGAAGAGGCGGGAGAAAAGACATACCAGAATCCCAGGAACACCGCAGCTGGTTCCCTAAGACAACTTGATGCCCGCTTGACTGCGGAAAGACCTTTGAAAGTACTATGCTATTCCATCATATCGACTGATGGAGAAGAATTTACATCACAATGGGATGTGATCCAGACCCTGCATCAATTTGGTTTTCCGGTCCCGGAAGGTATCAAACGTCTTAAGACAATTGGTGAAGTGGTGGAGGACCTGCGAAATTGGACGGATCAGCGAGATGATTTTCCGTATGAAATTGATGGTGTTGTGATCAAGGTCGATGATATTGCACTTTCCGATGATTTGGGTGTTGTCGGGAAAGATCCCCGGGGAGCGATCGCTTACAAATTTCCTGGTAGAGAAGTTACCACAACTTTGAATGATATTGGCGTGAACGTTGGGCGGACAGGGGTTTTGACGCCATTTGCGATCCTGGAACCGGTTGAGGTTGGAGGTGTTGTCGTCCAAAAGGCAACACTGCACAACTTCGATTATATAGAGGAAAAAGATATTCGAATTGGCGATACAGTTCTTCTTAAACGGGCAGGGGATGTCATCCCTTATGTGATCGGACCGATCATTGACGCCCGAACTGGAAGCGAACAGGAATACCAGGTTCCTGCGAAATGCCCGGCTTGCAGCGAACCGGTTGAGCATTTTGAAGGCGAAGTCGCATGGTATTGCGGTAACGCTTCCTGCCCAGCGCAGCTGGTCCGAAACATTGAGCATTTCGTTTCAAAGAGTGCCATGAATATTGAAGGGTGTGGAATCAAGATCGTGGAGCAATTAATCGGGGCTGGGCTGATCCGTGATCCTGCCGATCTATTTTTAATTGAAATTCATGATCTACTAAAGTTGGAGGGTTTTGCAAAGAAGAAAGCGGAGAATCTAATTCTTGCCATAAAGGAATCAAAAAAAAGAACCCTCTCCAGATTTCTTTTCGCGTTGGGTATAAAAGGGGTGGGTGAAGTGATGGCATCCGATCTCGCAAAGAAATACAAAAACCTGGAGACCTTTTCGAAATTAACCATTTCACAAATTCAAGAAACCCAAGGGGTTGGCCCGAATATCGCGTTTTCAATTATCGAATGGTTCCGATCCGAAAAAAATCAACGTCTTCTCTCAAAGTTCCGTAATATCGGCGTGTGGCCTGAAGAAATCACCAAAACAGTAAAAAAAGAAGATTTGGTTTTGGAAGGATTGACATTTGTGATAACCGGTACTTTGGAAGGTTTTTCACGGGATGAAGCGCAAAAAATTATAGAGAATGCAGGGGGAAAAGTGTTAGATACCGTTAGTTCAAAAACAGACTTCCTGTTATTGGGGGAGAATCCCGGGTCAAAACTTCAAAAAGCCAACGCCTTGCGCGTAGCCATTATAAGTATTCGCGACTTTCAAAAAATGATCGAAAAGAATTAAGAATCAATGATCCCGTTAAAAGTGTATTTAAAGGCTAACCGGGAAAAATCGATCCTTAAACGCCACCCCTGGATTTTTTCCGGAGCGATCCAAAAAATACCTGAAAACATCCAACCAGGTTCAACCGCAGCAATCTACAGTTCAACGGGAAATTTTTTAGCTTGGGCTTCCATTAATCCAAAATCCCAAATAGCTGCAAGAATACTATCGTGGTGTGAAGAGGAAGAGATTAACGAAGCCTTCATCCATCAAAAAATATTGTCGGCGGTGGGGAAGCGGAAAGACTCAATTTCGTCTGAAGAATCCGACTCTTACCGTTGCTTCTATACCGAATCAGATGGAATTCCCGGGCTAATCATCGATATTTATCACGACCAACTTGTGATCCAGATCACTTCTGCAGGTGCAGAGTATTGGCGAACAACAATAATAGAGGCATGTCAGAAAATCACTGGGGTTGCAGGCTGTTTTGAAAGGTCAGATGAGGATATCCGTAAACTTGAGGGGTTAGCACCTTCAAAGGGTGTTTTATTTGGAAATAATAAAAATAACTTCGTGGAAATAGAAGAATGGGGTATCCGCTATCTGGTAGATGTTCAAAAAGGCCAAAAAACGGGTTTCTACCTGGATCAACGCCAGAACCGGAAAAAGCTCCGGGAGTATTCTAAAAATAGAAGCGTTCTAAATTGTTTCAGTTATACAGGTGGGTTCACCTTAAACGCACTGGCTGGAGATTGTGCTGAAGTAATTTCCATCGATTCATCGAAAGACGCAATATTTCTTGCCAAACGGAATATGGAATTGAACAGTCTTCCTAATGAACGAGACAACTGGGTAGAAGGGGATGTATTCCTGGAATTGAGAAAATTCCGCGATAGCGGCCGAAAATTCGATTTGATCGTACTGGATCCTCCAAAATTCGCACCCACATATAATTCCATTCCTAAAGCAACCCGGGCATATAAAGATATAAATCTACTAGCCTTTAAATTGCTGGAAGTTGGCGGGACGCTTTTCACCTTTTCATGTTCCGGAGGAATATCCACCGATTTATTTCAAAAAATAGTCCAGGGGGCAGCCCTAGATGCAAAACGCGAAGTGACCATTCTCGAAAGGCTTCGCCAGGATATCGATCATCCGGTTCCCCTCAGCTTCCCAGAAGCAGAATATCTGAAAGGATTGGTATGTTCCATCCAGGAATGAAAAAGCCAGGAAAACCTGGCATTTTCAGAGTGGAGATGGCGGGAATTGAACCCGCGTCCGAAAGATTAGATCTCCAGATATCTACGAGCGTAGTTGATCATGAATTTCGCCAGTTTCCCCATGATCGACAGAACGAGAAACCAGCCAGCCGCCAGGACCCGAAAGTCCTCTTTCGTGCAATCCGCGGCAAACTGCACGGCACCTGAGCTTTGTGACGCCCGACCCTTTTACCGGCACAGGAGCGGAAAAGGCGGACGTGACCTCACGAGGAGATCATTTGCGCTCATTCTGGCTTATGCAGCCAGGGGGAGAGCAGCATATTGAGTGCGGTTGGCACTTAAGTTTTGTGCTGATTTATCGAGTTCGGCACCTCTCGGCTCGCAATCCGGGACCAGCCTCCTCCGTCGAAGCCTGTCATCCCCGATGTTTTTATTGTATGCCATAATGGAGGAAACTACAAGATGAGTGGGCGGGACAGGACTCGAACCTGCGACCCCAGCTGTGTAAAAGCTGTGCTCTAACCAACTGAGCTACCCGCCCGAAAGTGCTATTATAACGCAAGGTTTAATAACAATTAGAACGATTTGGAGAATCAAAAATGAAGTATGTCCGGTTTCAGGTGAAAAACAAACAGGTTTCATATGGATGGATTCGGGATGATGAAATCGGAGTCATTTCCGGCGACTTGTTTGGTGATTATCGAAGGTTGGAAGCTTACACCCCACTAAACCAGGTAAGTCTGCATCCGCCGGTGATCCCTGGAAAAATTATTGGCGTGGGAAGGAATTATCGCGAACATGCAATCGAACAAGGAGTCGAAGTACCCGAAATACCCTTGATATTTCTCAAACCACCATCCAGTGTGATAGGACCTGAAAATAATATCGTGATACCCCCGCAATCCAAAGAAGTTGTACACGAAGCGGAACTAGCCTTGGTTATTGGGAAGAAAGGCAGGTGGATCCATTCAGAAGAAGCCTTTACCCATATTTTTGGTTACACCCTCGCAAATGATGTAACTGCAAGAGATCTTCAAAGGAGGGATGGTCAATGGACGAGGGGAAAAGGTTTTGATACTTTTTGTTGCCTCGGACCTTGGATTGAAACCGATCTGGATGTTGCAGACGCCCTGGTCACCTGCAGGGTAAATGGGGAGATGCGGCAAATGGCATCCACGAAAGAAATGGTATTCACGATCCCCCAATTGATAGCTTACATTTCATCGATCATGACCCTAATGCCCGGAGATGTGATATTGACCGGAACGCCAGCCGGATCAGGACCGTTGAAAGCAGGAGACCAGGTGGAGGTAAGCGTGGAGGGGATTGGTTCATTGGTGAACAAGGTCATAGCGTTTGAGGGCTGATAAAAAACCAACATGGTATAATTTTTTATCAGTGATTCATATCAATAATTGTGAGGATTCCAGATGTCAGGACATTCCAAGTGGGCGACGATCAAGCGGAAAAAAGGCGCAGCAGACGCAAAGCGCGGTCAGGCATTTACCCGGTTGACCCGAGAAATTGTTATGGCTTCCAGGGAAGGCGGCGGGGATACCGACAGCAATTTTCGTTTACGGATAGCGGTTGAAAAAGCCCGTGCGGAAAACATGCCCAAGGATAATATCGAACGGGCGATCAAGCGGGGTACTGGCGAAAGCAAAGATGGCGAAGTTTTTGAACAAATCACCTATGAGGGTTACGGCCCGAACGGCGTTGCCATGATGATCGAATGTGTGACAGAAAATAAAAATCGAACAGTCGCAGAAGTACGCCATGTACTGACCAAGGCAGGGGGTAACTTGGGTGAGACAGGTTCAGTTAGCTGGCAGTTTAAACGTATGGCGTATTTTGCAATACCGGCAAAAAAGTACGAGTTTGATAAAGTGTTCGAAGTTGCCATCGATGGCAATGCTGAAGATTGTTCCAGTGACGATGAAACTATAGAGATTCTTGCTTATGTGGAGAATTTTAAAATCCTTAGCGACAACCTTCAGAAGAATAAGATTCAACCCGAAGAAGCGGAATTACGTATGCTTCCCAACCAGGAGATGGAGCTTAATGTTGAGGATACCCTCCAGGTATTGAGAACCATTGATACATTGGAAGAATTGGACGATGTCCAAAATGTATTTTCGAATTTGAAAATCAGCGATGAGGCAATGGCTGCTCTGGATGCGGATTAAAAAATGCTCGCTCTCGGGGTGGACCCTGGAACCGCGATCACCGGTTTTGGGCTTGTTTCCGAAACCAAGGATGGAAAATTAATCGCTGTAGATTTCGGTGTTATCAGAACACCTCAGGGTGAAACAGCCGGCCAAAGATTGGTTCAATTATATTCAGAGTTGAAGCGGATTATTGATCTCCACCACCCGGAAAGCGGGGCGGTGGAGAAACTTTTTTTCCAGCGGAATGTATCCACTGCCCTCTCTGTCGGTCAAGCTCGGGGTGTGGCTCTTTTAGCCATGGCGGAAGTTAACCTTTCCACTGCTGAATATACACCTATGGAAGTAAAGCAGGCTGTCTGTGGTTACGGCGGAGCGAGCAAGGGGCAGATACAGGAAATGGTGAAATTATTACTGGGACTGGATGAAATCCCAAAGCCAGATGATGCAGCTGACGCACTCGCAGTTGCGATCTGCCACATCAATAGCTGGAAAATCAATTCAATTTCCAATGATCATAACGAGTAGATCAAATCCAAAGATCAAAATGATCAAAAACCTGCGAGACCGAAAGGTTCGCAAGGAAACAGGTTTATTCTACATTGAAGGAATTAAACCCGTCGGAGAAGCGCTTTTTTCTGGGTGGGATATCGAATCGATCGTCATTGCCCCAGAATTGCTGAAAAGTGATTTTGCACAAGAACTCGTAAAAAAATCAGAAGAAAGACACATCGATATCACTGCAATCGATAAGGAAGTGTTCAAATCGATCTCTGAAAAAGATGGTCCCCAGGGAATTGGGGCAGTAGTCTATTTCCAAACTGTTTCCCTCGATCGCGTTAAAGAAATAGGCGGAATTTGGATCGGGCTAGATTCGGTACAGGATCCGGGAAACCTGGGTACCATCATCCGCACTATCGACTCGGCAGGGGCAAAAGGGATCATCCTTATCGGAACTTGCGTAGATCCTTTTTCCCTTGAAACCGTTCGGTCCAGCATGGGCGCCATTTTCTCAGCCAAGATCATTACAACGTCGTCCGATGATTTCTTATTGTGGAATGCCAAAACAGAAATTCAACTCGTGGGGACTTCCGATAAAGCTGGTTTGGATTTCCGCGACTCCCGGTACCAGGCGGATATGATCCTTCTAATGGGGAGCGAGCAAAAAGGATTGAATCCTGCCATAATAAATGCGTGCTCGTCTATTGTATCAATCCCGATGCGCGGGAAATCCGATTCCCTGAATTTAGCGGTAGCCACCGGGATAATTCTCTATGAAATAACATCACAATTGGAGGATGAGAAACACGCAAACGGAGGAACGGTATGATTGCCTCAATTCATGGTGAAGTGATCAAAGTGGATGTTGATGGGGTCGTGATCGATATCAGTGGCATTGGTATTAAGGTCCTGGTCACTGAAACGACAAGGTTGAGTCACAACCCAGGCGAAAAAATATTCTTATATACGCATTTAATCGTTCGCGAAGAACTGCTTGCGCTCTATGGGTTTGAATCTGAAGATGAAAGGGAGATTTTTAATCAACTTCTCGGAGTAAATGGTGTCGGTCCCCGGATCGCGCTAGGAATCCTATCCAGTCTATCCACCGATAATGTTCGGAAAGCTGTCCTGAGTGAACAACCCGCTTTATTGAGCAGGGTGCCTGGGGTTGGAAATAAAACGGCTCAAAAGATCATCCTGCATCTACAGGGGAAAATTCGTGTCGATGCAGACCTTATGGAGACTCTCGCTATAAAAGACGTGGATAGTGAAGTGATTGAGTCATTAACGGGTTTGGGGTATTCGGTCATAGAAGCACAATCAGCTCTTCAATCCATCCCCAGAGATACCCCTGAAGACCTCGAAACAAGGTTACGTCTCGCTCTTCAATATTTTTCCACTTGACGGTTATAATTTGGAACTTCGATTTCTGTAGCATGCCGATTAGGAGGCTGGATGTCAAATTCTGTAAATTCGCTGATAGGTGAACTTCAACAAAAGGTTGATGACTATTCGCCAGGAATTAACTCCTATGAGGTTGGCAAAGTATTGGAAGTGGGGGATGGAATCGCGCATGTTACCGGCATAAAAAACGCCCGTTCACAAGAATTGGTCGAATTCGAGAATGGCCAGAAAGGGATCGTCTTTAATCTTGAGGAGGATAAAGTTGGCGTAATTATCCTGGGCGATTTTACCGGGATTTCTGTCCATTCGACGGTCAAATCAACTGGAAAATTAATCTCTGTTCCTGTAGGTTCTTCCATGCTGGGGAGGATCGTTAATGCTCTCGGAGAACCAATCGATGGAAAAGGTCCCATCACCTCCACGTCAAGAAGGCCTATCGAGCGGATCGCGCCTGGTGTTTTGGAGCGCCAGGATGTGGATACACCTGTTCAAACCGGGATTATCGCAATCGACGCAATGATCCCGATCGGGAGAGGACAACGGGAATTAATCATTGGGGATCGACAAACTGGCAAAACCGCCATTGCGTTGGATACGATAATAAATCAAAAAGATGAGAACCTGATCTGCATCTATGTGGCAATCGGGCAGAAAAAATCCACAATCGCGAGAACTGTAGCGGCTTTGGAAAAAATTGGGGCGATGAAATATACCGTTGTTGTATCCGCCCCGGCAGATGACAGCGCCTCCATGCAATATATTGCTCCATATGCCGGCTGTGCGATCGGTGAAGAGTTTATGGAAAACGGGCAGGATGCATTGATCATTTATGATGACCTTTCAAAACACGCCTGGGCTTACCGGGAAGTATCCCTGCTTCTCCGACGTCCTCCCGGACGTGAAGCTTATCCCGGAGATATCTTCTACCTGCATTCCCGCCTATTGGAAAGGGCATCCAGGTTGTGCAACAAGTATACGATCGAGCCGTTGAACGATTTGAAAATTAAAAAACCTGTTCATATCGATAACATCGTTTTCAGCGGACCAAAATCATTGAGCGACGCTGAAAACGCAAGAAATTTGCTCCCAAATCCAGGGGAGTTTGAAATTCGGAAAATCCAATCCAGTGGAGGATCCCTTACCGCCTTGCCCATTGTTGAAACTTTACTGGGCGATGTTTCGGCATATATTCCAACGAATATCATCTCCATAACCGATGGGCAGATCTATTTGGAAAACAGTTTATTTAATGCCGGTATACGTCCAGCCATCAATATTGGCATTTCAGTATCAAGGGTGGGTTCATCTGCACAAACCAAGGCTATGAAACAAGTGGCCGGGCGATTGCGATTGGATATGGCGAATTTCCGGGAATTGGCAGCATTTACAAAATTTGATTCGGCGTTGGATAAAGCCACCCAGGCGCAGCTAAATCGGGGACTTCGTTTGCAGGAAGTATTGAAGCAGCAGCAATACCAACCGATTCAGATGTGCGACCAGGTAATCATCCTTTATGCAGCCACCAATGGTTTTGTAGATAATATTCCGGCTGCCGAAGTGAAAGAATGGTGCAATGGATTGCTGAAAAATATTAAAGATGTACATCCGGAATTGCGGGATGAAATTATTCAGACTAAGAAGATCAATCCGAAATTGGAAGAACATATAAAAGACGCAATCACACAGTATAACCAGGGTATGAATTATTAGGTGCTGATCAGATGAGCAATTCCAGGGAGATGCGAATGCGGATCAAAAGTATCCGCAACCTTTCACAGGTTACACATGCGCTGGAGACCATCAGCGCCAGCAAGGTTCGGAAAGCCATCCAATCCGTGCAGGCTACACACCCCTACGCAGAGAAAGCCTGGGAGTTGCTTGTTCATCTCGGCACACAACCCGCTCACGAGAATTTGCACCCATTGCTGGTGGAAAAGGGAGAAACCAATAAGGTGCTCGCGATCATTGTCAGCAGTGATCGCGGTTTGGCTGGCTCCTATGACATAAATATCATCCGGGAAACCCTGGCATTTGAAAACCAGACAGGTAAACCTTTTGAGTATCTGACGATCGGAAAAAAGGGGAGGGAGATGCTTCGGCGCAGGGGCAAGAAGATAATCGCGGAGTTTAGCGATATTCCCATCTCGCCATCATTTTCTGATCTTTCTGCCATTGGCTACCTAGCGGTGGAACATTACCTGGATGGCAGCGTCGACCAGGTTTTCTTGATCTACACGCAATTTGTCAGCAAGACTGAGCAAAAACTTGTCATTGAAAAAATCCTTCCCTTGACAATACCACCCGGAGAGAAAGCTGGACCAAATATCAGCGGGGGGAATGCCAATGCAGTTTTTATTTACGAACCGGATGAAGGTGCATTGTTAGACAGCATCATCCCTAAGTTCATCGCGCTGCAAATTTACCAGGCGATCCTTTCCGCCTCTGCGAGCGAACAAACCGCCCGCATGATCGCAATGATGAATGCCACGGATAACGCCGATTCCCTGGCGCAATCCTTGAGCCTGGAAATGAACAAGATGCGCCAGCAAAGCATTACAAGCGAGCTCCTGGATATTGCAGGCGGGGCTGAAGCCTTACGTGTAAGAAACTGATCCAAAACATTGGTAATGCTAAGTATTTTTCATATGCCAAAGGCTAGAAACAAAAACTGAAAGTACAGAAAGAGCGAATAACCATTCTCGAATTAGGTAAAATATTTGATAGTTTTGAGCGCAGATTGGTTGAGCTGTGAGTGTAATTCAAAATTCCTCTGCTTTACCTATATTGATGCAAACCAAATTTCACCGACCACGACCTGGTAAGGAATTTGTTCATCGAGCGCGGCTTCTGGAAGTTCTTGATCCCCCCCAAGTATTAACCTTGGTTACTGCATCAGCTGGTTATGGCAAAACTTCATTATTGAGTTCTTGGTTGGGATCTAACCGCCTGCCACACGCCTGGTTGTCGCTGGATCGGGGTGACAACAATTTTTACTTATTCACAAATTATCTATTGACCGCCATACGAAGATTATTCCCCTTCATTGGTGAAAATACCAATAACCTTTTCAATGGTGGTACCTTACCCTCACAGAATGTAATCAAAAATAATCTAATCAACGACCTGGCTGATATTCGGCAAAATTATATTCTCGTGCTTGATGACTATCACCATATTTATAATAAAGAAATTCATGAACTGCTTACAGAATTAGTGCTTCACCCCCCGGAGACAATGCATCTAGTTTTGTCTGCCCGAAGCGATCCTTCACTGCCACTTCACAGTCTACGGGCACGGACAAGTATTACAGAAATTCGCGCTGCCGATCTCAGCTTTACCGCTGATGAAGCCGTATTATTCTTAAGAGATGCAATGAAACTGAAAGCAGATGATGATGTTTTTTCGATCTTGTATGATAGAACAGAAGGTTGGCCAGCAGGATTGCGACTTACCGGTCTCTACCTTCGTCATTTTGGTGACTTGTCGAAACTCACGAAAAACCAACCCGGTACCGATCGTTACACCATGGAATACCTTGCAACAGAAGTTTTGGCGGAGCTCCCGGAAAAACTTCAAGATTTCCTGATAAAAACATCTATTCTTGATCGCTTATGCAATCCATTATGTAAAGCGATCATCCATGCCAATGAACCGGATTCAATTGATTCGGGCGAACTGGAACAATTGGTGAAACTAGATTTATTTATTTCACCTCTGGATAATATTCAATATTGGTACCGTTATCACAATCTATTCCAGCAGTTTTTAAAAGAACAGTTGCAATTAAAATACGATCAAGAATATATCGCCTCCCTTCATAAGCTGGCATGCATTTGGCTGGCTGATAATGGTTATGTGGAAGAAGCTCTTCAACACGCGCTTGCAGCAGGTGATAACGAAACCGCGGTAAGAATTATTGCACAAAACCGATGCAAGCTTATGAATGATGAAAACTGGCATCCCCTGGATCGATGGTTACAATTGTTTTCACGAGAAGTAATCGATCAGGAGCCTGAATTGCTCCTCTCAGAAGTGTGGATCAATCTGAACCTCAGGCGCAGTGCAGATATCCTGGCCATCCTCGACCGGGTAGAGGATCTCCTGGTGCAAAAACCGGAAAGTATGGCATCCAGGCAAAGACTAATGGGTGAGATCGAACTCCGGCGAAGTATGATATTTTATTTTATCGGAAATATCAGCGGTAGTATGAATGCATCGATAAAAGCGCTGGAATTTCTACCGACGGATTGGTGGATGCTTAGAGTACAAGCACGACTCTACCTGAGTGTAACTTATCAAGCAATGGGTGATCTGGAGCAGGCTTTCGACATCCTTCATGATTCGTTTGAAATAGAATATAACCGCGCCTATCAAGGGCGAATGCAAGTAAACGCTTGTTTTATTCACTGGTTAAGCAGTGATCTCACGGGTATGGGCTTTGCGGCTAACCAGGTCCTGGAAGAAATTGTCCAACCGGAACTGCAAATTGAAACAACTTCCTGGTCGCGTTATTTCATGGGTATTTTCCATTATGAACGTGGTAATCTAGTTGAGGCGGAAAGGTATCTTTTACCCAACGTAATACAACCTTATCAATCCTATTTATTATGCTTTTTGAATAGTGCCACCGTATTGGCTTTGGTTTATCTGGCACAAAATAAAACGGATAAAGCTAAAGAGATCGTTAAAAAGATGTTATCTATCTCATCAGAAATCCCCAGCTCGAATGGGTTGTATATTGCAAAGGCGTTTCAAGCCGATCTCGCGATTCGGGAAGGTCGCTTATCGGAAGCGCTCCAATGGGTTAAGCAAAATGACCCTCCCGTTTTGAAACCTGCACCATTTTTCTACCACCCCCCTTTGACTGTTCCCCGCCTCTTACTCGCTCAGGATACCCCCTTCAGCCGGCAGAAAGCTCGATTGGAGTTATCCAGGTTGTATGACTTCTTCTCCTCGATTCACAACATCCCGGTTCAAATTGAGATCCTTGTGATGCAAGCCCTGGTCGAAAAGGTGGAGGGGAATGAACAGGCAGCATTGGATTCTCTCGAGCAGGCTCTGACCTTTGCGGAACCCGGTAATTTTATACGCGTCTTTGTCGATCTGGGAGCCCCAATAGAGCACCTATTATTAAAATATTCACATATAAAGAGAAAATCTTCTTATGTGGTGCAAATCCTGGCAAAATTTCCTCATCCAGTCTCTTCCCAACTTTGGGCAAATGAAAACCTGCCCACTCCTCTTTCACCACGCGAACTTGAGGTGTTGGTCCTGTTAAATAAGCGCTATTCTGATAAAGAAATCTCCGACGAAATGGTCGTATCTATCGCGACCGTTCGCAGTCACATTGACCATATCGGCGAGAAGCTAGGTGCACAAGGGCGCAAGGAGATCGTCAAGGCTGCCACAGACCAGGGTTTACTTTCGCCATTCCAGTTGTAAGTGTGGGAAGTTTGGCAAACTCAATATTATTTCTATAATAAATCATCAGTTATTAATGATGAAATCCCTTTCAGCGACCTGTATAGTACAGGTAGAGAAAAAATCATATATGCAAAATATTGAATTAATCCAGGAGGTTATTTGTGTCGCTTACTTATGGAGAATGTAAAATTTGCATGCGCGGCTCGATAGATCCTGGATGGGTTGATTTTTACGGAGAAGTTGTGCGCAATGAGTTGAGAATAGGAGAAGAAATTCAGACAACCACAATTACCCAGGTTGTTCCGGACCTGGCGGCTTTTATTGGAATTATTAATAGGCTTTCAGATATGGGTTTCCCGGTTATCTCACTCGAATATCGACTAATCGATAAGTAAATGATCCAGCTTGAACTCATAAAAAAATATATTCCAATTCAAATATTTAAAGGAGAATGAAAATATGGCGATAGAAGTGCCCCCCAAGAAGAAGTTTAATTTCCCTACCGCTTTCACCATTTTGTTAGGTCTGATTGTTGTTTTTGCTGTTCTGACCTTTGTCATTCCGGCTGGGCAATATGATTACAATGCAGAAGGCCAGCCGATCCCGGGTACTTATCATACGGTCCCACCGAATCCCCAACGTTTGAAGGATGCCATAATGGCTCCGATAAATGGAATGTACGGTATTCAGGATTCATCGGGGTATATCAATATTTACAACAGCGGTGATCTTTATGGCGCAATTGATGTAGCCTTGTTTATACTGCTGATCGGGGGTTTCCTGGGTGTCAGCATGAAGACCGGGGCTATTGACGCAGGGATCAACGCTGTTGTTAAAAAGCTTGGCTCGCGGGGCAAACTCCTGATCACTGTGATGATGATCATCTTCGCCGCGGGAGGTACAAGCTATGGGATGGCAGAAGAATCCCTGGCATTTTACCCCTTGATCCTGGCAGCAATGATCGCCCTGGGGTATGACGCGCTCTCGGCAGTTGCGTTGATCATGCTGGGCGCGGGTATTGGTGTTTATGGATCAACCATCAACCCGTTTTCCGTAGGTATCGCCTCGGGGATAGCCGGAATTCCGCTTGCAGACGGTATTATCTACCGGATAATCCTGCTAATCGCCGGGTCAATAATCGGTATCTTTTTCGTGCGCAGGTATGCCACCCAGGTACAGAAAGATCCTTCCAAATCCAAAGTTGCGGATATGAAAGAGGCAAATGAAAAATTCTTTTTGAAAAGCGGGGCATCCGGTGAAGCGCCAGAATTGACACCACGTCGAAAATTTATTCTCACGCTTTTCATGCTTTCGTTTGTTGTGATGGTCATTGGGGTTATCCCCTGGTCAGACCTGGGTATCACCCGCATCGCGACCCGCTGGTGGTGGTTCGGGGAGTTGGGAGCCCTGTTCATGGTCATGGGGATAGTCATTGGAATCGTCGGCGGACTGGGTGAAAAGGGAACAGTTGACGCATTTATTGACGGTGCCCGCGATATGCTGGGAGTTGCGCTGGTGGTCGCTGTTGCGCGCGGTATTTCCGTGGTTATGTCGAATGGCTTGATCATCGATACGGTGTTGTATTGGTGTGAACAGGCACTCACCGGTCTGACATCTGTGGCGTTTATCAATTCGATTTTTCTCCTATATATTCCTCTCTCATTTCTTATCCCATCTTCCTCCGGGCTAGCGACGGTCACCATGCCGATCATGGCCCCTCTCGGAAGTTTTGCGGGCATCCCGGAACATCTCATCGTTACAGCTTATGCATCCGCTTCGGGGCTGGTAGCACTCGTAACCCCGACATTTGCAGTAGTGACAGGCGGGTTGGCAATGGGTCGTATCAGCTTCGCGATTTGGTGGAAATTTGTGGCAGTACTGGTTCTTTTACTGGCTTTGCTGGCTATGCTCGTGCTTTCTATTGGTGTATTAGTGGGCGCTTAAATCAATCTACTTAAATAATTATTTATTAAACCAAAATCAATAAAAGGAGATAGAAAAAATGGCTTACAACTTGCGAAATCGAAGTTTTCTAAAGGAATTGGATTTCACTACAGAGGAGTTGAAATTCCTGCTGAAACTTTCGGCGGATTTAAAAGCTGCAAAGTACGGTGGATACGAGCAGCAAAAATTAAAGGGGAAGAATATCGCCATGATCTTTGAAAAAACATCAACCCGAACTCGCTGTGCTTTTGAAGTGGCCGCCTATGACCAGGGTGCACACGTAACCTACCTTGGACCGGAAGGCTCGCAGATCGGACATAAAGAATCGATGAAAGACACCGCCCGGGTGCTGGGACGCATGTACGATGGCATTGAATACCGAGGTTTTGCCCAGGATACGGTAGAAATTCTTGGCAAATATGCCGGAGTGCCGGTATGGAATGGTCTGACCGACCAATTCCACCCCACGCAAATGATCTGCGATATCCTGACCATGCTGGAGTACTGCGATAAACATCTCAATGAGATCTCCTATTGCTACCTGGGAGACGCGCGCAACAACATGGGCAATTCGCTGATGGTGACCGGCTGCAAACTGGGTATGGATGTGCGTCTATGTTCTCCAAAAGCCCTCTGGCCTGAAGAAGAACTCGTGAAAACCTGCAGGAAGATCGCAGCCGAAACGGGTGCCAGGTTGACCCTGACCGAAAGTGTTGAAGAAGGAGTTAAAGGCGTCGATTATCTGTATACCGATGTGTGGGTATCCATGGGTGAAGCCAAGGAAGTATGGGACGAACGAATTAAGTTGCTCAAAGCCTACCAAATCAACATGGAAACTATCAAGAAAACCGGGAATCCCAAAGT
>Ga0105097_10000675_pt1 | contig 15774 bp, 15 predicted proteins | sample PPLLak12cMay2015_FD_87035 | JGI IMG/M metagenome (GOLD analysis project Ga0105097, IMG submission 87035) | Freshwater sediment microbial communities from Prairie Pothole Lake near Jamestown, North Dakota, USA - PPLs Lake P7 Core (1) Depth... | ecosystem: Environmental > Aquatic > Freshwater >... | reverse complement strand
GAGCGAAAAGCTGTTTTTAAATTTTCAGGAATCAGTGTTATGTTTTATTACGGCCTGCTTATTGTTATATCGTTTTATGCTTGCTTTTTTTCAGGCTGCACACAGACTACTGTCACCTCACAAAACCCGTACGCACCGCAAAGCGAAGCTGACATCGAATTTCAGAAAGGTGCAGGCCGTCCGCCCACTGTGAAAACTCTTTATTCAATGACTGAAATTTTAGCTATTCAGGGTAAAGACACTGAATGTGAGTTCGTCCTTAAAAGATGCATCTATGAGTATCCGAATTTTATTCCCGCCTACCATTCACTTGCAGAGCTTCAAATGCGGCAATCAAGAACCGGTGATGCAATTGTGACATTAAATTCTGCTCTAAAAATCAATCCCCGCGACACAATCGCCTTGAACAATCTGGGAATGTGCCTTTTCTTTCAAAAGGATTATCAGCTCGCTCTAAAATACTTTACTGACGCAGCCGGCATCCTGCCTTATCGCGCTAAGTATCGTTCCAATATGGCGCTTGCCCTCGCTCTTTTGGGCAGAGATGAAGAGGCCCTCTCTTTATATACTCAAATCCTGCCCCGTCCCGATGCAGAAAAAAACCTCCAAATAATCCAGTCTGCCCGCCAGTCCCTCACCGCCCAATCTGAACCCAATAGGCCAGCAAGCTAAAAACCATTTTTTTTGCTTACTGATAAAGGCTAATCAATATTTGCCTTTGCTTGAATTATCTGGAAATTTACAGGCCAAAGAGATAAAATGCTTTTTAAATAATTTTAAAATCTCATAAATTTTTTGTTGAAAGATTCAATCTGGAAAATGAAGGTTCTCGTAGCAGAAAGCAGCGGTTTTTGCCACGGTGTTGAAAATGCAATCAGCATCGCGGATAAAGTCCTCACAAAGGAACAGGATGTGTATTGTCTCGGCCCGATCATTCATAACAAAGATATGGTCGAGCGTCTCGCAAATAAAGGGCTTAAAACAATCAGCAGTGTTGACAAAATCAAAAACGGCACCGTCCTTATCCGCTCCCACGGGGCTGCTCCTGACCAGATAAAAAAAATAAGGGCCAAGGGCCTCAAAATCGTCGATGCCACCTGCATCCTCGTCAAGAGGGTTCAAAAAATTGCTCAACAGCTCGAAAAACAGGGCTATCAGGTGGTTATTATTGGGGATAAAAGCCACCCCGAAGTTCAGGCTGTTGTCGGCTGTGTTAAAAACGCCGTTGTTATAGGTGACAACAGCGATTTACCTAAGCTGCCTAAAAATAAAAGGTTAGGAGTCGTCTGCCAGACCACACAAAGCCCCGAGCATGCCGGCAGAATCATCGCCGAGATTGTAGGCTACGGCTTTTCTGAGATGAAAGTGGTTAATACTCTTTGCAGAGAAGCTATAAAAAGGCAAAAATCAGCAGTTGAATTGTGCCGTAGAGTCGATATAATGTTCGTCCTCGGCGGTCATGATAGCGCCAATACACGTGAATTGGCCCAGCTTTGCAAAAAATATAATAATTCGACGTTTCATTTGCAAAACTGGAACGAATTTGATATAAAAACGGTCTTTGGCAAAAAAGTTGCCGGCGTTACTGCGGGCGCTTCTACACCCAGATGGATTATCGATAAGTTTGTTGAAAACCTGAAGGCCGTCGATACGAAGAAATAAATTTTCATCGGCTGCGTGGGCCGGTGATGAAAGTAAATTAAATGGTTTTAGCTTGGCCGCCGTATTTGTGGAGCAGCGGCTTGGCTGTCAATAAAATCCACATTGGAACAATTTTTTATGGTTGATAAAAATATTTTTAACAGGTTAAACCTGTCACAGGAAGAGCTTGACCGTCAGGTCAGCGAAATGTTCACGGAAGAGGAAAGCAGTTATCTCGAAAAAGTCTTGAAAGCAAAAATCGATTCACATCTGCCCGGCACAATCCTCAAAGGCACAATCATCTCGCAAATCGGAAACGATGTCATCGTGGAAGTCGGACTAAAAAGCGAAGGCGTCATAGACGCATCAGAGTTCGACAGCCCAGATGAAATTGAGCCTGGAAAGGAAATTGATGTTCTTCTCGAGGACACCGATACCGAGGGCGGCCTTATCCCGCTAAGCAAGCGCAAGGCTGACCGAATCAAGGGCTGGGAGCATATCATCAACACCAAGAAAGAGGGGGACATCGTTACTGGAAAAGTAATCCGCCGTATTAAAGGCGGTTTGCTTGTCGATATCGGCGTGCCGGTCTTTTTGCCGGCATCGCAGGTAGATATTCGAAAGCCCGGCGACATCAGCCGTTTTATCGGCAAGGATATAGAAAGCAAAATTCTGAAAATTGATATCGAAGGCCGCAACATTGTCATCTCCCGCAGAAAGCTCATCGAAGAGCAGCGCCTCGCCGGCAAACAGAAGCTTCTCGAAGAAATCGAGGTAGGCCAGCTTCGAAAAGGCGTTGTTAAAAACATCGCCGATTTCGGTGTCTTCGTCGATTTGGGCGGCCTCGACGGCCTGCTGCATATCTCGGACCTGAGCTGGGGGAGAATTTCACATCCTTCAGAAGTCCTGCATCTCGACCAGGAAATCGAATGTGCCGTTCTTTCTGTTGACAAGGAAAAGGAAAAAGTTTCCCTTGGACTTAAGCAGAAGACTCCAAGCCCATGGGAAAGCGTCGAAGAGCGCTATCCCGTTGGCGCCCGTGTAAAGGGCAAGGTCGTCAACGTAATGAACTACGGTGTTTTCGTCAGGCTCGAAGACGGCATCGAAGGCCTCGTGCATATAAGCGAAATGAGCTGGACAAAAAGGCTCAATCACCCAAGCGAGCTTCTTAAGCTCGGCGACGAAATCGAGGTCGTCGTGCTCTCTGTCAACAAGGAAAAACAGGAAATTTCCCTCGGTCTCAAGCAGACCGAAACAAATCCATGGATTATTGCCTCCCAGAAGTATCCGCCAGGCACTATTGTTGATACCGTTGTAAAAAGTATTACAAACTTCGGCGTCTTCGTCGAGATTGAGGAGGGAATCAACGGGATGATTCATATCTCTGATTTAAGCTGGACAAGAAAGTATAATCATCCAAGCGAAGTCATTCAGAAATCAGACAAGATTAAATGCGTTGTGCTTGAAGTTGACCCGGAAAAACAGCGAATGTCTCTGGGTGTAAAGCAGCTGAATGAAGATCCCTGGTTCCGCGCCATACCCGAAAAGTATATTCCCGGCCATATTGTAAAAGGTAAAATCACAAAGATTACAAACTTCGGCGCTTTTGTTGAGCTCGAGCCGGAGCTCGAAGGCCTCCTTCATATCTCGGAGCTTGCAGACCATAAAATCGACAAGCCTCAGGATGTTGTAAAAGAAGGCGACGTTGTCGAGGTAAAGATTCTTAAGGTCGAGCCTGAAAGCCGCAAAATCGGACTGAGCCTTCGAAGGGCACAGTGGGCTGCTGAAGAACATGATAAAGATACAGCTCAGCAAATGCCCGCTCCGCAAACGGTTCTCTCCGATGCTGACGTCAGCAAGATGGAGCAGGAAAAACCAAAGGACCAATCTCCTCCGCAGGAACCGCAGGCCGGCTGAAATTTGCCGATAAAAATTTAGACATCAGCTTAAAAAACCGCAAGTCCTAACTTGCGGTTTTTTATTGTCAGATTTTTTGCTCTTTTCATTGGCAACATCATCTAAACCAGCACCTTTTTTCTGTCGATATTTTGTTCAGATTGAAGGTTAAAGGGCAACTGTCCCATAAAATTACATACCCAGCCGTGCAATTTATTGCAGGCTTTAATGGATAAGGAGTATTAACTATCGCATTCGATGTTACTTTAAAAGATTATCTCGAGGAAATCGACAGCGCACCCTTGCTCAACGCTTCCCAGGAAAAGGAGCTTGGCCGCCGGATTATCGAGGATAACGACCCTGCTGCAAGGGATAGGCTCGTCCGAAGCAATTTGCGGCTTGTTGTCAATATTGCAAAAAAATATGCCGACAGAGGACTGGGGCTGAGCGACTTGATTGAAGAGGGAAATCTCGGCCTCATACGGGCAGTAGATTATTTCGACCCCAGACGAGGCACACGTTTCTCTACTTATGCTGCCTGGTGGATTAAGCAGAGCATAAAGCTTGCACTCCTGATGAATGTTCAGCCGATTCATGTTCCCACGTATATGGTTGCCCTGATAAATCAATGGCGCCATACTGCCTCTGAAATGGAAACCAAACTCGGCAGGGAGCCTTCCATCGACGAAATGGCAGAAATTATGAAGATGCCCGTCAGGAAAGCAGCTATCATACACAAAATTGTAACTGCACTCGGCACTCAGAAAGATTCTTCTGTCAGCGATGAGGAATCGGACGATGTCCAGACATTCGATGAGACAATTCAGGATGAATTCGCACCGAGGCCCGATGACCAGCTTCTCCAGTCTGAGGAAAAAGCAAAAGCACTGAAGCTGCTCGAAACAATCGATCCCCGTGAGGCCTCCATCCTGCGGATGCATTACGGCCTCGACGGCCAAAGACCGCTTACCTTAAAACAGATTAGCGAAAAGCTGAATCTTACCCGCGAGCGAATTCGCCAGCTTCAGCGCCAGGCCCTCACAAAACTTTTTGAATATATGGAACTCTGATTCAGTAATCTCTGAGGATTAACCGCTTGCATTCCACCTGCAATTCATTAACATAATCGCTGCTTATCTATTTGTAATTATATTGATAGCTCAAAATAAACCTGTATTTATGTGCTCTTGTAATAAAGGATTATTTTCTATGGCATCGAGGGAAAAAATAACCCGGAAAAGTGTTGATCTCAAAAAGTTCATTCGCTCAGTTCCCAACTGGCCCAAAAAAGGCATCCTGTTCCGTGATATCACGCCTCTTTTAGGGAATTCAGATGCATTCTCAGCTGCTGTAAAGGCACTCTGTGCCGGATTTAAAAAGAAAGATGTCGATTATGTAGTCGCCGTCGAGGCACGAGGTTTTATTTTCGGCGCCGCCGTCGCACAAAAGCTTGCAGCTGGCTTCATACCTGTCAGAAAAAAAGGTAAGCTTCCCTTCCACACCGAAAATATTATCTATGACCTCGAATACGGAACCGACTGCCTTGAAATTCACAGTGATGCCATAAAAAAAGGCTCGAAAGTCCTGATGGTCGATGACCTGCTCGCAACCGGCGGAACAATGGTAGCCGCCAGCAAGCTGGTAGAAAAATTAGGCGGCAAAATCTTAGCCATCTCATTCCTCATCGAGCTCGCCGACCTCAATGGAAGGAAAAAACTACAAAAATATATCATCAAGTCAGCAATTGTTTATTGATGTGGATTTTTTCTAAATCGGAAATTCTATGAGGTTTTGTGCGCTATTACAACCCGGTCATTATTTTGAAAGTCCTTCTCGATTTTTATTTTACCAAATCCGGCTTGTTCGAACAGTTTTTTAACAGACTCTCCCTGCCTGTATCCTGTCTCAACAATTAAAGCAGCATCAGCTTTAAGGTAATCTGCTGCCTCTGATACAATCCTTCGGTAAACATCCAAGCCGTCTTCTCCTCCGTAAAGTGCTTCTCTCGGCTCATAATCCTTTACGTTTCTATCGAGCTTTTCATATTCTGCACTGCTGACATAAGGCGGATTGCATGCGATAAGGTCGAATTTGGTCCTGTCAATTTGCGGAACAAATGGCTCAAATAAATCCCCGCACAGAAGTTTTATTCTTTCTTTTAATTTATGCCTTTCAATATTCATTTCTGCCTGCTTAAGTGCCGCCTCTGAAATATCTGTTGCAATAATATCTGCTTCGGAAAAGTTTTTTGCTATCGCTATCGCAATGCACCCGCACCCCGTGCAAAGGTCACATACAAACTGTCTTCCCTGTCTGCCTCGCAGAAACTCCAAAGCCTTGTCAACTAAAAGTTCCGTCTCCGGCCTTGGTATAAGGCAGTCTTTTGTTACCTCTAAATCGATCGAGTAAAATTCCTTCCTGCCGATTAAATAAGCTATAGGCTCGTGCTCTGATGCTCTCTGCACAAGTTCCTCTAATCGTTTCGAATCCTCCTTTGAAACCTCTTTGTCGAATTGTGTATATAAATCGATTCGCTGCATCCCGAGGACCTGGCTCATTAGCAGCTCAGCCTCAAGACGCGGCGAATCGATGTGCTTTTCAGTAAGATATTGGGTAATCCGGTTTAAGTATTGTTGTATTGTCCATCCGGACATCTGCTTTTTTAGTCTTCCTCTATTGCCTCGAATTCCGTTTTTTCTGCCCCGCAGTCCGGGCATACCCAGCCATCAGGCAGGTCCTCGAATGGTGTGCCTGGTTCAACTCCGTTTTCCGGGTCGCCTTCCTGTGGGTCATAAATATAGCTGCACAAAAGACATCTGTATCTTTTCATTTTTAAATCCCTTTCCTTGACTGTTTTCTGCTTTTCCTGTTTTTTCTTTTCCTCGTGATATGTTGCAGCACTTTTAGGAGTCCTGCCTCTTTTCACATCACGGTAATATGAGTATGTCATAGGCATCCTGCTGTTGTCAAGTATTTCACAGCCGATCACCTTTGCAATAAACAGCGTATGCGTCTCAATTATGATGCTTTGAATAACCTCGGCCTCTATATATGCAACCGTATGGTCCAGCACTATCGGGGCTCCAGTCTGTCCTATTTTGTAGCGCACATTCTCGAACTTCCTTTTGTCTCTCCCGCAGCAGAAACCGAAGTGACCTATAAAAGACATTGGTGTCTCTTCTGCTAAAATCGAGACAGTAAAAACCTTGCTGCTCTCGATATATTCACAGGTCAATCCGCACCTGTTTACGCTTGCTATTATTATCGGAGGCTCCGGTGTAATCTGTGCTACAGTATTTACGATACAACCGTTTAAATTCCCGTTCTTTTTGGAGCTTACGATGCACATCGAATAGCTTAATTTGAACAGTGTATCTAAATCCATAATTTGCTGTTTGCCGCCTTCTCTGAGCGCTTTGGCATTTTATTAATTATACTGCTTAATCATCCTGTTGAGGATTGTTATGTGGCTTTTCTCCTCTTGTATGACATTTTCCACCTTTTCCTTACCGGCTTCGGTCGGCACAAAATCCTTAAGCCCGATATAAAAAACAATTGAATCCTTTTCTATTCCGATTGCTATTTTGAAGATATCGGTAAGGCTTTCTTTGCCGGTAAGCTGCTCGCTTACGTCTTTTCTTGTGTTAAATATTTGCCCATCTGCAAAGGCCTGAAGATACAGCGATGCCTCGTCGTCAGGGTCATAGACCATCAGCTCCTTTTCTTTTGCCGTCAGGTGCTCTTTCATTTCTTTGAAGATTATTTCGTGCTTTACTTCCATGTCCGCGAGTTCAAGAAGCAGTTTATCGATTTTCTTGTCGGCAATTATCTGGGCGGCTTTTCTATAAAATTTCTGGCCGTTCTTTTCTATCTGGATTGCCATCTCCAGAATTTCCGATGCGTTGAATGTAATGCTCATTGTTATCCCTTCCATAGTCCGTGAATATTGCAGTGTTCCCTTGCCGTTATCTTCGCCGCTTCTATGCAAAAAGTTGCCTCAGGGGCAATTCCCGGCTTTAAATACTGCCTGTAAGCCTTGTCGTCTGCGATAATTTCCACCCATTCGATATAGTGCTTCTCTTCCATCGGGTGGGGAACGCTTCCTACCTTGACCTTGTATCCGCTGCTTGTTTTCTCTATCACGGGGACATGCTTTTCCTTTCCGGTGTCTGCTGTCTTTTCCGGCAGCAGTTCCATCGGCTTGCCGCAGCAGTACATCTCGCCGGACCCGTTAATAACAGCCTCTACCATATTTCCGCACACTGTGCATTTGTAAATCTCGTATCGTTTTGCCATACCTGTTTCCTTTCCAGTTTTACCGGTTATTTCAGTTTATAATTTGAATCGCTTTATGAGCTTCAACTATCCTGTCTGCAAGTTTTTCCAAAGCTGCGAAATCTTCATCTCTGGGGTAACCTTTCGCTGTGACAGGCTCGAGAATTTCCGCCTTAAGATTTGTCAGCATACCTTTTATCTGGTCTATCGCTTTCTGCGACCATCCGAACGAGCCGATGGCCGACACGAATTTTGTCTTCGGGCGCAGAGCGTTAGTTATCGCTGCTGCATAAGCCGCCAGAGGGTGTGCTCCTATCAGCACCGTTGGTGTCCCTATCACAACTGTCGCTGCATCGACCAGTGAAATGGCAAGCTTGCCGATGTCTGCTGACACTAAATCGAACTGCTTTACAGGAATATTTTTCTCAGTTAGTGCATCCACGAGATATTCCACCATTTTTTTTGTGCTTCCGTGCATTGATACGTAAGCAACCAGGACTTCATTTTTAACATTATCGCTTATCCAGTCCTTGTAGGCATCGATTATAAACTGCGGTTTGTCATATACCTGACCGTGGCTCGGCGCAATAATCTGTATGTCCAGCGGCGCTATCTTCTCTAAGTTCTTCTTTATGTTCGACCTGAACGGCATCATAATCTCGGCGTAGTATCTCTTTGCAGCTTCATAAGCAAAATTTTCATCTCTCACGAATAACTCGTTCGATGCGATGTGTGCGCCGAAAAAGTCGCACGGGAAAAATATCTTGTCTTCCTTTAAATATGTCCCTATCGTCTCGGGCCAGTGCACCCAGGGTATATCGAAAAATTGCAGCGTCTTGTCGCCAAGTGAAAGGGTTTCTCCGTCTTTTATGACAAGGAAATGCTCCTCTTCGATACAAAGCAAATCAATAAGCATCTGTTTGCATTTTGCCCCTGTCACAATCTTCGCATCAGGATATAAAGTCAAAACATCAGGCAATGAGCCTGAATGGTCCTGTTCAGCGTGATGTGAAATGACATAATCGAGTTTGTCAATCCCGGCCTTGAGCAGATTGTCTATCAGCACCTCCGTCTTAGTCGGGTCAACTGTGTCGATAAGGGCAATCTTTTCGCTCCCCTTTATAAGGTAGGCATTATAGCTCGTCCCGTCCGGCAGGGGGATTAGCTGGTCGAACAGCCGCCTGTCCCAGTCTATTGCACCTACCTCGTAAATATTCGGTTTCAATTGCCTCATCAAATGATCTCCTTGACCGCCTTCAAGACACTCTCATAATCCGGCTCATTCGATATTTCAGAAACTAACTGTTTATACCGAACCGTCCCTTCTTTGTCTATCACGAATATCGCCCTTGCAAGAAGCCTCAGTTCTTCAATCAATACCCCGTAAGCCTTCCCGAAAGATGCTTCCTTGTGATCAGAGAGTGTCTGAACATTCTTTACTCCCGCAGCTCCGCACCATCTTTTCTGGGCAAATGGCAAATCCATGCTTATCGTCAGAACCTTAACGTTGTCTGCTAATTCGCCGGCTTTCTCGTTGAACTTTCTTGTCTCTATATCACATACCGGAGTATCCAGCGACGGAACCGAACACACGATAAGAGTCTTTCCGGAAAAACTTGATAATTTGACAGGCTTGAGATCATTATCAATTACTTCGAACTGCGGCGCCTTGTCGCCGACTTTCACCTCATTGCCAACGAGTGTCAGCGGATTGCCGTGAATTGTCACTAAGCCCTTCCATTTTTTCATATTATTTCCCCTTAGTAATTCGGTACTTCAAGCTCATAATATGTTTGCGGATGGGCACAAGCAGGGCAAACGTTCGGTGGCTCTGTCCCTTCATGAATATATCCGCAGTTCCTGCAAACCCATCGAACCTTTTTAGGTCTCTGGAAAACAAGTCCTTCCTTTATATTTTTCGCAAGAGCCATATATCGTTCCTCATGATGTTTTTCAGCAACCGCAATGCTCCTGAAAACCTTCGCAATCTCCGGGAACCCTTCCCGCTCGGCTGTCTTTTCGAAATCAGGATACATTTGTGTAGTCTCGTATCGCTCTCCCGCTGCTGCAGCCAGAAGGTTCTCATAAGTCTTTCCTATTATACCTGCCGGAAAAGATGCGGTTATCATTGCTTCGCCGCCTTCCAGAAACTTGAACTCACGCTTGGCATGTTCTTTTTCCTGGTTTGCCGTTTCTTCGAATATAGCAGATATCTGCTCGTAACCTTCCTTCTTTGCCTGGCTGGCAAAGTATGTGTATCGGTTTCTTGCCTGAGATTCACCTGCGAAAGCAGCCATCAAATTCTTCTCCGTTTCACTTCCTTTCAGTTTCATTTCCATACCCCTTCAAAATAAGAATCTACGGTTTATATTTGCTTTATTCTGCTTACTGTTTGTTCTCTATTCCTTATTTATTCTAAATTCATAATTCTACATTCTCAATTCTCTTCATTTTTTCCCGGTGCACTTGTCGCAAAAACCTTCTATATACACGGTTTTGCGCAGCACCTTAAACCGGTTTTCAATCCTCGGCGGCAGCTTGATATTTTCAAAAGGTTTGTGATAAAAGTCAACAATCCTTTTGCACTTTACACAGAGAAAATGCTGATGATTTTCTCCGCCCCCGTCATATCTTTTCGGCTGTCCTGTCCCTTCGACGATAAATGCAAGACCGCATTTCGCCAGAGAAATCAGGGTCCGGTTGACCGTGTCCAGAGATATGTTCGAATATCTCTTCTTTACCCTCTTATACAGGGTATCCGCAGTTGGATGGCTCTGTGTCTTTATCAGCTCGGTATAAATGGCAGTCCTTTGCGGGGTTATCTTCATTCCCGCCTGCCTGCACCCGGCCTTAAATACTTTTATCCTCTCTTCCACCGCAGCCCAGCTTGTTATACAGTTTTCTTTCATAGTATCTGTTACTATTTAAGTTTTAATCCTTCATAGTCACTGCCAATATAATTTATGTCTAACTTATAAAATAATCAGTTAAAACGGCAATCTTCGTTTTTCCTTAATTTGCTATATCCTTTTCATTAGCTTGGGCCATTTTTTTTGCCATTTTGTCTGTAAATTGTCATGCTGAGCCGAAGGCGAAGCATCTCCCTTAGGATGTTATAAACATTTGGTTGAATGATGCAGATATGAAAAGAGCCCCCATGTCTTAGGTTGCTATCCGGGCTTATTATGTCCCAATTTTTTCGCGCTTGCGATTGTGTCGCGTCGCATGAACCTTTATGCATGGAGGCTTGCCTTTAATATATCTTCCCTGCTCTCCAATGCAATAATTTTTTCTTTTTGGCTATAGGGTGCAATATACGTCTTTTCTTGTTTCTTTTTTTACTTTTTCCGCGATTTTTTTTATAAAAGTGTTTGAAATTTAAGATGAATTTGCTTAGACTTGCATCTTTGAAAAATCGCCTGTTCTTTGAGGAAAAACGCGGATTTAACCGCGATTTTACATGGTTTCAACTGAAAGGGAAGGATATGAAAATCTCTCGAAAACTCAGGATGGGTATGATAGGAGGAGGTCCGGGGGCATTCATAGGAGAAGTTCACCGCAAAGCCGCCCGTATGGATGGCAAGATTGAGCTTGTCGCAGGCGCATTTGATATCGATCCCAAAAAATCTCAGCAGATGGGCAAGGAATTGATGCTCAATCCGAAACGCGTTTACGACAACTATAAAGATATGATAAAAGGCGAATCGAAGCTTCCGTCTGGGGAACGAATCGATTTTGTTGCTATAACTGCTCCCAACAACTGGCACTACCCAATCGCAAGCGACTTCCTCAAAGCCGGCTTCAATGTTATGTGCGAAAAGCCGATGACCTTTAACGTCGAGGAGGCCAAATCGCTCCAGAAACTTGTGAAAAAAACCGGCCTTGTCTTCGGCTTAATGCACAACTATACGGGCTACCCGATGGTAAAGCTTGCACGCGATATGGCCCGTCAGGGCGAGCTTGGCATTATCAGAAAAATTATTGTCCAGTATCCTCAGGGCTGGCTCCACGAATTGCTTGAAAAAACAGGTCAGCAGCAGGCTGCCTGGCGGACTGACCCCAAACAAAGCGGCGGCGCAGGCTGTATGGGCGATATCGGTACCCATGCAGAAAACCTTTCCGAATACATAACCGGTCTGAAGATTACCGAGATTTGTGCCGACCTTACCACCTTTGTTAAAGGCCGAAAGCTCGATGATGATGGCAACTGCCTGCTTCGCTTCGACAACGGCGCAAAGGGCATTCTGCACGCCAGCCAGATTTCTATCGGTGAGGAAAATGGTCTGGCCATTTGGGTATATGGCGATAAAAAAGCACTTGAATGGCATCAGGAACATCCCAATTACCTTTATGTCAAAGTTCCTGATGGTCCTGTTCAGATTTGGCGCCGCGGCAACGGCTATGTTGCTCAAAGAAGTCCGGCTGCCGGTCGGGCGACGCGGCTGCCATTTGGTCATCCGGAAGCCTTTCTCGAAGCCTTTGCAAATATCTACTGCAACTTCGCAGATACTCTTGATGCACACCTTGTTGGCGTGAGGCCTGATGAGCTCGCCCTCGATTTTCCGAATGTTGACGACGGCCTTCGAGGAATGTTGTTTATTGAAACAGTCCTCGAAAGCTCGAAAAATAAGATGAAATGGACAAAGTTCAAAAAATAAAATTCAGCAAGGAGAAATAATATGTCAAGACCTGTAACTCTCTTTACCGGGCAGTGGGCAGACTTGCCCCTCGAAGTATTGGCCCAAAAAGCTGCTAAGTGGGGCTACGATGGCCTCGAGCTTGCCTGCTGGGGTGACCATCTCGACGCCAACAAAGCTGCTGTCGATACCAAGTATTGCCAAAAGCAGCTTGCTATTCTAAAAAAGCATAACTTGAAAGTCCTTGCAATCAGCCATCACTTGGCCGGCCAGCTTGTTTGCGACCTGAACAACGATTCACGCTCAGATGGTTTCGCTCCGCCTGATTGCGCAGGCGACAGCGAAAAGAAAAGACAATGGGCGGTAGAGACTATGAAAAACACTGCCCGCGCCGCAAAAAATCTCGGCGTCCCTGTTGTCAACGGTTTTACAGGTTCATCAATCTGGCATCTGCTGTATAGTTTTCCTCCTGTGACTGATAAAATGATTGAAGACGGTTACAAGTATTTTGCAAAAATGTGGACGCCGATACTCAATGTCTTCCGGCAGTGCGGTGTTAAATTTGCCCTCGAAGTTCATCCGACGGAAATCGCGTTCGATATCGCCTCAGCCCAAAGGGCGCTCGAAGCCGTAAAAAACCATAAGTCCTTTGGCTTCAACTTCGACCCCAGCCATCTCGGTTATCAGGGCGTTGATTATGTCAAGTTCATCAGGACTTTTAAAGACCGCATCTTCCACACTCATATGAAAGATGCCTGGTGGGGCCACGGCGACGGCACAGTCGGTGTATTCGGCGGCCATACGAACTTCGGTGACCCGCGAAGATTCTGGGATTTCCGCTCCCTCGGACACGGTGACACTAACTTCGAGGAAATTATCGTTGCTCTCAATGACATCGGATACGCAGGGCCGCTTTCGGTCGAATGGGAAGACATTCGAATGGACCGCGAGCACGGCGCCAAAGAGGCCTGTGAGTTTGTGAAAAAAGTTGATTTTAAATCGTCAGCGATTGCTTTCGATGCTCACTTCGATAAAAAATAATATTGTGCCGGATATTGAAGTTAAAATGAGGAACTAAATATGGCTGTGAAACACTTAAAAAAATCAAAATTGCCTCAACTCAATGATTTACATCATCAATGTGGTCTATCGAGACGTGATTTTCTCGAGGGATGCCTGGGCTGCGCTGTTTCAGCAATCGGACTTTCTGCCTTAGCTCCGGCAATCGCTTCTGCTGCCGAAAGTTCAATCCCTCAGAAAGATTATGGAAAAGCAAGAGTGCGGCTCATTTTTACGCATGAGCCGCCGGACCGGGCAACCTGGCCGAATATAGGTTATGATTACGAGGGACGGAAAAAACAGCTGCTTTCCAAGCTTACCAGTTCATGTGCTCAAATAGAATTGGTTCCTGCCACTGTTCAAAATACCGAAGAAGCCAAAAAAATTCTCGAAACCGATAAAGACGTCGATGGTTACGTCGTGTATATGCTTGGTATTTGGACGGGTGCACCGCAGGTAATTGCCTCCTGCGGCAAGCCTGTGATATTTGTAGACGACCTTTATGGAGGCAGCGGTGAATTCCTCGTCGCCTATTCTGAGGCTAAAAAGAATGGCCTGAAAGTTGCTGCAGTTTCATCATCGGATTTCAATGATGTTGTAAAAGCAGTCAATATTTTCGAGTGTCTCAAAAAATTGCGCTCATCGGTAATTTTGAACGTGGGCGGCGGCTGGGGTAACAGCCCCGAATCAATTGAAAATGTCTTCGGGACAAAAGTAAAATTTATTCCTTTTGAAGAGCTTGACGCCCTTTACAAAAAAGCCGACCGCAAGGAAGCAAAGAAATGGGCCTCCCGCTGGATTAAGAGCGCCCGCAAAGTTGTAGAGCCTTCAAAGCAGGTGATTGAAGATTCCGCAGCTATGTATCTGGCTATGAAGCAATTGATGGAGCAGAATTCTGCTGAAGCCATTACCGTAAACTGCCTTGGCGGCTTCTATGGCGGAAAGATTTTGGCATATCCCTGTCTTGGTTTCTGCCAGTTCAATGACGAACTCAAAGTCGGTGCCTGTGAATCGGACCTGACTTCAACTCTAACGATGCTGATTATGACTTACCTTACGGGCAGACCGGGATTTATTTCCGACCCTGTTATCGATACCTCGAAAAATCAGATAATCTATGCCCACTGTGTTGCCCCTACAAAAGTTTTTGGTCCGGAAGGTCGCTCCAGTCCTTATCACATACGCAGCCATTCGGAAGACCGCAAAGGGGCGGCCCTAAGGTCTCTGCTTCCCTTAGGCGAAATTGTTACGAATCTCGAATTCAACTGTGAAAAACGCCAGGTTCTGCTCCATATGGCAAAAACCGAAGCAAATATCGATGAGGACAAGGCCTGCCGCACAAAACTTGCTGCTCAGCCGATTGGTGATATAAACAAGCTTATGAATTATTGGAATGAATGGGGCTGGCACCGCGTTACCGTCTTCGGGGACCACAAGCGTTCCGTTGAGAATCTCGCAGCGATGCTTGGCTTCGGAGTGGTTGAGGAAGCATAATTAACAGCTAAATAGGGTATGAGATGAACTTAGTTTTGAAAAAAATAAGTATTTTTGTATAATAATAATTTCAGTATTTTTTGTTTATGATTTTTTGTTCTGTGTAATTCGGAGCATGGAAAGAGACCTATGGCAAATTTAAATCGTCGTAAATTTCTAAAACAATCAGCATCTCTCGGTTCAGCCCTGTTAACATTTCCCTATATCATTCGCTCATCTGCCCTCGGCGCAGATGCACCGAGCAATCGAATCGTGATGGGTGCAATCGGTGTCGGCAGCATGGGAATGGGCGACCTCCACGCCTTCCTCGGCAAAAGAGAAGTCCAGATGGTTGCGGTCTGCGATGTGGATGCACGTCATCGAAACGGGGCAAAAGAAGCTGTTGACCGCGCCTATGGGAATAATGATTGCAAGGCATACCTCGATTTCAGAGAACTTCTTGGCAGGGGCGACCTCGATGCTGTTATGCTCGCTCTGCCTGACCACTGGCACGGAATTATCTCTGTCGAATCTGTTAAGGCAGGCCTCCATGTCCATGGACAAAAACCTCTTGCAAGGACAATTAAAGAAGGCAGGGCAATCAGCGACGCCGTCAAGCGTTACAACGTCATCTGGCAGACCGGCAGCCAGCAGCGTTCCGATTGGCAGTTCCATCGTGCCTGTGAGCTTGTCATTAATGGGAGGATCGGCAAGGTCAACTATGTCGAAGTCGGACTTCCCAACGGAGGGCAGGGTCCCGTCAGAAACATCGAAGCCGTTCCCGATGGTCTCG
>Ga0105097_10000674_pt1 | contig 15775 bp, 11 predicted proteins | sample PPLLak12cMay2015_FD_87035 | JGI IMG/M metagenome (GOLD analysis project Ga0105097, IMG submission 87035) | Freshwater sediment microbial communities from Prairie Pothole Lake near Jamestown, North Dakota, USA - PPLs Lake P7 Core (1) Depth... | ecosystem: Environmental > Aquatic > Freshwater >... | reverse complement strand
GGGCGCCGTCCTGACCGAGGTATTCAACCAGTTGCCACATCGGGCCTTCCAGGCTCACCGCAGACTCCACGGGCTCACTGGGTTCAGCAGCCTCTCCGGCCGCCACGAAGCTGACAGCCAACGCGCCGTCGGCCGTGCGCAGCTCCAGAGCGTCGCCCTGGATTGAGTAGTTTGCAGCGGACTCCAGCGCGGCGCCTAAGGCCATCTCCTGCTCCATGACGCCTTCCGGCTCGGCGCAGAACATCATCGTCATGGCCAACGGCCCGATGGCGATCTGATCCCCATCGACGGTGTAGCCGCCCGAGAAGTTGTTGCAGCCGGCTGAGCCGGACACCGTGCCGTCATCCTGGAATGTGGCGGTCAGCACTGTGCCGCTGATCACGCCGGTCACAGCTTGCTGCCCATTGTTGACGCTCACTGCCTGCCAGAGGGTGCCGGTCAGGGACGTCTGCACTTGCGGCTCGAAGACCAGAATTACTGCGCCGTCGGCGTTGGCCATGTGCAGTTGGTTGGCGACGATCTGGTAGGAGGCAACCTGCTCCAGGCTAGCGAGGAACGCCTGTTCCTGGGCCATAGCCCGCTCTTCACAGGCCATCATCGTACTGCCCGCCGGACCAAAGCTCAACTGATCGCCTTCGAGGGTGTAAGGGGCAAAGAACATGTTGCACCCACCCTGGCCGCCTGCTTCGCTATCTTGTAGCGTAATCGTAGACTCGACGCCAGGCATGGAAAGCATGCCGTTCTGGTCCGTGTAGGCGATCAATTTCCAGGTCACGCCCTCCAGTTCTGCCGCGGGCGCCACTGGCGTCTGGCTGACCACTTCGATCAGCGTCCAGCGGAAGGCCGACGCGTCAGCCGGCGGGTTGGGCACAGTCTGCTTGTTGACCAGCAACTCGTATTCGAAGCCCGGCTCGAACTCGAAGCCCTCGATGGTGCTGTAGAACAGCAGGTAATCGGCGTCAGGGTTTTCCTTCACCTGCAGACACATCTGCGGCGCCACGCCTGTGCAGGGCACTTGGTTGGGGCCGACGAACAGGGTGACGTCCTCGCCTTCAACGGCCGGGGCAGGAACCGCCTCTGGACTCTGGGGGGCAGGCGCTGGGGCCGGGAGCGGCGCGGGAACCACGCAGGCGCTGATGATCATACTGGCCACAACCAGCAGGCTCAACAGCAGCAGTCCCTTAGATCGTAATGATTTGTGCATAGTTTGATTGTCTCCTTTTCCGAATCTTATGCTGACGGGTTTTACATGCGCCGTGGACAGGTCTTGTTCATATAGACGTTGCCGCGGTCGATCTGGATACTTCGGCGGCGCTAACTTGTCAACCCAACGTCGATTGACAGCGCCAACGCTTCGGCTCGCTGCGAACCGATTACCACCACAGCGCCGTTGCGCAGGTGCAGGCGCACGCCCTGGCTGCCGCTGACGTTGTAGGCCCGGTTGCTGCCCAGGCCGCGAATGCCCCAGCCGCCGTACTGGCGCACGGGTTGGTAATCCACGGCCTGACAGCGCTCGATCTCGCCGAACTTGATGAGTCGTCTGGTCAGCGGGATGTAGCGCAGCCACACCCCTTCATCGTTCACCTCGATCACCAGCCGGAGATAGAGGAAGAGCAAAGGCAGACCGATGCCAAACAGCGCCCAGAACAACCACACCATCCAGTCAGGGCCGGGATTGTCGCCGAAGGACTGGCCGAGCAGGATTTGCTGGATCCAGCCCCACCACTGCAAGGCTGCGACGGCGAGGATAAGAATCCAGACCCACGGCTGGCGGAAGCGCTGCTCCTCGTGGTACACAGGAAGTGGCGCAGTCTTCGTTGTCATGGTTGATGTGTCCCGCGCCCCAGGGGCTCGCTGACGAGCCCCTGGGGCAAAGCAGGCTGAACTGTGAGCGTTATTTCGGGAACCAGCCGGCTTCCGTCTTGGAGCAATTGAATGGCTGCATGGGCACGTTGGGATCACAGCTCACCTGGAAGTTGGCCGTGGTATCGGCTGTGCAGTTGCCCCAGATCGTGATCTGTGGCTCCATCTGGATCGATCCCTGGTTGGGCGAGTTCCACGCTCCGTCAGACTGGAAGCAGTTGACCTGATGGATGCCCTGCTGGATGCAGGGGGTGTAGTCGCCGAAGCGCGTCTGTACGCTGGACGCCGACGGTGGGAAACACTGGGTAGGCGGCGGCGGCGGGGGCGGCGGCGGAGGAGGATTGCCCCCACCGGGCTTAATGTACAGCCAGTTGGCGGTGATGAAAGCCGCCTGGGTGAACTCCCGGTAGAGGATGGACACGTTGGCGTTGCCCTGCACGAAGGGCACGTCCACCACCATGGTCTTGCCCGACCGGCCCGCGCCGCGCGTGTCCAGGAAGGTGACGTTGTTGACCAGCAGCGCAAACTCGTCGTCGGCCGTGATGGTGAAGCGATAGGTGCCGGCGTAGAAGAAGGCGGTGGTGTCGAAGCGGGCGCTGAAGTTGTCCACCGGCACATTGGCGCCAGGGGAGCCAAAGCCCCAGTTGAACCAGATGAAGGGCACCTGCTGTGAAAGCACCGGGGTGCCGGCCCAGTCTGGGTTGTTCCAGTACCAGGCTGTCCAGACATTGCCGCTCTGAGCCGCTGCCGGGGTGGGCGCCTGAGCCGCCAAGGGCAGCAGGGCCATTATTACCAGCAGCGCGATGATCAGTATTCGTTTCATGGTGAAGCGCTCCTTGCTCGAATGATCCTGCTACTGGAGGGGCGCCAGAGTTCTGGGCGCCGCATCAGCAGCGGTCGTGATAGTCAATGTGCCGATGACCGGCCGGGACGGGTCCAGACGGCCCACCCACACGCCGTACAGGCCGGGCTTTGCGCCGGTTACTGTCACGAGGGGATTGATGTTGACCTCGTCCTCGGCGTCGTCGCCGCAGGCAAGCAACTGGCCGTCCTCGCTCAGCACCAGCAGCGTGGCATCGCTGTCGCCCTCGAAGAAGACGGTGAACTGATCACCGTCACCCGTCCAATCGAACACGAAGTCAGGCACGCCGCTGACCAGACCGTTGCAGACCGGGTTGGGCAGGCCCAACTGGAAGAGCGGGATGGTGCCTGAAACGGTCAGGCTGGCATTGACAGGCTCTGCATCGCCGGCGACCTCGACTGCCTCGGCCTGGAGATCAAGAATCGCCGTAGTGGCAGCGTCGATGGGAGCCAGGGGCGTCGGCTCCTCAGGGGCCTTGGGCACCAACGGGCGCTGAATCAGGCCGCCCAGGTTGAAGGTGCCAAGGTTGACCTCGGGCTTGGTGGTGAGCACCAGCACGCCGGGGATCAACTGGTTCTTGGCATAGCTGCCCACCCAGATCTGGTACGTGCCTGTCACCGGGTCGCTGAGGCTGATTGCCGGGTCGAGCAGGTCCTCGTGCGCATCGTCGTTGCACAGCAGCTGGCCATCGGGGGTCAGCACCACCAACGTGGGGTCGCTGTCGCTGACGAAGAACACCTCGACGTAGGGGGTGGCGCCGGTCCAGTTGACCGTCACCACCGGCTGCTGGTTGATGAAGCCGGCGCAGTGGCTGGCCAGCAGGCTGGCGTCAACCTCGCCGCCGGCCTGCACGCTGACGAAGGTGGGATCCAGCGGGAAGCCCGCCGCCAGATCCATGGTGATCAGCGACGCGCCGACATCGCGGGCCACATCGGCGGCCAGGCGCAGCCGCAGTCCTGCGGAGCCGTAAAGCTCTTCGGCGTCGATCGACTGCAGGAAGTCGTCTTCGCGCTGGAAGGTCACGACGATCGGGACATCGAAGGCCCGATCGGGCCGGCCGGTGAACGTCACGGTGATGGTGTCGTCGCCGTTGTCTACCCAACTGCCCAGATCAACGATTGGTGCTTCTTCCCGGGAAAACTCGGTGGCCAGTTGCGCCGCGCCGTCATCGAACAAGCTCAGGGCGATCAACTGGGTGCCGCCGGCGGATGCCGCCGGGCGCAGCGTGATGTAGGTGTTGGCCATAGTAATCTCTTCGGTCATCACCTCAGCAGCGCTAACAGGCTCCGTCACAGTCATCGTCTCCGTGATCGTGACGATGGTCGTGGGCAGGCCGGCGCTGGTGGTCATCTCTATCGTCGTGGTCACCGGTCCGGTTGTGGTTACAGCAGGCGCTTCTTCGCTGGAGGGCGCCGCAGCAACCGGCTCAGCAGCCGGCTCACCGGTCGAGCGGGCAAAGCGCACCATCTGGCCGGCGTCGCCCATCACCAGCAACTCGCCTTCTTCGATCCCTACCAGAAAGGAGCGCGGCTCGAAATAAGTCTGATCGCCTTGTTTGGTCAAGACGACCGTGACAGTGCCGCTGGGGTTGGCCGACCAGGCGCCGGTTTCTACGATCGGCGGCTGGTCGTTCAGGTAATCGCTGGTGACGGTGACGATGCCATCCGCCTCCAGCGCCACAGAGATGTTGCGACCGGGAGTGTCGGCGGCCGGCAGCGAGGCTGTATAGACGCCAACATACTCCTCCGGCAGTTGCACAGCAACCGGCTCGACAGGCATTTCTGCCGCGGGAGCGGGGACTGTCGGCTCCTGTGGCGCTGGCAGGCCGGCCGCGCTGCACGCCGCCAGCGCCAGCAGGCCGATGACAAGAGCGAGCAATGTTAAGATTCTTCGCATGGGTTTCTCTCCTCTACAAAACATCAGGCTCCAATCCGAACATAAGGGCGTCGCAGCCACTTGGACTACGACGCTCCTGTGCTTACGGAACGAGACTTTCACGCCAGATTCAGACGCTTCGTTCAGTGCTTTTGATCCTATGCCAGCGTGTTGACGTTGTTCAAGTCTTCGAAGGCCTGCTTGACGCGGGCAATAAAGGTCTGCTGGCCAGCGCGCAGCCAGACGCGCGGATCGTAGTAGTTCTTGTTGGGCTTGGTGGGGCCTTCAGGATTGCCCAACTGGCCCTGCAGGTAGGCCTCGTTGGCCTGATAGAACAGGCGCACGCCGTCCCAGAACGCCCACTGGGTATCGGTGTCGATGTTGAACTTGATCGCGCCGTAGGAGATGGCCTCGCTGATGTCCGCAGGAGCCGAGCCAGAGCCGCCGTGGAAGACGAAGTTGATCGGCTTGGGCGCCGTGCCGAACTTCTCCTGCACGTAGATCTGCGAATCGCGCAGGATCTTGGGGCGCAGCTTGACGTTGCCGGGCGAGTAGACGCCGTGGACGTTGCCAAACGAGGCGGCCACGGTGAAGCGGGGGCTGACCTTCAGCAGTTCCTCGTAGGCATAAGCCACATCTTCCGGCTGGGTGTAGAGCCGATCGCTGGACACGCCGCTATGGTCGACGCCGTCTTCCTCGCCGCCGGTGATGCCCAACTCGATCTCCAGGGTCATGCCCATCTTGCTCATGCGTTCGAGATAGTGCTTGCACGTCTCGATGTTCTGCTGGATCGGGTCGGTGGACAGGTCGATCATGTGCGAGCTGTAGAGCGGTACGCCATGCACCTGGTAGAAGGCCTCGCCGGCGTCCAGCAGGCCGTCCAGCCAGGGCAACGCCTTGCGAGGGCAGTGGTCGGTGTGCAGGATCACCCGCGCATCGTACAGGGCCGCCATGTGGTGGACGTGCTCAGCCAGGGAGACTGCGCCCGCAATTGAGGCCCGCATGCCGTCGTTCTTGATGCCCTTGCCGGCGTAGAAGGCGGAGCCGCCGGTCGAGGTCTGGATAATCACGGGGGAGTTGACGTCGCGCGCCGCCTCCATCACGCCGTTGACCGTTTCGGTGCCGATGCAGTTGACGGCCGGCAAAGCGAACTGCTTCTCCTTGGCCACTGCAAACAGGGCTTGGACCGCATCGCCGGTCAGGACGCCGGCAGGGAACTGTTGCTTCAAGTCGGACATGGGTTGTGCTCCTTTGCTAACGAGTTGTAGAAAACATGAATGATGAGACAGAGGTCACGCCTTGGGCGTATAGACCGCCATCAGGCGCGCGATATCCTTGAGCGCCAACCACTCCTCCACGCGCGGCCGGTGGACGCCCGCCTCCACCAGATCAGGCAGGTTGGCCAGGTCGGTGAAGGTGATCTTGCCGTGCAGCCGGCCGATGCCCAGCAACTGCGAGCTGCCGTTGCTGGCCTGCTCGATCAGGCGCAGTTGCGCGCGTGTGGCCAGCCGGGTGGCCTGGATGCGGTCGTAGGGTGTGGGGCTGCCGCCCTGCTGGATGTGGCCCAAGATGGTCTGGCGCACATCGAACAGATCGCCGCCCTCTTTCTCGAACAGCGTGACCAGAAAGCCGGTGGTGTAGTAGGGATCGGCCTTCTCGTTGCGGATCATCAGACCCAGCCGCTTGCCACCCTCGAAGCCTGCCCGCAGGTCGGCCACGTCGCGCTGCAACTCGGCCAGGGTGATGCCGTCTTCGGGCAGGTAGACCCGCTCAGCGCCGGTGGCCAGCCCGCTCATCATGGCCAGGTAGCCCGAGTCGCGGCCCATCACCTCCACCACGTAGACCCGATGCGAAGCCACGGCCGACTCCTTGACCTTGTCCACGTTGGTGACGATGGTGTTGAGGGCCGTGTCCGCCCCGATAGTCATCTCGCTGCCCGGCAGGTCGTTGTTGATGGTGGCCGGCAGGCAGACAACGGGAATGGCCAGCGCCGGATGCTGGCCGCGCCGCTGGCCCAACTCATAGGCAAACTCGTAGCCAACCCAGCCGCCGATCATCAGAATGCCGTCGATGCGCTGCTGCTCCAGAATGGCTGCAATCTGCTCCCACTCCGGCTCGGTGGGCAGCCGGCGGCTGGTGCCTAGTTCAGCGCCGCCGCGCCGCACCCAGCCATGGACGCTCATCCAATCCATCTCCTTCACCTGGCCGGCCAACAGGCCGCTGAGGCCGTTCTGCACCCCCAGCATCGTGTGGCCCTGGTCCAGGCCAATGCGCACCGCCGCCCGCACGGCTGTGTTCATGCCTGGCGCGGGTCCGCCCAAATGCATCACGGCCAGACGCAACCGGCGCTGGCCTTCTTGCAGCGGCGCAGGCTGAGCCTGGACCAGCGTACGAAGGATTTCGTAGGACTCAACAAAACCGCGGCCTCGCATAGCCATAGCCTGCTCGTAGTCGCCCGCTTGGATCAGCTCCGCCACCTGGTGGGTTTTCTTGACGTTTTCCATTAACGGACTGGCGGAGACGGCGTTGTCGCGCAGGCCAATCAAACTGGGCTCGCCCTCGGGGCCGGCTTGCAGGATCTGCTGCACTGCCGCCACGCCTAACATGGTGCTCATGTTGCGGTCGAAGGCGCTGGGGGCCCCGCCGCGCTGGACGTGGCCCAGGATGGTGACGCGCGTATCCTCTCCCAGCTTTTCGGTCAGCACCTGCTTGATGGTGTCGCTGGCGATGGGCTGGCCCTGGCGGTCGATGGCGCCCTCGGCCACGATGACAATGTTATGACGGCGGCCGCGCGCCCGGCCGGCATGGATGATGCCGCACATGCGCTCTTCCCAGCCATCCTCCGGTGGGCTTTCAGGAATGAAGACCCAGTCCGCGCCGGTGGCCAGACCGCTCATCAGCGCCAGGTAGCCGGCATGGCGGCCCATGACCTCGACCACGAAGGAGCGCTGGTGGCTGGAGGCCGTGCTGCCGATGGCGTCCACGGCCTCGACGATGCGGTGCAGCGCCGTGTCCGCGCCGATGGTCATGTCGGTACCGAACATGTCGTTGTCGATGGAGCCGACCATGCCGACGATGCCCATGTGCGGATGGGCGTCGGCCATCGCCTGGGTGATGCGCCCGCTGGTCACCAGGGTGCGCAGCAGCTCAGGCCAATCCTGACGAAACATGTTGGCGCCCGTCAAGCTGCCGTCGCCGCCGATGCACACCAATCCATCGATGTTGCGGGTGATCAGGTTGTAGGCAGCCTCCAGGCGTCCTTCAAAAGTGCGGAAGGCAGCCGAGCGGGCCGAGCCGATGACGGTGCCGCCCTGGTGCAGGATGCCGCCCACGTCATCCCAGCCCAGCTTGCGGATGTAGTCGCCGCCCCGAATCATGCCCTCGTAACCTTCGTAGATCGCGTAAATGTCCAATCCTGCATTCAGGGCCGTGCGCACCACAGCGCGCACGGCGGCGTTCATGCCCTGAGAGTCGCCGCCACTGCTGAACACACCCAGGCTTTGAAGGTGATGATATCGTGTCATCGTCGCTCCTTTCGGGATCGCCACACGGAGACTTGAACGGTATTTTACCTTTATTCTGACGACGTTGCCAATCTCGCTCGCGCTCGATCGCTGACTATCCAGCGTAAAACTTCGGAAGTCGCCGGTTCAATGCTGCGGCGACTTCCGAAGTCCGGTCTCGCTGTTACTTCCCAGCTGCTGAACACACTTGACGCAGGCGCGCCTTTCTGGTACACTACCGGCCCAATGGCCCCCAACGGCGCGCTGGTTGCTTGCCAGGCGTTTGTACTTCGTTCGTATCCTAGCTTGCAGGTAGGATGGCAACAGTGGATCAGCTCTGGACTCCCTGGCGCATGGCATATATTTTGGGCGACAAAGCGAATGGCTGCGTGTTCTGTGAGAAGATGGCCACTGACTGCGACGACGTAGAGCACGTGCTGCTGCGTGGACGCACGGCCTACGTCACACTCAACCGCTATCCCTACAATAACGGCCATCTGTTGGTGGTGCCCTATGTCCATGCGCCCAGCCTGGAGAACTTGCCAGCGGAGACACTGACTTAGATGATGCTGCTGGTCAACCAAGGGCTGGCAGCCCTGCGGCTGGCGATGCGTCCGGACGGATTCAACATAGGCGTCAACCTGGGCAAGGCGGCCGGCGCCGGCATCGAGGACCACGTTCACATCCATGTGGTGCCGCGCTGGAACGGCGACACCAGTTTCATGTCCGCCGTCGGCGAGACGCGCACGATCCCAGAGGTGCTGGACCGGACATACCAGCGTCTGCAAGCCGCGTTGAAGAGCATGCAAGCGCAGCCGTTGGTCGGGAATTAGGTCAATCGGAGGTTCTCTACTGAACTAACACACGGTTTCTGCTACAATTGAATAGCCTTTCCAAAAAAGAGTACCAGGAGATTGCTTTATGGTTGACGCTAATGCTTTGCCGAAGACCATGCGCTGGTACAGAATGGACCTTCACATTCATACCCCGGCTTCCGAGGACTACGTAGAAAAAGAACTTAGTTACCTGGACATCCTCAAAGAAGCCGAGCGCCGTGGTCTCGACCTGATCGCTTTTGCCGACCACAACACCATTGCTGGCTACGAGGCTCTGCATGACGAAATAGAGTTTTTAGAGCGGCTCGAGCAGCGCAACAGATTACAAGAACACGAACGAGAAGAACTGGCGGAATACCGCCGGCTCCTGCAAAAGATCACCGTTCTGCCAGGGTTTGAGTTTACTTGTCGTTTTGGTTCCCATACCTTGGGCATCTTTCCACCGGGCGGCCAGGCCAGCATTCCCCGCATTAAGGCTGTGCTGCACCAGCTTGGCGTGCCGTACGAAAAGATGGCTCTGGGGTCGCCCGGTATGCCCGGCACCCAGGCTTTCCTTGAGGCTTACAAGATCATCAGCGACGCGGGCGGCATAGCTATTGCCGCTCACGTCAACGCGCCTACGGGCGTGCTGTCCATCGCCAACAACCTGCCCACCGGCGCGCTGCGCATCAGCGCCACCCAAAGTCCCTCCCTGCACGCCCTGGAGTTCACCGGCTTCCACAGCCCGCAACTGCAAGGGTTTTCCAGCCCTCATTGGTACGACGGCACCAACCTGGGCTACGAGCGACGCATGTTCTGCGTACAGGGCTCCGACGCCCATCGCTCCACCCAAAACCAGGACGACCCCATGCACCGCTGGGGCATCGGCGACCGGCCGACCGAGGTCATGTTGCCAGAGCCCACCTTCGAGGCGCTGCTCAAACTCTACCAGAGCAGCGATTTCGACCGGCTGCGCGTGCCCTTTGTCTCCAACGTGGCGCGCTACAACCGCGTGGCCGACGCGCGCTCGGCTGGTCCCTCCGATCGCCAGATCATGTCGCTGGCCTGCATCGACGACCCCGATCAAATGTGCCGGCATGTGGCGGCCTTGGCCAACTGCGGCGGCGGCACGGTCTTCCTGGGATTGGACCCCGATCCCAAGTTGCCGGTGACAGGATTGGTGGACGCGGCGTCCAACATGCGCGCTTTTCAGGGGGCGGTCAGCGAGTTGGTGTCGCCGCAGCCGGATTGGTCGGTAGACATTGTCAACTACGACGGCCACGAGATCGTGCAGATCGAGGTGCGCGACGCCCAACGCAAGCCCTGCTACGTGCGAGAGGAAGACGATCGCCTGATCTACGTGCGCCGTGGCGGCGAAACGGTGCTGGCTACCCACGGCGACATCATCGACATGCTGCACAGCGACGGCGAGGAGTCGCTGTCGCAGAGCGGCCACGGCGACCCTGCCCCCATGTTGGCGCCCGGCATCGAGCTGCCTAAGTCGGGGGTGGAGATCGTCGGTGTGACGCTGCGCGGCGATACCGAATACTTCCGCGTGGTGGACCTGCGCACCAACCGCGAGAGCCAGGTGTCTGAATATACGGCCAGCTCGGTGTGGCTGTATGCCATCAAGATGTTCCAGGAAGCACGGCCGCGGCTGCACGACCTGCACCACCAGGTACGCTGGCATGGCCAGCTTGGCCTGTGGCGCGTCTATCGGGAGAACGAGTACTACGACCAGCGCAACCGGGCCAAGTGCGATCTGGTTTATCGCAGCGAGGATGGCCGCATCGAGCGCATCTTCTTTGCCGTCGCCGTCGGTTGGATCGGCCATGCCTGGGAGCCGCTGTTCGAGGTAGACCCGCCAGGCGGAGCGACCGCGGGCCGCCTGACCACCGAAAGCAAGGTGCGCTGGCGCGGCAACATGGGCATCGTCTCCCTGACGCCCACGCCGGCCGGCCTGCTCTGTAATCTGGCCTTTCGCAACCGCCAGGGACGTGACTTGCTCTATGGCGACGTGCCGGGGCAACAGCTTCAGCCGGAGTGGCGCGAGCTGATCACTGTGGAACTGCCGCGCTCCGGACTGGAAGTGGTTGAGGTGCATGAAAATGGCTCCGGCCCCATGTTCAAGTTCCACAACCTGGGCAACCGCCATGTGGAGAGCCGGCTATGGTCGCCCGATATGCTCAAGGAAGGCAGCCTGCGCCACTATGCGCTGCGCATGCACGTGGAGCAAGATCGGCCCCTGGATGACAGCCAGGTGTGCTGGACGGGCAACATTGGCTACCTGCGCCGCTCCTACACGGCCGCTGACCTGGTCTACCGCGATTCCGACGGCGCCGACCACATCTACTACGGCGCGCGTTGGGATGACCTGAACAGCGAATGGCTGAGGTTGTTCAATATGTAACAGGTATGGTAGAATAGCGCCACTGTTTCAGCGCCGATCCGTCAGGCGTCTCGCCCGGCCCGACCCGGCGGGACGCCTGACGGATCGGCCAAGTCAGCATCTTCGTCTCCGGGTGGTGTCATGAAAGCAGTCATTTTTCGCCAGCACGGCAGCCTCGATATGCTAGAATATGTCGAGGACATGCCCGTTCCCGAGATCGGACCTGACGAGGCGCTGGTGCGCGTGCAGTATGCAGCGCTCAACCGCCTGGACCAGTTCGTGGTCAAAGGCTGGAAGGGGCTGGAGCTGGAGCTGCCGCACATCCCCGGCGCTGACTTCAGCGGCGCGTTGGTGGCCATGGGCGAGCAGGTGCGCGGATGGACCGCCGGCCAGCCTGTGACGGCCAACCCCAGCCTGTGGTGCGGCCACTGCCCTTACTGCCTGCGCGGCGAGCAGAGCCTGTGCGACAGCTTCGCCATTCTGGGCGAACACACCCGCGGCAGCTTCGCCGAGTACATCAAGATTCCCGCCCGCAACCTCATCGCCGTGCCCGACGGCTTCTCCATGCAGCAGGCTGCGGCCGCGCCCACCGTGGCCGTCACCACCTGGCGCATGTTGGTGACCAAGGGCCAGGTGCGGCCGGGCGAGACGGTGCTGGTGATCGGCGCGGGCGGCGGCGTCAACAGCTTCACCATCGCCTTGGCTAAGTTGCTAGGCGCAACCGTCTGGGTGGTGGCCGGCGGCGCGGACAAGGCCCAGCAGGCGCTGGAGCAGGGCGCGGACTGGGTGGTGGACCGCGAGGCCGAGCCCAACTGGTCCAAGGCCGTCTATCTGCACAGCGACAAGCGCGGGGTGGAGATCGTGGTAGACAACGTGGGCGCGGCCACCTGGGAGGCCAGCCTGCGCACCTTGGCCCGCGGTGGCCGGCTGCTGACCGTGGGCGGCACCACCGGCTACACCGGCCCCACTCCCATCAACATCGTTTTCGGTCGGCAAGTGAGCATCATCGGCACGACCATGGGCAGCCAGCCGGAGTTCGAGGCCGTGATGCAGCTGGTCTTCGCCGGCAAGCTGGCCGTGCCGGTCGATCACGTCTACCCGCTGCTCGAGGCGCGCCAGGCCGAGGAGCGGATGAAGCAGGGCGAGCATTTCGGGAAGATATTGTTGAAGGTGAACTGATGGCCTTCCAAGTTGTTTTGGAGCCGTCCGAAGGCGGCGGCTACACGGTCTTGGTTTCTGAATTGCCAGGCTGCATTAGCGAAGGTGATACAGTCGACGGGGCGCTCGAAAATAATCGTGAGGCAATTGAGCTCTATTTGGAGCCAGTGGACGAAGATTGACTTCGTAAGTCGACGTTGACGCTATGACCGTTCAAGCTCCTGCGCAGTCTCAAGTCAAAATCAGCCAGGTGGTGCGCAATGCCATCCAGTTCAACGCCAGGCACTGGCGCAACCGTCCCATGAGCTCCGACCTGATGCCGCAAACTGTCAGTAACCTGTTTCGACTGCTGGACGAGCGGCAGATCGACTATGTGCTGGTCGGCGGCATTGCGCTGCTGAGCTACGTCGAGGGCCGTAACACCGACGATATCGACCTGATCGTGACGGTAGCGTCGCTGGACAGGCTGCCGGAGATCGGTCTCACCAGCCGGGACATGTATTTCGCCCGCGGCCAGTTTCAGGGTTTGCAGATCGACTTATTGCTGACCAGCAACCCGCTGTTCGAGCAGGTCAGGCGCCGCCACACGACCGTGCAGCGCTTCGACGAACGGGATGTGACGACAGCCACCGTCGAGGGCCTGCTACTGCTCAAGCTCTACGCCCTGCCATCGCTTTACCGCGAGGGCAACTTCGCCCGGGTCGGGCTGTACGAAAACGACGTGGCGACGCTGCTGTACTACTACCAACCCGATCAGGAGGCTATCCTACGCGAGCTGGCCGGCCACCTGAGCGACAGCGACCTGGCCGAGGTTCGTGACATCCTTGCAGAGATCGCGGAGCGCATCCACCGCTTTGGTAACAATGACCGCGCTTAACACTTATCTCACAGGCCTGCGCGCCAGCGTCCGGCCGGTCTTCGTCTTGCGCGGCGAGCGGCTGTGGGAGATCGACGCGCTGCGCGGCGTAGCTATCGTGATGATGGTGGTCTACCACCTGCTGTGGGACCTGGCCAGCCTGGGCGGCTACGACATCACCCTGCGCACTGGCTTCTGGAGCTGGTGGCAGATCGTCACCGCCAGCCTGTTCACCGGCCTGGTCGGCCTGTCGCTGACGCTGAGCTACAACCGGGAGCGCCGCGCCCGTCCCAGCGGCAGCCTGTGGTCCAAGTACGTCCTGCGCGGCCTGACCGTCTTCACCTGGGGCCTCGTAATCGGCCTCGTTACCTACCTGGCGCTGGGCACGGGCTACTACGTGCGCTTCGGCATTCTGCACCTGATCGGGCTATCGATCATCCTGGCCTACCCGTTCCTGCGCTTCCGCTGGTTAAACCTGGCCCTGGGCATCGCGTTGATTGCGCTGGGGCCAATGATCCAGGGCATGCGCCTGGACCTGCCCCCCCTGGAGTGGCTGGCGCCGACGCCCGGCAGCGGCGTGGACTACGCTCCGCTGATCCCCTGGTTTGGCCGGGTGCTGATCGGCATCTTCCTGGGCAACACGCTCTATGCCGGCGGGCAGCGGCGCTTCGCCCTGCCGGATCTCGGCCACAACGCCCTGATCATGCCGCTGCGGCTGATGGGCGAGAACTCGCTGCTGATCTATCTGATCCACCAGCCTATTCTGCTGGCGACGCTGGCTTTGTTGGGCGTGATCAGTCTCTAGTACAGCCAGGCGCAGGTTGTTCCAGCGTATTTGCTCTAGCCGGTTCCGTGAACCGGCGGCGTTGTAGGCCAAATCCCGCCGGTTCACAGAACCGGCCATATCTGTAACTGTGGGCGAACTTATGCACCGTTCACTAGCACGTACGGTGATTTTGGAAAATCGTGCTACGAACCCATCTCACACCGTTTAACGGACAAGGAGGTCCCCCTTGGCTGGAGATCCCAAAATCGAACAACTGCGTGCGCTCAAGCAGAAGGCGCTGGCCGGCGGCGGCGAGGAGCGCATCGCCAAGCAGCACGCCCAGGGCAAGCTGACCGCGCGCGAGCGCCTGGACTTCATGCTGGACAAAGGCAGCTTTCGCGAGCTGGACGTGTTCGTCACCCACCGCAGCCACGACTTCGGCCTGGAGAAGCAAACCTACATGGGCGACGGCGTGGTAACCGGCTACGGCACCGTCGACGGCCGCCTGGTCTACGTCTTCTCGCAGGACTTCACCGTCTTCGGCGGCTCCCTGTCCGAGTCCCACGCCGAGAAGATCTGCAAGATCATGGACCTGGCCATGAAGAACGGCGCGCCGGTGGTGGGCCTGAACGACAGCGGCGGAGCGCGCATCCAGGAAGGCGTGGTCAGCTTGGGCGGCTACGCCGAGGTCTTCCTGCGCAACACCCTGGCCTCGGGCGTGATTCCGCAGATCAGCCTGGTGATGGGTCCCTGCGCGGGCGGCGCGGTCTACTCACCGGCTATCACCGACTTTATCATCATGGTGCAGGACACCAGCTATATGTTCGTCACCGGCCCCGACGTGGTCAAGACCGTGACCCATGAGGAGGTGACCTTCGAGGAGTTGGGCGGCGCGCTGACCCACGCCGGCAAGAGCGGTGTGGCCCATTTCGCGGCCGAGAACGAGGAACACGCCCTGTTCATCGCTCAGAAGCTGCTCAGCTTCCTGCCGCTGAACAACATGGAGGACCCCCCGTTCAAGGCGCCCAGCGACGACCCGCTGCGCATGGATGAGGCGCTGGACAGCATCGTGCCCGACAACCCCAACAAAGCCTACGACATGAAGGATGTCATCCGCCACATGGTGGACGACGGCGACTTCCTGGAGGTGCATGAGCACTGGGCGCAGAACATCGTCGTCGGCCTGGCGCGTATGGGCGGGCACAGCATTGGCATCGTCGCCCAGCAGCCGGCCGTGCTGGCCGGCGTGCTGGACATCGCCTCCAGCACCAAGGCCGCCCGCTTTGTGCGTTTCTGCGACTGCTTCAACATCCACATAATCACCCTGGTGGACGTGCCCGGCTTCATGCCCGGCACCGCGCAGGAGCACGGCGGCATCATCCGCAACGGCGCTAAGCTGCTCTACGCCTACTGCGAGGCCACCGTGCCCAAGATCACCGTCATCACGCGCAAGGCCTACGGTGGCGCCTACGACGTGATGAGCAGCAAGCACATCCGCGGCGACGTCAACCTGGCCTGGCCTTCAGCCGAGATCGCCGTCATGGGGCCAGAGGGCGCGATCAATATTCTCTACCGCCGCGAGATTGCTGCGGCCGAGGACCCGGCCGCCCTGCGCGCTCAGCTCGTCCAGGAATACCGCGACAAGCTGGCTAACCCCTACGTGGCCGCAGCGCGCGGCTACATCGACG